>ERZ724520.268-NODE-268-length-27948-cov-8.005485_pt1 | contig 27948 bp, 24 predicted proteins | sample MGYA00376053_ERZ724520 | MGnify/ENA primary metagenome ERZ724520 (study PRJEB28724, sample SAMN07190886) | activated sludge metagenome | isolation source: activated sludge of sewage treatment plant in Hong Hong | place: USA: Christiansburg, Virginia | collected...
CACCATGTACAGCACGGCACCACAGGCGAGTGACGCAAAACCGGCCATCAGCGCCATAACCAGGGCATTGTTGAAAATCTGGTCCTGCTGCCAGGCCGGAATGACCCTCACCCCTTCAAAGTAGCCGGTAATCTGGGCAGTTGGGGTTCCACCGCATGGCCCTCCGCTGTCAGCGACTCGGCGAGTTTCCTGCCTTTGGTGTCATAGATTTCAGCGATGTCAAACAGACCACCGGCGATGGCATAGGCTGCAGCCTGTGCATGTTCTTCTGCTTGTAGCCCGCTCAGATTGATCGAGTCAAAACGGTGCAACAACCGCCCCGATTCTTCGTTGGCCAACGCAACGACGCTTTCTTCTGCACGTTCCAGTGCCAGAAACCACGCAATAGGTCCCGCCAGGAAGGCCATGGCAACACTGACCAGAGCAATTCGGATGGCAGTACGTCTGTCAAAGTTGGACATGGGTGTGCACGGGCTTGCGATGAGGGTCTCCAACGATTGTAGGGACGGTGGTGCCCGATGTGACGCGGGTTTGATATTTGATAAGCAAGGCTTAAGGTAGCGGGGCTACGCTACAGGTGTTATGACATCGTTTCAATTAGTGGTCTGGATTGCAGGGGGGGTTCTGCTTCAGGTCGCCATCTACCTGGGTATCGGTTTTCTTCGCCACTGGCAGGATTACCTTGCCTTGCGTACATCAGTAGTGGAGGGTGATGTTGTCGAAGATGGTGCTGGCATCGTCCGTACCGCTGTGCATCCAGCAGCCCCAGTTGCCTGGCCTGGTTGGCGCGACTTTCAAGTTGTCGACAAGCGCTTTGAAGATGCCAGTCAGCAGGTTTGTTCGTTCTATCTCAAGCCACAAGATGGCTTGGCATTGCCGCCATTCCTGCCGGGCCAGTTCCTCACGTTTCAATTGGATATTGCGTCGCTATCAGGCGCCGCCCCCGCGCCAGTGGTTCGGTGTTATTCGCTGTCAGACTCGCCGCAGTCCGCCACCTACCGCATATCCATCAAACGGGTGCCTGCGCCTGGTGGCAGCGGGTACGCACCGGGGCGGTCTTCCAATTATTTTCATGACCATGTGGGCTTGGGCAGTGTTGTACGCGTCCGCGCGCCGTCGGGCCACTTTCATATCGACCTGGGTGACGCGCCGGTGGTTTTGATTGCAGGTGGCATCGGTATCACGCCCATGTTAAGCATGCTCAACTGGTGTGTGACTTCGCAGCCAAAGCGCGAAATCTGGCTCTTTTACGGCGTGCGTGATGGCTCGGAGTTGGTCATGTGGCCCCATCTGCAAGCGCTGGCGGCGGCGCATGCCAACGTTCATCTGCATGTTTGTTTCAGCCAATCACGGGCGGGGGACACTGCGATGCCTGCGGGGATAGGCACACACATACACCATGGCCGTGTAGACGTGGCGTTGTTGCGTACGGTGTTGCCACTCAAACACTTTCACTTCTACCTGTGTGGGCCAACACCCATGTTGCAGAGTCTGGTGCCGGCGCTGGAAGACTGGGGCGTTGCAGACAGCCACATTCACTATGAGGCGTTTGGCCCAGCCTCCATTCCCCGCAAGGCATCCCAACGGGCAAGTCTGAGTACATCCGCATCCACAGAAGCGATCGTGGTCAGTTTCTCCAAGTCGGCTCGCCAGGTGGCGTGGACCCCTGGCAGTGGAAACTTGCTGGACTTCGCGGAAGCCCATGGCATTGCAGTCAACTCGGGTTGCCGCGCGGGCAGTTGTGGCAGTTGCCAAACGGTGATTCGCGCGGGTGAGGTGGTCTATAACCAAACACCCGACTGTGACCCCGAGGCCGGCAGTTGCCTCCTGTGTGTGACCCAGCCCAAAACCAACGTGACGCTGGAGATATAAATGAAGGCTTCTCTCTGGCGCGAACATGTCCTGCCCTTCACTGTCATGCTGGGTTTACTCGCCGCCGCCACCCTGACGGGTGACTATGTTCTGCACCGGTTTAATCTGGTGTGGGTGGGGCGCTACATGGGCATTCCCGGCACCTTGCTGATCATCGGTTCGTTGTATTACTCACTGCGCAAGCGCAAGTTCGTGACTTCGGGCAACCCCAAAACGCTGCTCAGCATGCATGAATTCAGCGCCTGGCTGGGCTCGCTGATGGTGCTGATTCACGCGGGCATTCATTTCAACGCCATCTTGCCTTGGTTGGCCACGGTGGCCATGGGGGTTAACGTGATCAGCGGCATGGTTGGCAAGATGCTGCTGAACCGCTCCCGCCAACATGTACAGGGCCAACGCGAGCACTTTCAGCTACGGGGTTTGTCCAAGCCCGAAGTTGAGCAGGCCGTGTTTTGGGACGCCGTGGCGCTGGGAGCCATGGCGCAGTGGCGCAAGGTGCACATCCCCATTTTTGTGGTCTTTGCGGTGTTGGCGCTGGGACACATCGTCAGCATCTTCCTGTTTTGGGGCTGGGTATGAGCCGCACACTCAAGCTGATTCTGGTGATCAACGTGCTGGTCTTGGTGGTGCTGACTTTTACCTATCCGCACCTGATGGTAGGCCCAGGCAAACTGATTGCCGGACATCAAAGCATCAATGCGGATTGTTTCGCCTGCCACACCTCACTGACGGGTGTGCAGTCGACCAAGTGTGTGGTTTGCCATAAGCCAATGGACATTGGGCGCTTGACCACCACCGGCGCACCCGTGGTCAAGCCGCTGACCAGCACACCCTTCCACCAGGAATTGACCAGCCAGGATTGTGTGGCCTGCCACAGCGACCACGCCGGCGTCAAGCGCTACCAGGTGCAAGGACGCTTCAACCATGCGTTATTGAAGAAGGGTGTCAGCGACAAGTGCCAGACTTGCCACAAGGCCCCCGTCGACACGCTGCACCGGCAAATATCGGGCAATTGCGGGCAATGCCATACACAGAACAAGTGGACCCCCGCCACGTTTGACCACGACAAATATTTTGTGCTGGACCGCGACCACACCGCAACCTGTGTGACCTGCCATGTGCGCAACGATTACCAGCAATACACCTGTTACGGCTGCCACGAGCACACACCGGCCAATGTGCGGCGTGAGCATGTGGAGGAGGGCATACGCGACTTCACCAACTGTGTCGAGTGCCACCGCAGCGCGGACGAACACGACATCAAGGGGCGCCAGGGCAAGCGTGGCAACGACTGACAGTGCCAGAGGCGGCGAAGCGATTTTTTGGTTTGCAGAGGCCTCTTAAGAATGGCTTAAGCCTGGGTTTCTAGCATCGCTGTTATGCGAGCACCTACCTTCTTTTCTTTTTGCCTCAAAGTTGCCATGGCCTGCGTCGGCGCGCTAGTCATGGCGGGTTGCAATACCTCACCGTCTTGGGACCGCGAATACGCTTGCCAGGGGCAGGAGCGCGCCACAGCGCAGGTGGCCGATAGCACATCGGCCCTGCTGTTTGACAAGTCATACCCCATTGAAATCGACTTCCACATGCGCTCTGGTGTGGTCATGGTCAAGTCCTATCAGGTCAAGCTGGACGCCGAGCGAAGCGGCCATGTCGCATTCAGCGCCAGCAGTCCGGCGATGTGGATGTCCGGCGATTTCGATCCCCAAACGGGCGCGCTCGCCCTGATCGAAAGTCGTTCCTTGCTGGTCGATGGCAAGAGCCAGGAGAATCGCATCTCGGGTCAGTACCAGTGCCGGGCACGCGGCAGTGTCGTAGCCTAGCCATGGCCCAGCAGCATCAACCCGAGCCAGACATCTGCGACCCAGGAGGTAGTTTGTGACGGGGCGACTACTGCTGGACTTGGGGGCTGTGGTGAATGGTGTTTGGACCTACAAAGACCCTGACCAGACGCGCATCGCCGGCATCGTTCGGGACGCCATCCAGTGGGACCTCACGGCTTTTGATGCCTGGCTGTACGGCCACGCCCATTGGCGCAACTATCCCAAAAGACGACAACAACTGATGGGGCTGCGCCACGAATTGACATTGGCTTGCCAGTCTGCTGACTGCAAAGGCGAGTCTTCTTGCCCCGACATTTCAAACCACTTCTGTCGAATCCGCCGATTGGTCGCGCAGGCGCGCAATATGCCCGAGCCCTTGCGGCAAGCCATGCTGGCGGTAGCTATTCCCACCCCGGTGAAGGACAGTTCCAAGCTGGACGCAAAGACGCTGATGCGCATCCAGCGGGAATACCTTGATCGGGTTCAGTCCGGCGAAAAATACGGAGCCCAGACCCAGCTGGCGCAACGTTATGGCGTGTCGGTGGTGACACTCAGGAAGGCGCTGAAATTGTTAGGTAGCCGATAGCAGTCCACTCTGACGCGCCTGAGGGTGCGCGGCGGCCTGCGCACGGTTGTGGACGCTTAACTTGGGGTAAATCTTCTTCAGGTGGGACTTGACCGTCTCCGCCGTCACCCCCAGCTTGGCGGCAATTTCTTTGTTCGACAGGCCCTGCGCTACCAGGGCCAGAATGCCGCTCTCGCGTGGGGTCAGCGCCTGCGCTTCGGAGTTCGGAGTGGGCGCGCTTTTGGACACGTTCGCACAAGCCTGCAGCAGGTCTTGCATGAGTGCTCTCATCGCATCCGATTGCTCGGTCACTTCTACGCAGGAGATGATCTGGCGGATCGCGTCCGCCATCGGTACGGGCTGTTCCAGCAACGATCGCAGCGCGCCCGCCTGAAGTGCTTGCTCGCACAAGTTGACGAACAGCGAAAGGGCTTGCGCTGTGTGCCCCAGGCTCCACCATGCCCACGTCAATGCCACGCCGGTGTTGAGCTGGTCCAGCAATTTGCCGTTGTTTTGCGCCAATTGGTGCTGTGCTGTCAGGCTGTCTGCAGCGCGCTGTAAAGCACCGTCGGCCAGATCGCGCCAGGCATGTGTCAGGATGAGCTGGCGGTGTATTTCGGCATATTCACTGCCCGGGTTGGGTACCGCTTCAGCCAGCCGCTCCAGTCGCTCGAAACTGGCACGGGCATCGGTTTTGCGACCATCCAGCAACGCGAAGCGGATGCGCTCCACACACACGGTCGCCTGCACTTGGTTCCAGCCCCGAGCGCAGGCAATGCGTTCAGCATCGTCGAGTAGCGTGCGCGCCAGCGCGCCCTGACCCTGCATGCGTGCCATGCGGGCAGCGATGCGGTAACACCCCGACAGGCCGTCGATGGGCCCCACGCGCCGGTTGACCTCGAAATGGGTGGAGTTGATGTGATGGGCTTCGGCCAGCCGGTTCTGCTCATACCGCACCAAGGCCAGGGTGGGCGCTGGCAGTGCCTGCAGCACAGGACCGCGTGCGTCCGTCGCGGCGCCCAGTGCCATGCCCTCTTCCAGGTAGCGGGCGGCGTTGTCCAGATGGCCCTGGCGGTATTCGGCTAGGCCCAAAATGCTCAGCCGGTAGACCATGGAGGTGCGGTCGGGCAAGTGTGGGGTCTGTGGGTCTTGGGCCATCGGAGGCAGTACAGAGAGCTGCTCCCAGCGGCCAGCCTGCAGGTGCGCGCCGGCAATCACATTGAGGATGGCATTGGGCACCCAGGGCTGCGCCACGGGCTGGCGCAGGTACTGTTGCGCCAGCACCCCTGCGGCTTCGTAGTCGCCTTTTTCGGCCAGCAGCACCGCACGCAACGCCGTGCATTCGCGTGCCAGTTTGTTGTGCACCGCCACGCTCCCCTTTAGGGCCAGCTCGGCTTCAACGCTGCCCACCAGCGCCAGCGCGCGTTCGCTGGCCATGGCCAGTGACAGCGCCCAGGCGAACGCCAGGCGCAGGCGGATGGGGCTGGCCACCAGATGTTCGCGCAGTTGGCGCTCCCAAGACAGCAGAGTCAGGATGTCGCCATCACCGACCAGCACCATAGCCCGCGACTCTATCCATCCCAGCGCCTGCGCTGTGTCACCAGCCTCCAGCGCATGGTGAATGGCTTGGGACCACAGCAACTGCGTTGCAAACCAGCGCGAGGCGCGCCGGTGTCGTTCGGCTACCTCTGGGCCTATCTGCTTGCTCACGCGTTGCACCAAAAATTCACGGAATAGAGGGTGCAGCACAAACCAGTTGCCAGCATCATCCTGGCGGTCAATGAACAGTTGCAGATGTTCGAGTTTTTCCAGCAGCACCTGGCCGTCTGAGCCACCGCACAGCACATTCGCCAGCCCCGCGCAGTGGCGGTCGGTGATACAAATGCCTTCCAGAAAAACCATTAGATCGGGGGCTAAGCCCCCCATCAAATCAGCAAACAGGCTCGATATCGGGCGCAGAGTGGCGGGCAGTTTGCCCAGGTATTGCTTCGGTCGACCGTGGTTGCGCAGGGTGACGACCGCTGCGCGCAAGGCGGCGATCCAACCGCCGGTCAGCGCCTGCAGTGCGGGGGCCTGGTCGGACAGGGCAAGCTGGAACTCTCCTTTTTGCAGCAGTTGGCCTGTTTCCTGCACATCAAATAACAGCACACCCGACTGGATTTCAAACACGTTATCGCGGGCACGAAGCGCTCCCAGATTGAGCGCCATGGTCTCCCGTGTCAAAACAATGATGTGCAGATTTTCCGGCGCGTTGCGCAGCAGGAACGACAACGCCTGGTGAATCTGGACTTGTGTGAGCAGGTGGTAGTCGTCCAGAAATAAAAAAACGTCCGCGGCGTTGCAGCCAACGGAGTCCAGCAACCAGCACAGCCGGGTTTCCTGGGGCACCGAAAACGTGGCCGATAGCGCAACGGGCGGCGCATTGCCTGTACCGCGCCCTGCCTTGTCCAGGCCGACAGCCAGCGCAGCCTCCAGGTAGTTCAAGAACCGTTCAGGCTCGTCGTCTTCGGGGCCAACGGAGAGCCAGGCCACCTGTCCGCCAGCGCCTGCCAGTGCTTCCGCCCAGGCCAGCGCAACTGTTGTTTTGCCAAAACCTGGCGGCGCGACCACGGTTGTGAGCAATCGATTGCGGATGATGTCCAGGTAGCCGTCCAGCCGCGCCCGCGCAATGATGCCGCGCGATCGCCAGGGCGGCCTGATCTTCACGCCCATCAGCGGCACGACCTGTGCCACCCCATGTCCCCCAATCGGGGGATTTAGTTCTGCCACCGGGGCGACCATGATGCGGGCGCTGGGCAAACCAAACACAAGGTGGACAACGTGAAGAACAAAATCATGCGGCAGTATATGGGCGCCTCGCCCCTGCCCGCCATGGATAGGCGTCTGGGTGCGACCGAGGCCATTTACCACCTGCTGGACAAGCTGTATTGCCTGAATTTTGTGGTTTTTGCCGAGGTCAATGGCGCTTTTGAGTTAGGCGCGATCAACCGCGCGCTGCAGGCGGTGCAACGCCAAAAGCCCTTGCTGCGAACCCGCATTGCCACGATCCATGGAGAGCCATTTTTTAGTGCGGTCGACATGGCGGATGCGCCACTCGTCGCCCAGGCGCTGCCGTTGCGCAACTGGCGGACCAAGCTCGCCGCACAACTACATGACCCGTTTGAAGGTGAAGCGCCACTGGCCCGGTTTTTCTGGTTCGAAGGGAACGCTGCAAGCGGCGGCAAATCGGTTGCGGCCATGGCTTTTCACCATGTGATTGCGGACGGCAAGTCGGGTACGGCGCTGTTGCTGGAGGTGTTGCGTCGCGCTGCGGGTGAAGACATTGCGATGCAATTGCAGGCCGCGCATCCCCATGCGCAGGATCTGGATCCCATAACACGTGCAGGTGCACTCGCCGGGGCGGTCAAAAGGCTACGGTTCTGGATGGGGCAGGGCAAATCGGCGTTGCTGATGCCCCAGCAGCTGCCGGGCTATGACACGCGGTTGCGACCCGCGCGCACTATCAAGGCCATCCCCTACACCCTACCCCCGAAGACCGGCGCGGCACTGCAGGCTGCTTGCCGTGTGCACGCCACCACGGTGCACGGTGCATTGGGTGCGGCCCAGATTCTGGCCATCAACAGTGAGTTTGATGCGCCAGCAGCGCGCCGCCTGGCTCTGAATTCGCTGGCCGACCTGCGGGGTGTACTGGGCGGCAATCTGGGTTCAGACGACCTTGGCTTGTACATTGCTACGCTCATTACGGTGCATTCCGTGGCAGTCGAGCCCGACTTTTGGCATCTAGCCCGCGACATCAAGGCGCAACTCACCCGGGTCATGGCGCGTGGTGATGCCAACCTCATTCACGGTGTTTACCCAAAAGACGCGGTGTTGGGTTCTGTCTCACTGAACGCGGAGCAGGTCCAGGTGGCGGTGAACCTGGCCCCAGCGTCCACCATGTTGACCAACATCGGCAAAGTCGAATCCATCACCTTAAAAAACGGCACGCGCATTCGCTCGGTGGCCTTCATGGTGTCGCCGCCACCCCAGCACCCCATCTGTGTCACGGTGGCGGGATACGCTGGCAGTTTGCACCTGAACCTGTTGTACGACCAGAGCAAGATGGACGACACACAGGCCGCGCGCATCGGTAACACATTGACCGGGTTTATTGAAATGGCCGCTACTGGTGGATGACGATATGGACCAGCAATTCCTTACCGTAGCGGAGCGCACGGCCATCGACAACGGGCCCTGGTTTTCAGGTTTGTCTCGCACGCTCAGGCATGACCTGTACCGCTGTGCCACCATCGAACGCTACAAAGATGGTGACTTGATCGTTGCCCGCGACGAACAGCCCGAGGCCTGGATGGCCTGCGCCAAAGGTGCCATCCGCATTGGTTCGAGCAAGGGCTTTGGTCGGGAGTGCACGCTGACCTACGTGGAACCCGGAGCCTGGTTTGGTGAAGTATCCATTTTGGATGGCGAACGCCATACCCACGACGCCTATGCCCACGGCGCCAGCACCGTGGTGTGTATCGCTACCGCAGATTTCAGAAACACCATGACCCGGCATGTGGAATTGCGTGATGCGCTGCTGCGCCTGCATGCCCGGCGTATTCGCCACCTGTATGGCATGGTGGACGACCTCAATACGCTGCCTTTGCGGGCCCGCCTTGCCAAGCAGTTGTTACGTCTGGTGCGACGCTACGGTGTGCGTTCGTTCAGCGACGACAACGAGGTACGTCTGGGTATAACCCTGGCCCAGGAAAACCTGGCGCAGTTGTTGGGAGCCTCGCGCCAAAGGGTCAATATGGAGCTCAAAGCCATGGAGCGTGCCGATGTGATCCGGGTCAAGCCGGGTGGGCTCGTCATCCGCGACCACGCGGCTCTGGTGCAACTGGTCGGGTAGTTCCTCGTTAAGGCTTGGGCCTGCAGCCCCAGCCCAGAGTCCTGGCCCGGCAGGTTTAAAATGAATCAGATCTGGCCGACCCAGTTCTGGTCGTGGCGCGCAAAGGCGCTTTGTATCTCGGCTGTCCATTCCGCTGGCAACGGCCCCTTGCCGGCCCATTCCAGGCTGTGCAACAGGTGGTCCACTTTGGCAGTTCCCACGATGGCAGCGCTAACACCGGGTACCGACAGCGCAAAACGCAGCGAGATCTCGCCCCATTCCAAGCCGCGGTTGTCCAGGCCCATGGCTTGCCAACGCTCCCAGTAGGGTTCGCTGTAGTCTCCCACCGGCCGCTGCGCAAACCGCCACGGGTGGTTGGCCACGGCGCGTTTGGCGATGAAACCCTTGCCGGCCATCGCTGGCAACGCGGCGCTTGCGATGCGCTGGTCGCAGATATTTAACGAGGCCATAAAGCCGTCAAAGCGGCCACAGGCCACGGCCCAGGCCAGGTCCTCGTTTTCGCCGGAATAGGCGATGGCGCGTACCTTGCCGGCGCGTTGGGCGGCTTCCAGGGCGTCGATCACGTCGGACTGCTCCAGCACCGCGCGCGGGCAGGAGTGGAAATGGGCAATGTCCAGGAAGTCGGTACGCAGCAAGCGCAGGGCCTGCTCCACACCGGCGGTGATGCAGGGGCCGGTCCAGTCCGGGATGCCGCTGACGCCATAACCCAGTTTGGTGGAGAGGATCAGCTCCCTGCGACGGGTGGCCAAGTGGCGCCCGATGCGTTCTTCCGAGATACCGTAGCTCGGCGCGGTGTCGAACAGGTTGATGCCCGCATCCACGGCGGTGTTGAGCAGGCGGCCGACTTGTGCATCGTCCAGTGTGGTGTCGCCGATTTGAGCGGCACCCAGGCCCAGCGGGTTGATGAATAGATCGGTGGTGCCGTAGCGGCTGGGTGCTGGCATAAATTGGTAGAAAAATGCGTGGGTTTTAGCGCGTCACAAACACGGCCGCGCTGCGGGCAGGCACGGTAAAGCGGCCGCTGCCGGTCTCGAAGCGCGCGCCAGTGCGTATACGGGCGTCGGCCGCGCTACCCGCTGCCTGGACCGGGTGCAACTGGTAGGCCTTGCCAGCTTCTTCTGGGATGGTGATGTCTTGCGGCTGCTTGTCGACATTGATCAGGTAAAGCACGTCCTTAAACACTGAGCCTGGGTATCCTTTGCCATTCACATGGCCCACCAGCACCACCGGGTTCTGCGCCGTGCCGGTGTTGGGGAAGGTGAGGCGTTGGCGGATATCGGCCGCCGTGCGCAGCCGGAACAGTGTGGAGCTTTCGCGCACCGCCAGCAGGTCGCGTGTCACATCCCGCGCAAAGACGATGTCGCTCGGTGCGGGTCTCAGTGTGTCATTCGCCAGCAGGGGCTGCATCAGCGGCCAGCTCTCGCCGTTGTCGGCCTTCGGCGGTAGCCCGGTGCCAAAGTAATTGGTCTGGTAGGTCCAGTCCAGGCGGTTGAACCAGTCGCCCGAATCAAAGCTGTTGCGGTCCATGGACTTGGAGCGCAGCACGTCGATACCCGCATGAAAATACGCCACACCCTGACTCAGCGCGGTGATGGCCACGCCCAGCAGTTGCACACGGGCGCGGTCTTCGGTCGAGGTGCCCACCGGCAGCTTGAAGACGTTGTTGTCATACAGGGTCTGGTTGTCGTGGTTTTCCACGTAATTCACTACTTCGGATGGCTCGCTGGCGTAGCCTGCGGGTTGCCCGGCGTAGTCAATCTGGGCCAAGGTTTTGCGCTCACCGGTGTAGGTCAGCATCTCAAAATTGCGGATCGATCCGGCCAGGCCTACGCGCACCATGTCGGCCGTGCGCAGCAGGTCATCAGGCGTGGCTTTTGATAGACCGTTGCGGTCGTATACCAGGCCATTGATATAGCCCTGGTTGCGGATCTGCGCGTCGCCGTTGTCACCCGCGCTGCCGCCGCGCACGGCGTCACGCCCGCGGTCGCTGAAAGTTCCAATGCCGCTGCCGTTCAGCGACAGTTGAGAGGCCTGAACAAAACGCGCACCGTTACCCACTTCGCCAAAGTTCCATCCTTCACCAATCAGGTTGATATGCCGCCCCGTCGCTTTGTTGACCCGGCGTTGCAGGGCCTCCATCACAGAACGTGGCTGGTGCGCCATCAAGTCAAAACGGAAGGAATCGATGCGGTACTGCGTGGCCCACAGCTCCACCGAGTCGAGCATGAGTTTGCCCATCATCAAATTTTCGGTGGCAGTGTTGTCGCAACAGGTGGATCGCTCCACCACGCCGTTGGCGTTGAGCCGGTGGTAGTAACCGGGAACGATGCGGTCCAGCACCGACTGGGCATGTTGACCCGAGGCGCTGGTGTGGTTGTAGACCACGTCCATACCCACGCGTAAGCCGGTGGTGTGCAAGGCCATGACCATCTGGCGCAGTTCGATGACGCGGTTTGCGCCATCGGCGGCATCACTGGCGTAGCTGCCTTCTGGGGCGTTGAAGTGCAAGGGATCGTAGCCCCAGTTGAAGCAATCTTTGGCCGCCGTTGCGCTGGTGGCGGCTTGCGGCGCTTCGCTGTCGCCCGTGGGTGGCGTGGCAATGGTGGGTGTCGTGCAGCCGTTCTCGGGCACCGAGGCAATGTCGAAGATGGGCAGCAGGTGCACGTCGGTCATGCCGACGCGGGACAAGGCTTGCAGGTGGCGCATGCCGTTGGAACTGCTGTTGGTGAATGCCAGGTACTTGCCGCGCTGCGCTGCAGGCACCGTCAGGTCATCAATCGAAAAGTCGCGCACATGCAGCTCGTAGACCGCCATATCGACTGGCGTCTTCACGCGGCGTGGGGCGGTGTGGCGATCCCAGCCTGGGGGCTTGAGGCGTGTGTCGTTCAGGTCGGCGATATAGCTACGCTGTGAGTGGGTATTCAGGCTCAACGAATAGGGGTCGGTGACACGGTTGCGCACCAGGCCGACGCCGGGTACAAAAACGTCCACCAGGTAGCTGTAGTAGCCGCCGGTGAGGTTTTTTGGGTGGCGCACCCACCAATTGCCGGTGGCGAAATCGTGTTGCAGTGGCTGGGCTGCCACGGCAGCTCCTGTGCTGGAGTCAAAGCGACACAGGCTCACGGATTGAGCAGTGGGCGCCCACAGCTTGAACTGCGTATGCTGTGGCCCCAGTGTGACGCCCAGATCGCGTGTTTGGGCGGCGCTGACGTAGCGGTCGTCCAGTGCACCGGCGATTTGCAGGCTGGCCGAGCGGATCACCCGTCCGGCAGCATCTTCCTGCACCAGCAAGACCTGTTGGCGGTGTAGGTCAGCCAGGCGATGCAGGTCGGCCTTTTGCACGGCCAGTACGGCACCCGGTCCAACATAACGAAAGCGATTGGCCACGGCCTTGGGCAGCGGTTTGGACCAGGTGGTCAGCTCCAATGCCCCATTCGAGCCGCCGACTGGGCTCCCTACCTGAACCAGCAATTGCGCCGTCGCCGAGTGGTATAGCCGGTAACGGCCGCCAACTTCTGCGGCGGGCCACTGGAGCAACTGGCCCGTGAGCCACACGGCTTGCACCGAAGGTGCGGTGATGGGCGTTTTGTCGGTTGGCGCTAGCGGCTTTGGCATCGCCATCGGGTGCAACACCGTCTGGTATTGCGCAGCATTGCAAGCTCCCAGCAGGTCTGGTGCCACAGCCTGGGTCGCCATCGGTTTGGCCGCCGCCATCGCCGCAATCGCTCCACCCGCCAATACGCTCAGGGCAATGGCCAGAAGGCCATGCTGGGTAGAGCGCGGTCCGGGGAGGCTAACGAGACCTTGGGCGAAGGGTTTCAGAAAGTTCATGATCATTTAGGTGCTTAGCCCCCGTGGAATCTGCGAAAGCAGCTATAAAAACAGTAGCGACTCGCGACGCTAGGTTTATGGGGCTGGCAAACGCCGCGGCAAGCTTCGTTTACGGGAGTGTGAAAGTCGTATCAGTAGTATCATTACATTATCGTTTAGCTTTATCAAGTAAATCCATTAAAATCAAGCAAAAAACTTCTCGTATCTTTAGAGGTAAATATGTAGTTTGACTACAAATGAGGTCTTATGCCACATCTGAACTTAGGCCATGTCCGGGCTGACAGCACCCCGTCCCGTTGGAAGCCCATTTCCTACCTGACCCTGGCCCTCGCTGGGCTGCTGACCGGAGCCAGTGCCTGGGCCGAAGCCGACACCCTGGGCAACAAGCAAATCGACACCCGTCCGGTGCTTGAGCAGATGCAGCCCAGCACCTTGCCCGCAGGCTGGCAAAAAGGCGCGTTCATGGAAGTGTTTGTCCGCGCCTACAAGGACAGCGACGGTGATGGCATGGGGGACTTGAAGGGCCTGATTCAGCAGTTGGACTACCTGAAAGACCTCGGTATCAAGGGCATCTGGTTGATGCCAATCACCGCCAATGCCGACGGCGATCATGGGTATGCCACTACCGACTTTCGCGCCATTGACCCCCGCTACGGCACGTTGGACGACTTTGACGAACTGGTGCGCCAGGCCCATGCCCGCGGCATCGGTGTCATCATGGACTATGTGATCAACCACAGCGCACGCCAGCACCCCCTGTTTGTCAGCGCACAGAAGGGCCCCACCAGCCCGTTTTACGACTGGTATGTGTGGGACAAGGAGGCACCCACCGGCTGGGATATTTGGGGCAAGAACCCCTGGACGGTCACGCCCCAGGGCAGCTACTTCGGCACCTTTGGACCCCATATGCCGGACTTCAATTTCAAGAACCCGGCGGTGCTGGCCTACCACCAAAGCAGCCTGCGTTTCTGGCTTAACCGGGGGCTGGACGGCTTTCGGCTGGACGCCGTGCCGCACCTGGTCGAAAACAGCGCCAAGGACTGGAATGACCAGCCGGAGAGCCGCCGCCTGACCGCCGATTTGCGTGCCTTGATTACCAACTACCCGCAGCGCTACGTGGTGTGTGAGGCCACCGCCAAGCCTCAGGACTATGCTGCGCCAGAGGTGTGTGGCAGTGCCTTTGCGTTCGGGCTGGAGCGTCAGATTGTCAAAGCCGCCCAGGGCGAGCGCACGGCCATCCAGGCCCTGGCCGATTACTTCACCATAGCCCCGCCCAGCATGGCCACCTTTGTCGCCAACCACGACATCTTTGCGGGTGAGCGTTTGTGGGACCAGTTGCGTGGGAACCGAGCGCAGTACAAGCTGGCGGCGGCGTCCTATTTGTTGCAACCGGGCACCCCTTTCATTTACTACGGTGAAGAAATTGGCATGGCCGGCATTAAGGGCTTGCCCGGCGATGGCCCGTTGCGCGCACCCATGCGATGGACGGCTGAGCGTCAGCGCGGCGGTTTCACCACCGGCACACCGTTCAGGCCCGCGTCACCCAATGCGGCGGGTTACAACGTGGCCGCCCAACTGGCGGATCCCAAGTCCTTGCTGTCGTTTTACAAAAGCATGCTTAGGCTGCGCAACACCCTGCCGTCATTGGCCAGCGGCAGTTACGACGCGCCACAGGTGCAGGGCAGGGTGATGGCCCACCGGCGCACACTGGGTGCTGAGACCACGCTGGTGGTCATCAACTACGGTACCAAGCCCGGCCGAATCACGCTCAGGGCCTTGCCGTCGCATGGACTGCTGAAGCCGGCCTATCCCATGGCCGCCAAGACCGCCACTGTGAATGCCCACGGCTCAGTCAGTCTGGTTTTACCAGCGCAGTCCGTGCAGGTCCACACCGTGCAACCCCGATAGCGCCCCCCTATGTACTTCAACAAAATCCGCCACCCCTCCAATTTCACTTTCGCCCACGCCCACAGCAACGGCACGCTCAGCTTCGGTACCAAGCCGGTGCAGGCCAAAGTGCGCGACCTGGGCGAAGACGTGTTCCATGTCGAACTGCGGGATACCGACCGCTGGCCGCTGGATGCGCGCGTGTTGCCGCTGCATGACGATGCGTTTGCCGGCACCGATTCGCGCTACCAACTGGCGATCACCGACAACGGCAATCTGGCGCTGAACTGCGGTGGCAGTGACGGTGGCACGGGGGGCGAGGCCATTTTGTCGGGCATAACCGGTGCCTGTTTGGGTGCCTGCGGCAGTGCCTGGCTGGTGCAGTTTGCGCGCAACGCCGAGATGCGCTTCTTTGGCCAGGGCGAAAAAGTGACCGGCCTGGAGAAGACCGGCAAGCGCACCAAGTACTGGAACGCCGACGTCTGGGCCGACCACGCCATGCACACCATCGAGACCGGCCAGGCCGACCCGCAATATGCTGCCGTGCCCTACCTGCTGGTGCGCCAGGGGCAGCAGTGGGTGGGCATTCTGGTGGACCACCCGGGCGCCGTGTTCATGGACACCGGCTCCAACTGGTTCTTCTTTGGCAAGGACGACCAGAACGCACCGCCCGCGTTCTGGTTTGGGGCGGATGAAGGTGTGCCTGCGTTTTACGTGATTGCCGGTGACAGCGTGGCTTCCGTCACGCAGCGCCTGCAGCGCCTGGTGGGCAAGACGCCGCTGCCACCGCTGTGGTCGCTGGGCCACCACCAAAGCCGCTGGGGCTATGCCGGCACGCAGCACCTGCAGCAGCTGGACGCGGCGTTTACCCAGCACGCCTTTCCCAACGATGGCCTGTGGCTGGACATTGACTACATGGAGCGCTTCAAGGTCTTCACCACCAGCACCGAACACTTTGGCGATCTGGAGCACGACCTGAAACAGTTGCAGACCAACGGCCGGCGCATCGTGCCCATTCTGGACCCCGGTGTGAAGGTGGAGGCGGGCTATGACGTGGCCGCCAGCGGCCAGGCCGCCGACATCTTCTGTCACAACCCCGAAGGCCAGCCCTACGTGGGCTTTGTGTGGCCCGGGCGCACGTGGTTTCCTGATTACTCGCTGCCCGAGGGCCGCGACTGGTGGGCCAGCTATGCCAAGGCCTTTCGCGCCTCCGGTTTTGACGGCGCCTGGCTGGACATGAACGACCCCAGCACCGGCGCGGCCGAGGTTGACGACATGCTGTTCCAGCGTGGCGCCTGGCCGCACTGGACCTACCACAACCAATATGGCACCGGCATGGCCCAGGCCACGCGCGACGGCTTTCTGGCCGCGCGGCCCGATGAGCGGCCGTTCCTGCTGGCCCGCAGCGCCTACACCGGCTCCAGCCGCTTCACGGCGGTGTGGACCGGCGACAACTTCAGCAGTTGGCACCACCTGCGTACCAGCATCCACTGCAGCCTGAACCTGGCGCTCTCGGGCATTCCGTTCAACGGCCCCGACGTGCCCGGGTTTGGTGGCCACGCCGACAAGGAATTGGCCATTGCCTGGTACAAGGCGGGCTGCCTGTTCCCCTTCATGCGCAACCACGCCAGCGCCGGCACGGCCGAGCAGGAGCCCTGGGTGTTTGGCGACCTGGCGCTAGACGTCATTCGCCACCACGTGCGCCTGCGCTACAAGCTGCTGCCCTACCTCTACCAGCTGTGGAACGACCAGGAGCAATCGGGCACGGCCGTCATGCGCCCACTGTTTTACGACTTTGCCAACACCGATGGCATGGAGCTGGACCGCGTGGACGACCAGTTCCTGGTCGGCCCGGCCATTCTGCAGGCACCCATCGTGCACCAGGGCCAGCAGACGCGCCTGGTCACGCTGCCGGGCCAGGGTCGCTGGATGGATGTCAACAGCGGGCAGTTTCTGGCTGGCCGGCGCACCATCCATGTCAGCAGCACAGCGGACAGCACGCCCATCTACCTGCGTGAAGGCAGCCTGCTGCCCATGCAGGTGGGTGTGCGCACCAGTGCCGCTGCCAACGACCTGGCGGACATTGAACTGCATGTGATTCTGGGTGCTGGCAGCGAGGACACGGCAACCCTGGACTATGTGGCCGATGACGGCCTGAGCTACGGCTACCAGCGCGGCGAACGCAGTGTGGTCCGTTTTAGCGCGCGGCGCGTCGGTGACGCCATTGTGTTGGCGGTGACGACTCTGCAAACGGGCTGGAAGCCCTTGCGTGTGCGCGTGGTGGGGTATGACGGTGCCAGCCAGTTGGAGCTTACGGTGGGCGTTAAAACGACGCTAGTGCCACTCGCAGCCCATCGTTGGTGCTTCAGTGGCGGCCTATTGGCGGCAAGTGCCAGCGGGCCGCTGGACTTCCCATCAACCTCTCAGTGATTGCAAGCCCAGGGCTTAGAAAAAGCTGTCCGGGTAGATTACTTGGCCTGGTTGACCGCGCGGTCACCCAACGCCACCAGCTCCTTCACGGTGCGCTCCGCCATCGGCGCGTTGGCGCGTCCGGCAATGTCTTCCAAGAGGCGATTGGCCAGCAACATCTGCTGCAGGTCTGCAATCGTCAGCTCCAGCAGCTCAAAAGCCAGTTAAATTGGCGGCTCCACAGCAGCAATTCGAGCTGGGTCGTCGGTCGTTGGAGTAAAGATGTTGTCATACCACTTTGCCTAAGAAATGGTTGGTGATGCCTCTATATCGGCAGACTTTAGGGGAACTGGAGGAGGATTGCCGTACCGTCCTGCGGGTGGCACGAGCGAGCGCCGGGCTGGGCCGGTGCGTGTTGATCCGGGTCAGGTAATGTGAGTACCCCGTAGATTTGGCAAATCCATATGCTATTTGTGCCGCTAGCCACCGTGAAATATACGTAAGTAGCTATCAATACAGTAGCAACTGGTTAGACAATTCCATGCCGGCTGAACAGCATTCACGCCTGGGTGTCAAACCCCGACAGGTGGTTGGCCAGGTGCAGGGCGTGGGCCAATTCGTACTCCGACTTGTTCAGGTCCCCGTAGGCGAAATGGGGTTTGAACGGTTCGGGCTGGGCCCGAAAGTCCGCAATGGCTTTGCGCAGGCGGGTCATGGCCGTGGCTGGAGCGTCACCCGCATCCAGCGCTGGTGCGCCGGGTATGGGTTCGGCCAAATCGTGGCTCATGCGACCCCGCCAGGAAAACACTTGAAAGGCCAGGGCGCCCACGCTGCGCTGGAACATCGCCGGTTTGGCCTGGGGGAAACCGGTCAGTGAATATTCGATGCTTTGGGCGCAATGGTTCAGTGTTTGGGCCCAAGTCCACACGGCAGTGCCACTGAGTTTGGGCGCTGCGGCCAGCCGGTCGAGTTCGCGCAGTGCTTCATCCCAAGACCTGAACACCAGTTGCCGGTCGTTGGCGGTGGGTGATTGGCACGCCGACGTGCCCGCCACGGCGATACCGGTCGTTGTGGCCACTAAAAAACTGCGTCTGGATGTTTCAGGGAGTGTGGACATGGCAGATTTCACTTGTTGGGTAACCAACCCAGCCCATGGGCGTGCAGGCTTTGGACGTACAGGCGGTCTTTGGTTTCTGTAATGGCCGTGGTTTCGGGGTAGGCGCCCGTCGGGTCTTGCAGGTCGGCGACCACTTTGCCGTCTTCGGTGAACGCGATGACGTGACCATACGACTTGGGCACGGGCCAGAAGGCGCGTGGCAGGCGCAGGGTCAGGCGGCGCAGCCAGGGTTTGTCGGCCATGTTGTCGGCCACCGGGTTGCGCGGTTTGGCAAAACCCAGCCAGATTTTGCCGTCCAAGCCGCGCATCAGGTTGTCGGGGTAACCGGGCAGGTTGTCCAGCAGCACGGTAGCCTGCGGGCTGGTTGTGCCAATCTTGAGTCCGTTGGCAGCCACTGCAATTTTCCACACGCGGAACTTGCCAGTTTCATTGACAAACAGGGACTGTTCATCCGCACTCAGGGCCACGCCATTGGCAAAACTGATGCCAGAGGCCACGATGCGGGTGGTCTTGGTGCTGGGGTCGAATTCAAGAATCCGTCCGGTTGACGCACCTTCGATGATGTCCAGCACACTGGCCTCAAAGGTGCCGCCCCAATCCTTGGGGGCAAACCGCATGGAGGCGTCGCTGAAATACATCTTGCCACTCTTGGCCACCACCACAGCGTCTGCGTAACGGATGGGGTCGCTGCCCACAGAGTCGGTAAGCACGGTGGTTTTGCGATCCGGTGCAATGGACAACAAGCCTTTGGCGGCATCGGCGGCAATCAGATTGCCTTGGGCATCAAAGTCAAAACCCAGCACACGGCCGCCGGTGTTGGCAAAAACTTCCTGCGCCGAGCCGTCGGCATTCATGCGCAGGATGTTGCCGCTGGCTACCGTGGTATAGAGCTTGCCATCCGGCCCAAAGGCAATGTGTTCGGGGCCGACTTCACCGTGCAGGTCTATCAGCTGCAGATTCGCCAGTCTGGTATTAACCGCATGCACACCCCCGTAACCGGGTGCTGTGGGCAGTGTGAAGGCCACGGGTGTGATGGGTACCGGCCACACCAGCAAATAGGCGGCTGCCAGCAGAACCAGCACAACCAGGCTTGAGAGAATCTTTTTCAAAGCGGTGTCTCCTTTTTTTGAGCGTCAAGGATAGCCGCAATAGCTGAAGGCGGAGCCTAGCCCTAGCCCAACAGGGCCTGCGCAAACTCCCGGGCGTTGAAGGTTTCCAGTTCTTCCAGCTTTTCTCCCACGCCGATGAAGTAGACCGGCACCGGCCGTTCGCGGGCGATGGCGGCGATCACACCGCCCTTGGCGGTGCCGTCGAGTTTGGTGATGATCAGGCCGGTCAGCGTCAGTGCGTCGTCGAAAGCGCGTACCTGCGTAAGGGCGTTTTGACCGGTGTTGCCGTCGATGACCAGCAGGATCTCGTGTGGCGGCATGCCTATAGAGTGGGATGGGTTGCCTTGTGTTAGCCCGGCTGCCACCGGGCTGTCGCCCGCCTTCTGGATCACGCGTTTGATCTTTTTCAGCTCTTCCATCAGGTGCAACTGCGTGGGCAGCCGGCCTGCGGTGTCGATCAGCACCACATCTTTGCCACGGGCCTTGCCCGCGCTGACAGCGTCAAAACTCACGGCAGCCGGGTCGCCACCTTCCTGGCTGATGATCTCCACCAGGTTGCGGTCGGCCCAGATGCTGAGCTGTTCACGCGCGGCGGCGCGAAAGGTGTCGGCTGCGGCCAGCAACACGCTGGCCCCATGTTCTGACAGGTGCCGTGTGAGTTTGCCAATCGACGTGGTTTTACCAGCGCCGTTGACGCCGGCCACCATGATGACCGTGGGGCGGTGTTCGCCAATCACCAGGGGCTTTTGCAGCGGCTGCAGCAGCTCAGTCAGTAGCGCAATCAGGATGTTCTTCAGCGCAATGGGGTGGGTCACACCACTGTCCTTGACCTTGCGGCGCAATTCGCTCAGCAGGTATTGTGTGGCGGGCACGCCGGTGTCGGCCATCAGCAGCGCGTCTTCCAGGCTCTCGTACAGGGCCTCGTCGATGACCGAACCACCAAATACGCCAGAAATGCTGCCGGCGGTCTTGCCCAGGCTGGCTTTGAGTTTGTCGACCCACTTTTGGCGCTCCGGTGGGGCTGCCGGTGGTTCAGGAATGTCGATTGGAATCACCAGCGCGCTGCCAATCAAGGAGCCGCCATTCCCCGGCCCCGGGAACCGCGGCGGAGCGGGGCTGGGTGGTGTCGGCGTTAGGCTGGCGGGGCTTGCGCCGGTCTCGGCAAGGGGGGCTACGGCGGGGGCTGGCGGAGGTTTCTTTTTGAAAAAACTGAACATGGTCTGCTTCGTGTGATCATCCATTCTATGAAACACCCGATCCACCAGAGTTGACACCCGTTCCTGGCTGCAAAAACCTAGGGTAATCCTGAGAAAATCGGCCAGGGCGCAGGGGTTATCCAGTCGCACAATACTTTGATGCATCCGTCCTGTGTTTTTCGATGAACTACATCCTGTTCATCAATGCAGCTGTCAGCCTGATCATGGGCTGTGCCTTGGTACTTGTCTGGCGGCGGGATCCGACGCAGACTTTTACAAGGTATATCGGCTGGGCCAATCTGGTTCAATTGCTGGTGCCCATGACCTATTTGTTAAAAACGCATGGGGGTGGGCTGGCCGATACGGTCGGAAATTTCGCGCTGGCGGGTGTTGCGGCCCTGTATTCCACGCTGCTTTTGGTCGGCACAGCGCACTTGGCGAGCAAGCCCATTCCTCGCCAATTCGTGTGGACCTCTCTGGTTTTGATGGCTGTGATCAATTCGCTTGCAATCGGTTGGGGTGGACCACGGCTGGGACAGGCCAGCATGGGCAGCATCAATACGGTACTGGGAGTGATTTGCACCTACTGGTTGTGGAACGCCGACGTCGGGCGCTACAAGTCCGAGAAGCTGGTCGGTCCCTTGCTGGTGCTGCTTGGATTGATCCAGTTTATTTACGTGACCTACCAAGAGGACGGCGCCGCCCTGTTGGCCACGCTGGGTGCATTGCTGCGCCTGACCTTGGGCTTGGTGTTGCTCTATGCGGCACTTGACCGGGGGACGGTAGCCACCCGCAACTTGCAGACCCGGTTTGAGCGTCTTACCGAGCGATCCCACCAGGGCATCATGATCAGTTTTGGTGACAACAGCATCGTCTACGCCAACCCGGCTTGCCTTGCGATTTATGGCGTCCAGAATCTGGCAGAGTTGGGCCTGGCCACCGTCGCCCGCACGATACCGAAGGCTGAGCGTATCAAGGTCGCGCGTTTACTTTACGAAATTCAGAATGGTCAGGAGGACGATGCGACCTTTGAGGCCACCCGCCACCGCGCCGATGGCACGCCCATGTGGTTGCGGTTTCACTACTTCCGTACCGAATGGGACGGCACACCGGCGGTTCAGGTGCTGATTTCCGACGAAACCGACCGACACCAGGCCAGCCAGGCCTTGGTCTACCAGGCCATGCATGATGAACTGACCGGGTTACCCAATCGAGCCGCGATGATCCAATGTCTGCGCAAGCGTTGTGAGTCCTCCGGCGAGATCGAGCGTTTTGTATTGGTGCTGATGAATATTGACCGTTTCAAACTGTTCAACGAGGCGCATGGCCCCTCCATGGGTGATGAAGTTCTGAAATCCATGGGGCAGGCACTGCGTGCGGCGATGGGTGACGATTGCGAAATCATGCGATTGGCAGGCGACGAATTTGCCCTGGTTTCGGCACCCAAAGGGGGAGGCGACACGGCCGTTGAAATGGTCACACGGGTGCGCAACTTGCTCGCCACTCCCCTTTGGGTGGCCGGGCAGGAATTCTTTCTGGATGCATCGTTGGGCATTGCCCTGTACCCCAACAGTGCGCGTGACGCCGAGTCGCTGCTGCGTGCCGCCAACGCAGCCATGCATGTGGCCAAGCGCACACCCGGCACGTCGTACCGGCTGGCAGAAAAAGCCTTTGAGCGGGGCTCCAGCAACGCGCTGGAGCAAGAGCAGGCATTGCGGGCGGGTATCGATCGCGGCGAATTTCAACTGGTCTACCAGCCCAAGGTGCATGCGCAGACCGGCCGGCTGGCGAGTTTTGAGGCGTTGGCGCGCTGGAATCGTCCAGGGGTGGGACTGGTCAGTCCGGTGGAGTTCATCCCGGCGGCCGAACGCACCGGGCTGATCGGCGCTTTGGGTACCGCCTTGCTCAAACAGGCCTGTCGTCAGATAGCGGTCTGGTTGCAGCAATATGGGCAATGTGTGCCGGTTGCGGTCAACGTGTCCCCGCTGCAGTTGCTGGACCCCCGTTTCCCAAATCTCGTAGCCAACACGCTGCAGGCCCATGCGGTGGAGCCCCGTTGGCTGACGCTTGAGATCACGGAGAGTTCCGCCGTGCAAAACATGGAACAAACCACCGTGCAGGTGGAGCAGCTGCGTAGCTTGGGTGTACACGTTGCCATGGACGACTTCGGTACCGGTTTTTCCTCGCTGAATATGTTGCGTAGCCTGCGCTTGCATACGGTCAAGATTGACCGGGGTTTGATCGAGCCCCTGCCGGTCCCCGATGCTGTGGCTGTGGTACGAGCCATTTGCCAACTGGCCGATGCATTGCACCTGCATGTGGTCGCTGAAGGGGTGGAAACCTCGGAACAGGCTGCTGCTTCCCGGGAGGCAGGCTGTGGCGAGCTACAGGGTTTCTTGTATTCGCGGCCGCTGTCTTCGGAGGATGTTGGTCCTTGGCTCAGTCGCCTGTCGACGCGGTATGCCGATGCAGATATGGAAGTATCCACACAGTTCGTTAAGCTAGGCGGATGAAGAAACCCATCAAACCCACCTCCAAGAGTGCTGGTCGCGCGCCCGGCGCCACGGCAAAGCCCCCCCGCGTTCCTGTACACAAACGCCAGCCAGGCGAAGTCCGCCTTATTGGTGGCCAGTGGAAACGCATCAAACTCAAGGTCGCTGACAGGCCCGGTTTGCGACCCACACCTGACCGGGTGCGCGAAACGCTTTTCAACTGGCTGGGTCAGGACTTGTCGGGCTTGCGTTGTGTGGATGCCTTTGCCGGAACCGGGGCCCTCGGCTTTGAGGCCGCTTCGCGCGGCGCGGCGCAGGTTTTGCTCGTCGAACAGGACGCGAGCCTGGTGATACAACTGCAACGTGTGTTGAGCCAGTTGCAAGCGCTGGAGCTGCCTGAGCCCGGGCCGATACAGAAGTTGCTGGTGCAGCGAGGCGAGGGGGTTGCCAGCTTGCGGCAATTGGCTCCAGGCAGTCAGGATGTGATATTTCTAGATCCGCCTTTTGACGCCGATCTGTACGAGTCGGCATTGTCATCCGCAGCACGGGCATTGGCACCTAAAGGCTCGATTTACCTGGAGTCTCCAAAAGCCTGGACCGATGCCATGCTGGAGCCCATGGGTTTGGTGGTGTATCGCCATCTTAAGGCCGGTGCGGTGCACGCCCATGTGTTGCGGGCTACGATCCCGATTGATGGCATGGTCGCATAATGCCGGTTGCAGCAGTACCTTTGTATGGCCCCGGAGCGATGTTTGATGTCTAAGCCTGTGATTGCTGTCTACCCTGGCACCTTTGACCCCATTACCTTGGGGCATGAGGATTTGATTCGGCGTGCCGCCGGTCTTTTTGGCACCGTCATCGTGGCCGTGGCCGTGGCCCACCACAAAAAAACCATGTTCAGTTTGGATGAACGACTGGACTCCGTGCGTGAGGTGGTCAAGGCTTATGCCAATGTTCGGGTCGAATCGTTTACCGGGCTGGTGCGAGACTTTGCGGTGGACCATGGTGCCACTGCCATGTTGCGCGGTGTTCGCTCGGTCACGGATTTTGATTATGAAAGCCAGCTCGCTGGCATGAACCGTGCGCTGGCACCGGATGTGGATACCGTCTTTTTGACACCGGATTCTCGTTACCAGTTTATTTCCAGCACTTTGGTGCGCGAAATTGCGACCTTGAATGGCGACGTGGCGCAGTTTGTTGCACCGACGGTGCATGCAAGACTGCTTCAAAAGTTAAGCCCCCAGTAAAACTGCGACGGCATGTTCGATTGCAGCGTCGCCAACCCAAAGGAACACCATGAAAATCCTGTTACCCGTTGATGGTTCCGAGTTGTCCCTGGAGGCTGTGCGTTTTGCCATCCGTATGGTGCTGGCGGGCCTGCGCGCCGATGCGGTGCTGGCCAATGTGCAGGAGCCTGCCAATCTGTATGAATTGCTGATGGTCCATGACCCGGAGTTGATCAACCGGGCCAGCGCTGACGCCGGTTTACACGCCCTTCAACCGGCTCAGGAACTGCTGGACGCCGCCGGCGTGCAGTACGAATGCGAAGTGGCCAAGGGTGACCCGGCACACACCATCATTGACATTGCTGAGCGGTTTGCGTGTGACCTGGTGGTCATGGGTGCGCGCGGCAACAGCGCCGTGCGCAGTGCCATGCTGGGGTCCGTCTCCAATGAAGTGTTACATGCCAGCCCGATTCCTGTGATGATTGTCAAACCGGACCAAGCCTGAGCCCCTGCGCTCGTCAAAGAACCATGGCACTGATCATTACCGACGAATGCATCAATTGCGATGTATGCGAACCCGAGTGCCCCAACGAAGCCATCTTCATGGGGCCAGACATCTACGAGATTGACCCTGCTAAATGCACCGAATGCGTGGGCCATTTTGACGAGCCCCAGTGTGTGCAGGTGTGCCCGGTGTCCTGCATTCCAGTCAATCCCCTGTTTGTTGAAGACAAGGCAAGTTTGTGGGAAAAATACCGACTTTTACGGCGCGTGGCGGTAGCTAAAGCGTGATTGTTTGCGTGAAAGGCAGCGAGACCAGCAGAGCGCTTTCCTCTATGGATTCAAAACGTTCTGGCCATGTGGGCCGCTTGCGCCACTTGGTGCTGTGTCGCCCAGGCCGCAATCTGGTGTTTGGGCATGGGTTTTCCAAAATGGAACCCCTGTGCATGGCTGCAGCCCAGCGCTGCCAATTGGGCACCAGTCTCCGCGCTTTCTATACCCTCGGCAATGGCGCTCATACCCATGGCGCGAGCCAACTCCAGTGCCGCCTTGACGATATGCAGACTGCGTTCCGACTGATGGACCTGCTGGACAAAACTCTTGTCGATTTTGAGGCAAGTAAAGGGTAACGACTGCAGGTATTCGAGTCCGGCATAACCAGTGCCAAAGTCGTCCAGCGCGATGCCGATACCCAATTCCCGAAGTTGTTGCAGTGAGGCGGCAACTGCTTCCATGTTCTGGATGATGATGGTTTCGGTCAATTCAATGCGTAACTCGGACGCTTTCATTGCATGAACCTGTAGGCAAGCTCGAACGGCGGCGACGACGTCACCTCCCGCCAACTCCGGCGCTGATAGATTGATGCTGATAAACGGACGGTGATTGACATCGTCAACACAGTGGGGGCGCAACTCTGCCCAATCTCCGACGGCTCGCTGCATTACCCATTGGCCAATACGGTGAATCAGCCCAGTTTTTTCTGCCAGCGGAATGAATTCCTCAGGGCTGATCAGCCCCAAACTTGGGTGGTGCCAGCGGATCAAAGCCTCATATCCAACCAATTGGAGTCGGTCGAATGCCAACAGCGGTTGGTAAAAAAGGTCCAGTTGTTGTCGGTCAATGGCGTCGGACAGGTCTTGCGCCAATGACAGGGTGCGCACTGCGGCTTTGTGCAGATCAACGGCGTCCAGCGACTTGGCGTCTGGTGCGGAGTCGTTGGTGAGCTGTCGTTGTTGTAGTCCGGCTGCATCATGGGTGCTGCGAAACCGGGCTAGCAGCAGTTGCATCAGGTACTGGATGACCGGATCGGAGCGCAGCAATAACTCTTCAACATGGCTGCGGTCGATACGGATCAGGCGCGTCGGCACCAATGTGCGCACCGCTGCTGTCCGGGGTTGGCGGTCCAGCAGAGCGACCTCTCCAAACATGGCACCTTCGGTCAGAATGGCGATGCGCCTTTGGCCTGAGCCTTCACCGGTCAAGACCTCGACGCACCCTTCTTCAATGACATAGGCCGAGTCTCCCGGCTCGCCCCACTGAAAGACGAACTCCTGCCCATCGAAAAAAACTCTGTCAAACGCCTCTGTCATGGTATGCCCAGGTGGTTCGAGCACGCTCCGGTATCAGCTGCAATGAGCATCAGGAGCGCGTCCGAGACACTATAAGCCAAGATTCAGCACGGCCAGGTTAACTTTTTCACCCGAACACCTGAGGTTTTCAAGATCTGCGTCGGCCGCACAACGCATGGGGCGCAGGCGCATCTACTTGCGGGCGCTAGCGCTGGCTTTGGACGCGGGTTTGGGGGCGACCGAGCGTGCTGTGAAATATTCGGAGTCCTTTTTCTTCCGTGCCGGGCTGGTGCCGGGCTCTTTGTTATTCCCTTCAGCGCGGGTCGCCTGGCTATTGGCGGCCTTTGTTTTGGCGGTGGACGTTCGGGCCGCGGATTTGTTGAATTCAGTGCTTGATTTGTTCGACTGGGCCATTTCTCTTTGTTTGACCTGTTCCAGAGCCTCGGTGGTTGCTACATCACGCCGGGTCGCCGCGTCGGATTCTCGCTTTTGTGCGGGTGTTCGCGAATCCTGTACGTTCACCGCGACGCCGTCAGTGCATGGTTTCTCGCTGTAGGTGTTCCCGCATCGGTACACACTTTGACCCGCGGCCCCCGTTGCCACTACGATGACTGCTATAAAAACAATACCAAATGACGCGAGTGGTTTCATATTGTTTCTCGAATAGGTGAGGCATTGGCTGGTGGGCTACTGGTCGCGGTCGGAGTGGTTATCGCAGGCACTAGCGGAGTCGCACCTGATAGGACCGGCCGTTGTGTGGCGGGCGTATGCGCCCTGGGTGGCTTGCTGGTATGCACCAGCAACGTGGCTTTTTCCATGTCGCCTGCCAGAAAAGCGGGCAGCGCCTTGAGTGACCGGTCGATGCATTGCTCAATGGCAATGCGGTCATCCTGTGACGGTTTTTTGAGTACCCAATTCACAACCTCTGCCTTGTTGCCGGGATGACCGACACCCAGCCTCAGGCGCCAGTAGTCGCCACTTCCCAATTGGGCATGGATGTCGCGCAGTCCATTGTGGCCGGCGTGACTGCCGCCCAATTTCAACTTGACCTGGCCGGGTGCGATGTCGAGCTCGTCGTGTGCGACCAGAATTTCCTGCGGGTGGATTTTGAAAAAACGCGCCAGCGTGGCGACGGATTTTCCGGAGAGGTTCATGAAGGTTTGTGGTTGCAGCAGCCAGAGGGTCTGCCCATGCAGTATGGTACGGGCCACGAAACCATGGTAGCCCTTGTCCATGGTCAACGAGACTTTGAGTTCACGGGCGAGGGCGTCGATCCACCAGAACCCTGCGTTGTGGCGGGTGGCATCGTACTCCGGGCCCGGATTTCCGAGGCCGACAAATAGTTTGATCATGGAATGCGGTGCAAATGAGGTGCCGTGGATGGTAGGGCAAATTGATGCACACTTCAAATGACAACGGCCCACTTAAGTGGGCCGTTGTTAGAGCTTGCGCTGCAAATCAGAG
>ERZ724520.270-NODE-270-length-27862-cov-13.210954_pt1 | contig 27862 bp, 23 predicted proteins | sample MGYA00376053_ERZ724520 | MGnify/ENA primary metagenome ERZ724520 (study PRJEB28724, sample SAMN07190886) | activated sludge metagenome | isolation source: activated sludge of sewage treatment plant in Hong Hong | place: USA: Christiansburg, Virginia | collected...
TTCAACCTGATGGTGCCGCGGTCACGCTGCCCGCATTGCGGCCATCAAATCACGGCACTGGAAAATATTCCGGTGATCAGCTGGCTCATACTCAAAGGCCGCTGCAAAAGCTGTAAAAGCCCGATCAGCCCTCGTTACCCGTTAGTGGAACTAACCACCGCCCTGCTCTCGCTGTTAGTTCTCCTCATGCTCGGCCCCGAGAAAGCCCTGTTTGCCATCCCAATGACTTGGGCACTGATCTGCCTGACCATGATCGACTTTGATACCCAATTGCTGCCCGATGACATTACGCTCCCGCTGCTTTGGGCTGGCCTACTGGTCAACCTGAATGGGGTGTTTGTGCCACTGCAAACGGCGGTGATTGGCGCTATGGCCGGTTATCTTGTGCTGTGGTCTGTGTTCTGGCTGTTCAAGTTGGTGACTGGCAAGGAAGGCATGGGCTATGGCGACTTCAAGTTGCTGGCGGCTCTGGGTGCCTGGCTGGGCTGGACCATGGTGCCGCTCGTGCTACTGCTGTCCTCCGTTGTGGGGGCTGTTATCGGCCTTGGCTATTTGGCCATTCGCAAAGAAAGCGCACCGTTTGCCTTTGGCCCCTATATTGCTATTGCTGGTTTTGTTGCCCTGCTGTGGGGGCAACCGCTTCTGTCCTGGTATCTCGGTTAAGTCATGCTGGTTATTGGCCTAACGGGTGGCATTGGCAGCGGTAAAACCATGGCAACCGATCACTTTGCTAAGCTGGGCATCACCATTGTGGATGCCGATCTGGCCTCTCGTGTCATCGTGGCTCCTGGAATGCCCGCCTTGCAGGAAATAGCTGCTCACTTCGGTAACGATGTTCTGCTACCTGATGGCACCCTGAACCGTGCTCGCCTGCGCGAAATTGTGTTTGCTAGCCCTGAGGCACGCAAAGAGCTGGAACGCATCACGCATCCACGTATTGCCGAGGAAATTGCCCGGCAACTGGCGGCCAGTACTTCTCCTTATACCATCTTGGTCTCCCCCCTGCTGTTTGAAAGCGGGCAACATCGGTTTGCCCATCGTACTGTTCTGGTCGATACCAGCGAGGCCTTGCAACAGCAACGAGCAACACAACGTGATGGTGTGAGCGAGGAGCAAATCAAGGCGATCATGGCGGTGCAGATGAGCCGGGATGAGCGCCTGAAGCGCGCCGATGATGTGCTGCTTAATGATGGTGAACTCGCCCATCTTCATGCGGCGATAGAGGCTTTGCACCAACGTTATTTAGCCTTGGCCACTGCCGAATCACACTCCATGTCTATATCTGACCCCAGCACCAAATAATCATGACTGCCGATATCAAACCTATTCTAAGCACAAATGCTCCAACCCTTCCTTGCCCAAGCTGCGGCAAACCAGCTCTCTGGGCAGCAGATAACCCCTCTCGCCCATTTTGCAGTGAACGCTGCAAGCTAATTGATCTGGGGGCTTGGGCCAGTGAATCGCACCGTATTCCTGGGGATGATCTACCGCCCGCTAGTGAGGATGATTTCTAAGGGTGATATCTGCGTGTGAAACTTGAGGAGGCTGGTTTAGCCGCGCGTGAACACGCCACGAATACCCGCCACACCTTGCCCCCCTGCTTCTAGTGCCAATGGCACATCCTTGTCCCCCATGCCTCCCAATGCGTAGACCGGTACAGTTGCCGTCTGCACTAAAGCAGAAAATGCTGACCAGCCCATTGGTGCTGCGTCCGGATGGCTGGCCGTCGCCGCCACCGGACTGAGCACTACAAAATCGACTCCTAGGCGCTGCGCCTGCTCAAGCTCCGCTGCATCATGCACGGACGCCGCCAGCCAGACCCCTGCCTGCACAGGCCGTGATGCAAAGCCCGCCAGTAGGCGAGACGGTAGATGCAGGCCATCGGCTGCTGTCATGGCTAGCCGCTCTGGGCCACCGTGCAACAAAAGTTGCGCACCTGCTTCATGGCATTGCGCCCGCAACGCTGCCGCCTCTGCGGCATAGGCCTGTGGCGATAAGGAAGGTGCACGGAACAGCACCAGCCTAGCTCCTTGAGCAAGACGTTGCGTCAGCCATTGGTGACGCTCAGATACTGACATCCCATCCGGCGTAATCAGGTAGCGATCTGGCAGGCGTGCGGCGGCAACAATCGGCTGATTGGCGGCGGGGAATGCGTGTTGCGCTAGTTCGCCCTCTGTTACCCAACGAACTGCTTGCCCTTCTCGGCCGTGTGGCTCGCCTTCAAATGCCGTTACCGTCCACACATCCAGGCATACTGATTTATCGGGATAGTCGTGCTCGATACGAATCAAGGGAGAAAATTTGGTGGGCGTTATCCCTAACTCTTCCTGCAACTCCCGCACTAGCGCCTGCTCACTCGCCTCCCCTGCCTCAACCTTACCGCCCGGAAACTCCCAAAGGCCGCCCTGATGTTGATGTGCGGCGCGCTCGGCAATCAAAACAAGGTTATTGCGCCGGATAACGGCTGCCACTACCAGAATGCGTTTCATAAAGTTGGCCTCTGCCCGATGCAACAAGGCCCCGCATCGCGAGGCCCTGTCTTGTGTATCAGCGCTATTTACGAGCGGTAATCTGCGTTGATCTTTACATAGTCATAAGAGAAGTCGCAGGTGTAGACCGTATCGCAGGCACTGCCACGGCCCAAGCACACCCGAATGGTAATTTCCTCTTCCTTCATGGCCGCCGAGCCTTGGTCTTCCGTGTAAGCCGATGCACGGCCGCCGTTCTCCACGATACACACCTGGTTCAAATAAACACGCACCTTGCTGACATCAAGCGCGCTTAAGCCCGCATTGCCAATCGCGGCAACAATACGCCCCCAGTTAGGATCAGAGGCAAAGAAGGCTGTTTTTACCAGTGGTGAATGCGCAATGCTGTAGGCCACATCGCAGCATTCTTCAGTGCTGGCCCCTTCTTCCACCTGCACGGTCATAAACTTAGTTGCGCCCTCTCCGTCACGCACAATAAGCTGCGCCAGTCGGGCAAATACGCGGTTGATGGCGGCACGCAATGTGTCGAAGGCAGCACCCGAGGCAGTACCAATAACAGGATTACCTGCAACACCAGTGGCAATCAACACACAGGAGTCATTAGTAGATGTATCGCCATCAATAGTGATGCGATTAAAGCTTTGATTCACTGCCTCTTTAAGTAAGGCATCAAGTACCGGCTGAGTGACGGCAGCATCTGTACCAACATAACCAAGCATCGTCGCCATGTTGGGGCGAATCATGCCGGCCCCTTTGGAGATACCCGTGATAGTGACGGTGACACCATCAATAACTACCTGCTCACTAGCGCCTTTAGGGCGAGTGTCTGTCGTCATGATGCCGGTCGCTGCATCTGCCCACGCATTCGATGACAAATTAGCGAGAGCGGCTGGCAAGGCTGCCGATAAACGCTCTACGGGCAGATGCTCACCAATCACACCCGTCGAAAACGGTAGGATATTTTCAGGCGCAAGGCCGGTCAGCTGTGCCAGTGCCGCGCATGAAGCATGAGCATTGTCCATTCCCACCGTACCGGTACCGGCATTGGCATTGCCGGTATTGATGACGAGATAGCGCGGCACTGCTTTGGCAAGATGCTCACGGCACAGCAGCACCGGCGCTGCGCAATAGCTGTTCTGTGTGAACACCGCACTCACCGTTGCACCATCCATAATCTCGAATACGGTCAGGTCACGTCGGTTCTTGTAGCGAATGGCCGCCTCCGTGATACCGATACGAATACCGGCGACCGGGTGCATGACGGGCATATCGAGATTACCAACGGGCATGGTGTGCTCCTGAAGAAGGAAGGAAAATATCGTTATTGAATAATTAGGTGCTGCACAGAAAATGGCAACGTCCGAACTCAAAAAAATGCCGGCAAGAAAGCCGGCATTTTCCGAGGGGCTCCCAAAATCAGCCAGCTACCCCATGGCAATGCTTGAACTTTTTACCTGAACCGCAAGGACAAGGGTCATTACGGCCAACCTTATCGTTCACGCGAACAAAGGGGGCTGGAGCAGCCATCGGTGTCTCACCATCGGCAATCTGGCGCATCTCTTCTTGCTCTTCGGCAATGATGGCATCCACATCCGCGTGCTGGAATTGAAGGGCCATGGCATCAGCCTCTGCTTGTCGCTGCACTTCCATGGCCGCCACTTCTTCTTCTGACTGCACTTGGATACGGGCCAGTGTCTGCACAAACTCCAGCTTTACGGCCCCGAGCAACTGTTCAAACAACTGAAAAGCTTCGCGCTTGTATTCCTGCTCTGGATTCTTCTGTGCGTAACCACGCAAGTGAATACCCTTGCGCAGATAATCCATGGCGGCCAGATGATCCTTCCAATGACGATCAAGAATCTGCAGCATCAACTGCTTTTCCAATGACTGCGCCACTTCGTCACCAATACGTTCGCGCTTATTCTTGTAGGCTTGGGAAACAGCCTCCACAACGCGCTCACGCAATCCGACTTCATGCAATGAATCATCGGCATCCAGCCATCCCTTCACATCGAGATCGGCACCAAAATCCATGCTCAGCGCTTTTTCAAGGCCGGGAATATCCCATTGATGATCGACGCTCTGCGGTGGAATAAACTCGCTGATAACCGTATTGATCACATCCTGATGAATCAGCTCGACATTATCGGCAATGGATTCGGCTTCAAGAATAGAATCACGCTGCGTATAAATGGCACGGCGCTGGTCGTTGGCAACGTCATCGTACTTGAGCAGGTTTTTACGAATATCAAAGTTGCGCGACTCAACCTTCCGTTGCGCACCTTCGATAGAACGGGTGACCCAGCGATGCTCGATGGCCTCACCCTTCTGCATGCCGAGTGAACGCATCATGTTCTTGACGCGATCAGAGGCAAAAATACGCATAAGGTCGTCTTCCAACGACAGATAAAACCGGGTAACCCCCGGATCGCCCTGACGGCCGGAGCGGCCCCGTAACTGGTTATCAATACGACGCGATTCATGGCGCTCGGAACCGATGATATGCAGGCCGCCGGCAGCAATCACGGCATCATGATTTTTCTGCCACTGTGCCTTGAGTGCACGCTCCTGCTCTTCAGTTGGGCTCTCAATGGCGGCGAGTTCTGCTCTCCAGTTGCCACCCAGCAGAATATCTGTACCACGACCTGCCATGTTAGTGGCAATAGTCACCGTGCCGGGGCTGCCTGCCTGCGCAATGATTTCGGCTTCCTGCGCATGGAATTTAGCATTCAGCACGCGATGCGGAATCTTCTGCTGCTGCAACACGTTAGACAAGTATTCGCTCGATTCAATCGTCGCTGTGCCCACCAGAACCGGGGCATTTTTGTCACGCAGCACTTTGATTTCTTCAATGATGGCAGCAAATTTTTCTTCCCGTGACAGGAATACCAGATCATCGAGGTCCTTACGAACCATCGGCTTATGCGTAGGAATAACCACTACACCTAAACCATAAATCTGACCGAACTCAGGCGCTTCGGTATCTGCTGTACCGGTCATACCGGACAATTTTTTATACAAGCGGAAGTAATTCTGGAATGTAGTGGTCGCCATTGTCTGGTTTTCACTTTGAATTTCCACACGTTCCTTGGCTTCAGTCGCTTGGTGTAGCCCATCAGACCAGCGACGACCTGGCATGGTACGGCCAGTGTGCTCATCAACAATGACAACCTCGCCATCCTGAACGATGTAATGCACATCGCGAATGAACAGTACATGTGCCTTAAGCGCCGCATGCACATGATGCAGCATACCGAGATTTGCCGCCGAGTACAGGCTGTCGCCTTCAGCCAGCAAACCGATTTTTACTAGCAATTTCTCTACAAACTCATGACCAGACTCAGTCAGTTCAACCTGTCGATGCTTTTCATCCACCCAGTAGTGACCACCATCCACCTTGTCTTCTTCAGCCTGACGGGTGAGCTGGGGAATCAGCGTGTTGATTTGCTCATAAAGTTTTGATGAGCCTTCACTGGCACCGGAGATGATAAGGGGAGTACGCGCTTCGTCGATCAGAATAGAGTCAACTTCGTCGATCAGCGCAAATGCCAGCCCGCGCTGAAACTTGTCTTCCAAACGGAAGGCCATGTTGTCACGCAAGTAGTCGAAACCAAATTCATTGTTAGTGCCATACGTGATGTCTGCTTCATAAGCAGCACGCTTTTCTTCCGGCGGCTGCATCGAACGAATGACACCAATCGTCAACCCGAGAAATTCGAACACGGGGCGATTCCAGTCCGCATCACGGGATGCCAGATAGTCATTCACGGTGATCACATGCACGCCCTCACCGGACAGCGCATTAAGATAAGCAGGTAGCGTGGCTGTTAGGGTTTTACCTTCACCGGTTCGCATTTCGGCAATACGGCCTTCGTGCAGGGTAATACCACCGATTAACTGGACATCGTAATGACGCATACCAAGCACACGCCTTGATGCTTCACGACACACGGCAAAGGCTTCTGGCAAGAGCTGATCCAGAGTTTCGCCCTTGCGATAGCGCTCTTTGAACTCGGCGGTACGGCCCGCGAGCTCTGCATCCGACAAAGCCTTGCAGCTTTCTTCTAGGGCATTGGCCTGAGCCACAACCACATTCATGCGCTTGAGCTCGCGCTCGTTCTTGGTGCCAAAAATCCCGCTGACGAGGCGTCCCAGTCCCAACATAACTACCACTCTTGAAATTAAATTTGGCCAGTCTACTAACCTGCACACCGAAGGGATGTGCCGTCATAGAACGGGGCATCGGTCAGAGATGGGGGCTGGCATGACAAAACCAAACCCTCTCTGCGATCCGGAGGCCGGACATTCTACCCCTGAATGCCCACGGACAACACCGTCCAGAAACAGCAAAGCCCGGGAAATCCCGGGCCTTGCTGTTTGAAAATCGTTACCGCTTAGCGATGGGCGACGTGAGCAATATAGCCTGATGGGTCAACCTGAGTGCCGTTCCGCATGACCTCGTAGTGCAGATGCGGGCCAGAGGAACGCCCAGTCGACCCCATATAGGCCACCAACTGATCCTTGGCAACCATGTCCCCTGCCTTTACTACCAAGTTGCGGGCGTGGGCGTAGCGGGTCGTCATATTGTCACCGTGATTGATTTCAACCACGTTGCCATAGCCGCTCCGAATTCCTGCAAAAGTAACAATACCAGGGGCAACCGCAAATACATCTGTGCCTTCTGGGCCGGCAAAATCAATGCCGCCATGAAAAGCGGTGCGGCCGGTGAAGGGGTCGGTACGGTAGCCGTAGCGGGATGTTACATAGCCTCGGCGAACTGGCATATTCGCAAGATACGCCGATGGAGCTTTACGCTGGCTACTCAGCTGACTGCCCAATGCGTCGAGCTGAATCTCTTTATAATCAATTTCTCCCGCTAGCTCATCGAGACGCATTTCGAGGGACGTTTTATCGCCCAGCACGGTGAGCTCATCGGTCAACGGCCCTCCCATGGGAGGCTTTTTGGTGAAATCGAATTCATCACTCTTAAGATTGGCAGACTCCGCCAGATACTCTCCTAGCGCATCAAGCCGCAGTAACCGGGCCTGCAACTCAGCTGTCCGGGCACTCAAAGCCCGTAACTGATCATCCGCGGCATTAGTCTTGGCAACATTAGCGCTTGGAGCACTCAGATAATGCGAAGCCAGATAAACCCCACCGACTCCCATGGCCACAAATAAAAGAGCAAAAACACCCAGTGCTGCAGCCACCAGACGTGGCGGCAATTGAACGGTGACAGGGCGACCCCGTTTACGGCTCAATAAAATAATATTCATGTTACCTCGTCCTGTTTTGCCTGAAAGCCCGGCTATACTTTGAAGCCTGACTTGCAGCCATCAGTCCGGCTAACCGGACAGGAACCTATGGCCAACCGCCTGCACAAAACTACCAGACTGGCTGAAATCCTTAATCAGGACTCATTGGCCGCGTATAAACAGACGGCACACGATCTGGCACGTCTGAACGAAATTCTCGGGCTCTACCTTGACACCCAATTAAACCGAGTGGTCAATGTCGCCTCGTGGAAAGAAGGCACTCTCACTCTTGCCACCAGCAACAGCACCGCCGCTGGTCAACTCCGCTATCTTAGCCGCATTCATTTGCAGCGTTTACGCCAGCATGACGAGTTTTGTGGGCTACTGCGCATTAAGGTTGTGAGCGCCCCACCAAATCCGACATCCCGGGAAAAGCCCGCGAATCCTCTACAGCGACTCAGCCCGGAAACCGGCAAATTGCTGAAGGAGTTGGCCGAGTCACTTGGGCAGGGGGAGGTTAGCGAAGCAATACGCCGATTGGCAAGACATGCCCTGACCAACGGGGCCTCTAACTGCCCGACACCCGAAAAGCAAACAACTAATTGATTTAATTGTATTTATTTAGATGCTCGGCCTTGATATAGGAGATCGGCGCCTGACTTTCGTCACTAAATGTCACAATTTCCCACGCATCTGGCTGCTCTAGCAGCGCCCGTAGCAGCAGATTATTAAGACCGTGCCCAGACTTGTAGCCCTGATACTCACCGATGATGCCGTAGCCGAGCAGATAAAGATCACCAATCGCATCCAGCATTTTATGACGGACAAACTCATCTTCGTACCGTAGCCCCTCTGCATTCATGACACCTTCGTCATCGACGACAATGGCGTTCTCCATGCTCCCGCCCAAGGCCAAATTTTTCGAACGCAGGTATTCAATGTCTCGCATAAAACCAAAAGTACGCGCGCGACTCACTTCCTTTACATAGGCAGTGGTGGAAAAGTCTACTTCCGCATACTTGTGATCGTCATGAAAGGCCGGGTGATCAAAGTCGATGGTGAAGCGAAGTTTAAAGCCATCGTAAGGCTCAAATGCCGCAATCTTGTCGCCCTCTCGAACCTCAACGCGACGCTTGATACGGGCAAAACGCTTGGGCGCATCTTGCTCGACGATGCCGGCAGCTTGAATCAGAAAAACAAATGGCCCTGCACTGCCGTCCATAATCGGAATCTCACCCGCGGTGCAATCAATACGGGCATTGTCGATTCCCAGCCCCGCCAGAGCGGACATCAGATGCTCAACGGTTGAAAGGCGAACGTCACCTTGCACCAAACTGGTGGCCATTGACGTATCACGAACCATCAATGCTTTCGCTGGCAACTCAACGGGTGGATGAATATCAGTGCGCACGAAAATAATGCCGGTATCGACGGGGGCTGGCATCAGAGTAAGAAATATCTTCTCCCCGGAATGCAGACCTACGCCGCTGGCGCGGATGGTGTTCTTGATGGTGCGCTGTCGCAACATGTGACAAATTATTTCAAAGAAATGAGAAGGCGATGGTAACAGACATAAAGTCTGCCGCAAGACAGGCCATCGGGAAGAGAAACGAACCGGTCGGGAGAGAGAGTATCGACCGGTTCGTTCAAGGCAGGCAGCGTGGAATCAGTCCGCCTGGCGACGCAAAAATGCTGGAATATTCAATAGGTTAGCATCCGTTGAGCGTGGTGCTGTGCCGCCATTGGCCACCTTCTGGTTACGCAGGTAAGCCGGGGTATCGTAGTCATAGCTAGCACTGCTGGTACCAGTGGCGGCTGTCGTAGCGGCTTGTGCTGGTCGAGCAGCAGGAACTGGTGCTGGCTGACCGGCAACTAAACGCATTGGCGTCGAGGCTGTGGCAGCAGCCGACTTCGGCAAGCCTGTAGCAACTACCGTCACGCGCAGCTCATCACCTAGACTAGGATCGAGAATAGTACCGATCACAACAGTGGCTTCAGGCGATGCAAACTGAGCAACGATTTCGCCAACGGTAGAGTACTCATCCAGACCAAGGTCTTCATTGGCGGCGATGGAAACGAGCACGCCGCGAGCGCCATCCAGACGAATGTCATCCAGCAGCGGGCTATAAATAGCCATTTCAGTTGCCAGACGAGCACGATCATCGCCCTTGCCAGAACCAGTACCCATCATGGCCAAGCCCTGCTCGGACATCACGGTACGCACGTCGGCAAAGTCGACGTTAATCACACCAGGCTGCAGAATCATGTCGGCAATACCTTGCACGGCATTCTTCAACACATTGTTGGCGGCACGGAATGCTTCGATCATGCTGACTTTGCCCAGCACCGCCTGCAGGCGATGATTAGGAATGGTGATCAGTGAATCGACATACTGCGACAGATTTTCGATACCGCTGTCTGCCACGTCCATGCGACGCTTGCCTTCAAACAAGAAGGGCTTGGTAACAACGCCTACAGTGAGAATGCCCATTTCCTTGGCAACTTCTGCCACGACTGGAGCACCGCCAGTTCCAGTACCACCACCCATGCCAGCGGTGATAAACACCATGTCGGCACCGGTTAGCGCATCGCGGATACGGTCGCGATCTTCGATTGCTGCTTGACGGCCCACTTCAGGGTTAGCACCCGCGCCCAAACCACGGGTAATTCCCTGCCCCAAATGCAGATGGGTACGGGCATGCATTTTAGCCAGTGCTTGCAGATCGGTGTTGGCACAGATGAACTCTACGCCTTCCACCTGACTGATCACCATGTGCTCAACAGCATTACCGCCGCCGCCGCCCACACCAATGACCTTGATAACCGCTGCACCGTGTTGCGGAACGTTGTCCGCCAACTCGAAAATCGCCATTCTCTCTCTCCTTATACTCAAAAATAATGTACTGCTTTTTTTGCTATTGCCGGGTGTTCCACTCACCCGGTCACCTTTCAGAAGTTCTGCTGCATCCAGTCCTTGAACTTCTGAACGATTCCGTCCATGCCGAGATTCAGCTTGCGCGTCGACTCTGGCATTGAATTTCTGTTTGGGTTTTTAGTGCGTCCATACATCAGCAAACCAACCCCTGTGGAGTAGATTGGGTTGCGCAGCACCTCGCCCATGCCACCCACCTTGAGTGACTGCGGCATACCGATACGTACCGGCATGTGAAAAATCGACTCTGCTAATGCCGAGGCATCTTCAATCTTGGCGGAACCGCCAGTCAGCACGATGCCGGCAGCCAACTTACCGGTGTAGCCGGCGCGCTCGATTTCGCTCATGACCAGAGAAAACAGCTCGTCGTAACGTGGCTCAACCACAGCGGCCAATGTCTGGCGCGACATACGACGCGCCGCACGATCACCCATGCCCGGGACGTTAATACTGTCATCCGGGTTTACTTGTTGGGCGACGGCACAGGCGTACTTGATTTTGATCTCGTCTGCATCCTGGGTTGGCGTATGCAATGCCATGGCAATGTCGTTAGTGACTTGATCGCCCGCAATCGGAATAACGGCGGTATGGCGGATGGCGCCCTTGCTGAAAATAGCCACATCCGTAGTACCCCCACCGATGTCTACCAGGCAGACACCGTGCTCTCTTTCATCTTCGGTCAGCACGGCATAGCTGCAGGCGAGCTGATCCAGAACAATTTCATCAATCTCGATGCCACAGCCGCGTACGCACTTTTCCAAGTTTTGCATGGCGTTGGTTGAGCAGGTCACCAGATGCACATGGCCTTCCAGCCGAACACCAGACATTCCGAGCGGATCACGCACGTCGCCCTGATCGTCCACCTGAAACTCTTGCGGCAGGATGTGCAGAATGCGTTGGTCGGTCGGAATAGGGCCTGACTTGGCTGCGTCAATCACACGATCAACATCGCCGCGCTGAACTTCGCCATCACGGATGGCGACCACGGCCTGTGAATTGCGACCACCAATATGTGAGCCAGCGATGCTGATGAAGGCAGAGTGAATGCGGCAGTCGGCCATAAGCTCGGCTTCGGCAACAGCGCCCTGTATCGATTGGATGGTCTGCTCGATATTAACGACCACGCCTTTTTTCATGCCGCGAGAGGGCTTCATGCCAACGCCGACAATGTCCAGCTCGCCATCGGCGGTGACCTGCCCGACCAATGCCACCACCTTTGAGGTGCCAACATCGATCCCGACGATCATCGGATTGTTTGCTGAACTTGCCATCTCATCCCTACCCACTTTGCGAGAGCATTTTTAATTAAAAATGCCATCTCGAATCATAAATTTTCTACGCGAAAAATTACACACTTGGCGTCGGATTTTTCATGTTTTTTTGCACTTTCCAACCTACTGCAATGCCATTCCGGTAACGCAAATCTATCGTCGCAATATTTTTGGCATCTGGCTTGAGCTGGCGCTCGTAGAGATACGCAAAACGCTGCAACTTTTCGATGGTATCGACCTGATCAATCACCAGTCGGATGCCATTATCCAGACGTAAAAACCAACTCATGCGCTCAGTCAACTCAAGCTCAACAATGGTCATACCAAGCCCGCGTAAAATACTATTCATGGCGCGGTACTGCTCCATCACTTGCATGGACTTTGTTGCTGGCCCAAACAATACTGGCAATCCTTCCATGCGCTCCGTCTGTATCGGTGCAAATAACTCGCCGCGCGAACTGATCAAACCCTGCTGTCCCCAGTACGCTACCGGCTGCTTCTCACGAATGTGGACTCGGATACCATCGGGCCATTGCCGGCTAACACGTACTTCATCCACCCACTCTGATGTCGACACGACGTCATGAATGCCTACAAGATCGACCGTAAAATAATTACCGTTAGCAACTGGAGCCAGTGCTGCTGCCATGGCGCGTTTATCGACATGCAACAACTCACCATCCACTTTTACTGAGGCCACAGGCGTTTTTGCCAACCATTGCTGTCCTACTTTCACCACTCCCCACAGGAAAACGATGGCGGTAACTACCAACAACAGCGTCGATGCGTGCCGCATGACTGTCTGCTTTTCCGGCAGAGCGAGAGTGGGAGCACTAGCAACAGTGCGGCGAGTGGCCTGCATCATGTCTGCGAGCCCTCCAATGTCTGTGCCAGAATCGTGAGTACCAACTGCTGAAATGCCATGCCTTCGGCGCGGGCGGCCATCGGCACCAGCGAATGATCTGTCATGCCTGGAACCGTATTGACTTCGAGCAGCCAGAACTGACCTTGCTCATCCATCATGGCGTCAATCCGGCCCCAGCCTCGGGCACCGACAATGCGAAATGCCTCAAGTGCCAGTGCTTGCAACTCTTTTTCCTTGGCTTCGGGCAAGCCACAAGGACAGAGATACTGCGTATCGTTGGACTGATACTTGGCTTCAAAGTCGTAGAAGTTGCGGTCTGTCTGCAGGCGAATGACGGGCAAAGCACGATCGCCCAGAATAACGATGGTGTATTCGCTGCCAGTGATCCAGCGCTCAGCAATCACTTCACTGTCATAAGTGGCTGCCGTGGTATATCCCTGCGGCAGCTCCTCTGCCTTCATGACCTTGCACATACCAATACTGGAGCCTTCGTGTGCCGGCTTGATCATGAGCGGTAGGCCGAGCTCAGTGGCCACTTTATTAAAATCCATACCGGCCAAGAGGCGGCGGTAAGCAGGAGTAGGAAGACCAGCACCCAACCAGATCAACTTGGTGCGTGCTTTGTCCATGCCAACCGCCGATGCGAGTACGCCACTGCCGGTGTAGGGAATTTTCATCAGCTCGAGAAGACCCTGCATGGTGCCGTCTTCTCCACCACGGCCATGCAACACAATAAAAGCGCGGTCGTAATTTGCCAGCTCAGCAACACTGCGCTCAGCCGGATCGAACGCCTCGGCATTAACGCCCGCCGCCTGAAGTGCATTCAGCACTTCCTGACCGCTGAGCAAGGAAATCGGGCGCTCGGCGGCGGTACCACCCAGCAGTACAGCCACTCGTCCGAACTGACGAACATTCATCTCCACATTCACAGTATTTTTGCTTTCCGAGTTCAATTGACTGCCTCCTTCAAATAGAGACCGTTTTGAGCCAACTCCAGCGCCACAGCACCAACCGTGCCTGCTCCTTGCGTCAACAGCACATCACCAGGCTGTAGCACATGCGACATTAGGATGCTTAGTTCCGTGGCACTCTCCACAAATACAGGATCGATAATGCCGCGCGTGCGAATACTGCGCGCCAGCGAACGTCCATCTGCACCGGGAATAGCTTTTTCGCCTGCGCTGTAGACTTCCAGCAGAAGAAGCGCGTCAACTGTGGAAAGCACTTGCACGAAATCATCGAAGCAATCTCGGGTACGTGTATAGCGATGCGGCTGGAACATCATCACCAAACGGCGACCAGGGAAACTCTGACGTGCTGCCTTGATCGTGGCATCCACTTCACGCGGGTGATGCCCATAATCATCCACCAGACACACACTGCCTTCACCGAGAGGAAAGTCTCCGTACTGCTGGAAACGACGCCCTACGCCTTGAAAACCTGCCAATGCGCCAACAATTGCATCGTCACTGACCTTTTCATCCGTCGCAATTGCGATGGCAGCCAGTGCATTTAGTACGTTGTGCATGCCGGGCAAATTAAGCGAAATGGGCAGTGGCTCATGCCCTGAACGCAAAACGGTGAAGTGTGTGCGCAATCCATCTTGGCGAATATCGACAGCCTGTACATCATTTCCATCTTGCAGGCCGTACGTGATGATCGGGCGCGCCACTTGCGGCATTACTTCGCGAATTACCGGGTCATCCCCGCACAACACGGCCAGGCCGTAAAAAGGCAAGTTGTGCAAAAAGTCGACAAAGGTCTGCTTCAACTTGTCGAAGGACCCGCCATAGGTATCCATGTGGTCGGCATCAATATTGGTGACCACTGCGGCCATTGGCTGCAGATGCAGAAATGACGCATCGCTTTCATCCGCCTCGGCGACAAAATAACGACTCTCGCCGAGACGTGCATTTTTCCCCGCACTGTTGAGCAATCCACCAATCACAAATGTTGGGTCACGACCATCCTCGCCCAGAATGGAAGCAATCAGACTGGTAGTAGTCGTCTTGCCGTGCGTACCGGCAATGGCAATGCCATGGCGATAGCGCATGAGCTCGCCTAGCATTTCGGCGCGGCGCACTATCGGCAGACGGGCTTCACGGGCTGCAATAATCTCAGGATTCTCTGCATCAATCGCGGAAGACACCACTACAACATCTGCACCACTAATATTCTCGGAGCGGTGGCCGATGAAAATCTGCGCACCTAAGGACTGCAGTTCCTGTGTCGCCTTGCCTGCTTTGATATCCGAACCGCTGATGTCATAACCCTGATTTAGCAAAACTTCGGCAATACCACACATGCCTGCGCCGCCCACGCCAATAAAATGCAAACGACGGATGCGTCGCATTTCTGGGATTTCAATCAGTCGCGAGCGATTGCTGCGCTTGTTCATTTTCCACCTCGTAGACAGGCCGCAACGACCGTGTCTGTTGATTCTGGTTGCGCTTTGGCGCGTGCTTTACGAGCCATGCTCAGTAAGGCATCACGATTCATCAATGGTTGTAGCTCACGGGCCAGCTTTTCCGCTGTCAGCTCTTTCTGGGAAATCAACAAAGCCGCACCGGCATCACTCAGGTATCGGCCATTGGCTGTCTGGTGGTCATCTACTGCGAAAGGATAAGGAATGAGCACTGAAGCGACACCGGCAGCCGCCAGCTCCGATACGGTTAGCGCACCAGAGCGACAAATCGCCAGATCCGCCCAGCCATACATCGCGGCCATGTCGTCAATGAATGGCAGTACATCGGCCTTCAGGCCAAGGCCACGGTATTGAGCAACCGCTTTTTCAGTGTTTTTCTTACCGGCTTGATGACGAATCTCAATAGGCATCTGACCTGCGAGGAGCGATAGAGCCTCTGGAACTAACTCGTTCAGAGCGACGGCTCCCTGACTGCCGCCCATAACCAGGACACGCAATGCGCCATTTCGTTCAGCAAAGCGCGCATCAGGCACAGGTAAAGCAGCAATATCGATACGTACCGGATTACCTACACATTGCACTTTTTCGGAAGCAGGAAAAGCACTTGGAAATGCTTCCAGCACACGGGTCGCCATACGTGACAGCTGGCGGTTGGTAAAACCAGCCACCGCATTTTGTTCATGAATGATGAGGGGCTTGCCCAGCAAACGTGCTGCTACGCCACCCGGCCCAGTGACATAACCGCCAAGGCCAATCACACAATCTGCCTTTACAACCTTAAGCGTGCGCATTGCTGCAATCACACTACGAGCAATTTTGAATGGTGCCAGCAGGAGGCGAACAAGGCCCTGCCCACGTACTCCGCTGACATCAAGATAAGTGATATCAAAGCCATGTGCTGGCACCAGATCAGCTTCAATACCAGCACGCGTGCCCAGCCAGTGAATACGCACGCCTTGTGCACGCAAAGCTTCTGCCACCGCTAGCGCAGGGAACACATGCCCTCCCGTGCCACCCGCCATAACCACTACACTTTTTACTGAAGGCATCATGATCGCGCCCTCTTCGCTGCAACAGGAACATTCTGCGAATTTTCTGTATCAATTCGCAGCACCACTCCCAGCATAATGAACACCATTACCAAACTGGAGCCACCATAACTCACCAGTGGTAACGTTAATCCTTTGGTGGGAAATAGCCCCATGTTGACGCCAATATTGAACAGCGCCTGCATGCAGATCACGAAGGCAACGCCGTATGCTACGTATGCACCATAGAGCTTTCCGCCAATTTCAGCATTTTGTCCGATACGCAAAATAGTGCGCACTAATAGCCAGAACAAGGCAATCATGATCACCACGCCAACCAAACCAAATTCTTCGGCGTAAATGGCAAATACAAAATCCGTGTGTGCCTCTGGAAGATAGGAAAGCTTCTGAATGCTGCGCCCCAAACCAACACCAAACCATTCGCCGCGACCGAAGGCGATCAGGCTTTGAGACAATTGGTATCCAGAATCAAACTGATCTGCCCATGGGTCGGTAAATGACACCAAACGCTTAAGACGGTAAGGCTCAAGAACCACCGCAAGCACTCCGGCAACTACGACTAAACCGAACATTGAAGCAAACTGGAGTAGAGGAGTACCTGCCAAGTAGAGCATCACTATCACGGCAGAAACCATGACGGCACTGGCACCAAAGTCTGGCTCCAGCAATAATAAGAAAACACCGAACAGCACGACTAAGCCTGGCGCAACCAACCCTTTCCATTGGCTACGCACCATTTCCTGACGACGCACCAGATACGATGCCATATAAAGAACAACGGCAAATTTGATCACTTCCGAGGGCTGAATAGTCAGTGGGCCAAGCCCTATCCAGCGCATGCTGCCATTAATACGGCGCCCGATACCTGGAATCAGCACCACTACCAACATCAGAAAAGCCAGTGCCAATATCCAGAGTACATATTTCTGCAGCGTGGCTACGGGAACACGCATAGCAAATGCGCCTGCACCTAACGCAATAACCATCCAGATCAGATGCCGTATCAAGAAATAGAATGTACTGCCGTAACGTGTCTCGCCCACTTCCATAGAGGCCGAAGAGACCATTACCAAACCGAGACAGCAGAGAATGCCGACACACAACATGAGCAGATAGCGTGATGTTACTCCGCTCATCAAGCCTGGCATCACTGCGGGAATCGGCAATGCTTTCACATCAACCTCCACACACAGCATTAACGGCAGTGACAAACTGTTCGCCGCGGTCTTCGTAATGTTTGAACATGTCGAAGCTGGCGCAGGCCGGCGATAACAGTACGGCATCACCTGAGCATGCCAACCCACGCGACAACTCAACTGCTTCCACTAGGCTGGTTGCATTCACTTTCTGCACGCTGCCTGCCACCGCAGCACCAATCTTCGAGCCATCTTCACCGATGAGAACCAGTGCTTTTGCAAAGCGCGTAAGTGGATGTGACAGAGGTGAAAAATCCTGGCCTTTCCCAACGCCACCTGCAATCAGGATCAGCTTGCCGTCAATAGAGGCTCCCAAACCATTAATAGCCGCCAGTGTGGCGCCAACATTAGTGCCCTTGGAATCGTTGTACCAGGCAATGCCGTCCTTCTCAGTGATCAGCTCACAGCGATGGCGCAGGCCTGCAAAGTTACGCAAGGTTTCCAGCATGATCGGCATCGGCAAGCCCGCGACTTGCCCCAATGCCAGGCAAGCCAATGCATTAACCACGTTGTGATCACCACGGATTTTCATGTCACGCACAGGCATCAGCAGAGTCTCTCCCTGCGCCAGAAATTTCTCGCCATTTGCTACGATCACACCAAACTCGTTATCGACAGGCGCATTCAGGCCAAAACTGGATGTCGGCAAACCCTTTGTAATTGCTGGCGCGGTGAGTGCATCGTCTCGATTGATTACACAATGCTGGCAATGGTTGAAAATTCGATACTTGGCAGCGCAATAGGCAGGCATGGAGTCATAACGATCCATGTGGTCTTCACTAATATTGAGCACAACAGACACTGCTGCTTGCAATGAGTGTGTTGTCTCCAACTGAAAGCTGGATAACTCCAACACATACATCTGCTGCTCTCCGTGCAAACGCAGCATGTCGAGCACCGGGAGCCCAAGATTGCCCCCAACGCCCACATCAATACCGGCATTTTTTGCCATCAGGCCAACTAAGGTAGTGACCGTGCTCTTGGCGTTAGACCCTGTAATAGCAACGATTGGTGCTTTTACTTCACGACAGAAAAGTTCGACATCTCCGGAAATTGGCACACCCGATTCGCGGCTGGCTGCAAGCAGCATTGGCTCGTTTACCGAAACACCTGGGCTGGCAATGATTTCATCCGCACGGCGCAACAGAGCAGCATCTAATCCACCGAGGCTAACGATCACATCAGGGAACTCATCACGCAACTCGGCAAGGCCGGGCGGATTTTCGCGCGTGTCATTGACTGCCACCGCGAAGCCCCTGCCCTTTAAAAAACGCACACAGGAGAGGCCGGTCTTTCCCAGACCGACTACTACCTTCAACCCATTGCGCTCGTTAAATTGCGTCATTGCTGTATCACCGCAGTTTCAGTGTAGAAAGGCCAACCAACACCAGCATGAAGCTAATAATCCAGAAGCGAACAACCACCTTTGTTTCTGGCCATCCTTTAAGCTCATAGTGATGATGAATAGGGGCCATGCGGAAAATCCGGCGCCCGGTCAGCTTAAAGGACGCCACTTGCAGCATTACGGATACGGTCTCCATCACGAACAAACCGCCCATGATAAAAAGCACAATCTCTTGGCGCACAATGACTGCAATTACTCCCAACACCGCACCAAGAGCCAGCGCCCCCACATCGCCCATAAACACCTGTGCGGGATATGCGTTGAACCAGAGAAAGCCAAGTCCTGCGCCAATAATTGAGCCGCAGATCACCACCAACTCGCCTGAGCCGGCCACGTAGGGAATATGCAGATAGCTTGCAAATTTTATGTTGCCCGAGAGATAGGCAAATATGGCCAGCGCACCCGCTACCATGACAGTTGGCATGATCGCCAAACCATCCAGACCATCAGTCAGGTTGACTGCATTGCTGGTGCCCACAATTACGAAGTACGTCAGCACCACATAGAAAACACCCAGCGGAATAACAATCGTCTTGAACAGCGGAACAATCAGGCTTGTCTCAACAGGTGTGCGTGCGTAGTAATACAGAAAAACTGCCGCGCCAATACCTGCAACAGACTGCCAAAGGTATTTCCAGCGGCCCGGCAATCCTCGTGGATTTTTTTCTACCACTTTGCGGTAATCATCTACCCAGCCAACAGCGCCAAACACCGCCATCACGGCAAGCACTACCCAAATATACGGATTTTTAAGACTGGACCACAGCAGTGTCGAAACCGCGATAGAAACCAATATCAGTACACCACCCATAGTAGGCGTGCCTGTCTTGGCAAGATGCGACTGCGGCCCATCCGTACGAATGGCTTGTCCGAATTTCATCACGCGCAGTCGCTCGATCATCCACGGCCCCCACCACAGGGACAGCGCAAGCGCCGTGGCAATACCGAGCATTGCGCGCAGCGTCAGATACTGAAAGACCAAAAAGCCTTTATGGTACTGCGCTAGGAATTCAGCCAACCAAAGCAGCATCGATCAAGACTCCTTCTTATCCGCAATCGCGTCGACAACCTGCTCCATACGGGCAGAACGCGAGCCTTTAACGAGAAGGGTGACTACGCCTTCCAGTTCTTTTTCCAATTCTTCAATCAGCAACTGTTTTTCTTGGAATGCACGTGCATCCTGGCCAAAGCCACTGGCCGTAAAGTTGCTAAACTGACCTACGGTATAGAGCGCATCTATTTTTTTCATTCTTGCGTACTCTCCGACCTCTTTATGGCCTGACTCTGTGGCCTCCCCCAACTCCCCCATATCCCCCAGCACAAGCACACGACGGCCCGGCAAGTCTGCCAGCACATCAATCGCAGCCTTCACCGCAGCAGGATTCGCGTTGTAAGTGTCGTCAATCACGACACAGCGCTCGCCTCTGGACCTCAAGGCAAGTCGGCCGGCAACCGGTCGGGTATTTTCGATACCACGCACAATGGCCGCCAGCGGGACATGGCTGGCATGTGCCAATGCAGCGGCGGCAAGAGCGTTCATGACGTTATGGCGCCCCAGCAACTGCAATTGAACCGGTGCTGACTCAAGGCCTACATGCAGTACAAATGCCCACGCATGATTTACACCCATGCGCACATCACTGGCATGCACTGCTTTTGGAGATGATAGAGAAAATTCAATTTGGGAATGCTCGTGAGCAAGCTCACGCCAGTACGGTGCAAATTCATCATCATGATTGATGACTGCTATGCCTTCAGACTCCAAGCCGCCGTAAATCTCGCCCTTAGCTTCCGAAATACCGCGACGCGAGCCAAAGCCTTCCAGATGCGCCGTACCCACATTGGTAATAACCGCTGCATGAGGCGCCACCAAATCACTGGTATAAGCAATCTCACCCTTGTGATTAGCACCCAACTCGAAAACCCCAAAACGATGCGCTTCGCTAAGCCGCAGCAACGTCAGTGGCACACCAATTTCATTATTTTTGTTGCCGAGCGTGGCCAGCGTAGGGCCCATGCCTTCAAAAATACTGGCCACCATTTCTTTAGTGGTGGTCTTTCCTGCACTGCCAGTAATAGCCACTCGCGTTAACGAAAACTGTTCCCGCCAAGCCTTGGCCAAGCGCCCCAGTGCTACGAAGGTATCGGGCACCAGCACCTGCGGTATTCCTGCTGATGGATCAACACGACTCACCAGCGCCGCTGTCGCCCCTGCTTCTGCAGCGATTGCGACAAAATTGTTAGCATCAAAATTAGGGCCGGACAGTGCGATAAACATATCGCCCTCAGCCAGAGCACGGGTGTCTGTCGAGAAGGAACTGATTCCAGCATCCAAACCCACCAACTCTCCATCCAGAATTTTGGCTATCTGAGAGAGATTCATACAGACCTCCACGACGCAAGAGCGGCTCTAACTTCTTGCAAATCACTGAAGGGGTGGCGTATGCCAGCAATCTCTTGGTAATCCTCATGACCCTTCCCGGCCACAAGCACAATGTCATCAACCGAAGCCGCATGAATGGCATGCTGAATAGCCTTGTGCCGATCTGCCTCAACTACTACAGGCTTACCACCCACTCCTGCTTTTATTTCTGCAATAATTACATCGGAATTTTCGGAGCGTGGATTATCAGAGGTAATGACAACGCCATCTGCCAGACGTACTGCAATAGCGCCCATTAGCGGACGCTTTCCTGCATCACGATCACCGCCGCAGCCGAATACACAGATTAGTTTTCCTTTGGTGTGTTCACGCAAGCTTGATAAAGCTTTTTCCAGCGCGTCCGGTGTATGCGCGTAATCAACCACCACCGTAGGATGCTCACCAACCAAGCTCTCCATTCGTCCTGGCACTGGCATAGCGGCCCGCAATGCTTCTGCAACATCAGCAAGTGGAAGCCCACTCGCGAGCAAACCACCGACTACCGCAAGAATATTGCTCACGTTAAAGCGTCCAAGCAGAGGCACTTCTAGGGAGAACTCTCCCTCTGGCGCAGCAACTTGCAATATCAGGCCCTTCAACGAGGGAATCACGCTGAGCGCACGAATATCGGCATTACTGTCTGCCGACTGGCTATAACGAATGCAGCGAACATCGGCTGATAGTGCCTGCTCGTATTGAGATGTTATCGGATCATCTGCATTGAGCACGGCAACCTTCAAGCCCGGCCAACGAAACAAGACTCCTTTAGCCGCGGCATAACTGTCCATATCGCCGTGATAATCAAGATGATCACGCGTGAGATTAGTGAATATCGCAATATCAATGCAGGTGCCATTCAAGCGTCCCTGCACCAGACCATGAGAACTGGCCTCCATTGCCACCACTTGTGCACCATCCCGCCGAAATCCTGCCAACAAAGCTTGCAGGCTGACTGCATCAAGCGTGGTGTGTGAGGAGCTTTCAAGCGCACCATAAATACCGTTGCCAATGGTGCCAAGCACTGCCGCTTTTTTACCAACGCGCATAAACGCGCCAGCCAACAAATTCGAGACGCTGGTCTTGCCATTTGTTCCTGTGACTGCCAATACGCTCATTTGCTGCGATGGCTGATCATGGAATCGAGCGGCTATCAGGCCAACCTGCTGCTCAAGCCCCTCCACAACGATCACGGGAACGCCACCAATAACCTGCTGTAATGGCCACTTTTCATCACGCTCCGCAAATACTGCAACGGCACCTGCTTTAATCACCTCTGCAATAAAGTCCCGGGCATCATGGGCATGGCCTTTCAGCGCAATAAACGCCATGCCGTGACGCACCATTCGGCTGTCCAGCGTCAGCGCCGAAATAGCTGTTTCTGCATGATTTGCAGGCGTATCTGGCCAGAGCATTTGTAGCGTTTTCATACGCCATCCCTCCGCGCCATAATTGGCGAGAGAGGCAACTTACCCTGCTGTGCAAGATGCTCAGCGCTACGATCTGGCTCGACATTCATCATGCGCAATGTCTCCGCCATGATGCGGGAAAACACCGGAGCTGATACCAGCCCACCGTAATACTGTCCATTACTTGGGCTATCAATAACAACGGCGAGCACTATTTTTGGCCTGCTCGCGGGCGCCATGCCCACAAACGTAGACATGTACTGATCTGCCGAATAGGAGCCGCCAACAGCCTTGTGCGCCGTGCCGGTTTTGCCCGCAATGCGATAACCCGGAACAGCCGCCTTCATTGCCGTTCCATCCTGCGTTACCACTGACTCCATCATCGGAATCAACTGCTCTGCAATTTTCTGCGCAATAACACGTTCGCCTTTTACGGGCCCCTCAACTTTCGTAAAGCTCACTGGGCGTGCAATTCCACCACTGGCCAACGTTGCATACCCATGCGCTAACTGCAGCGCCGTTGTCGTCAAGCCATAGCCATAAGACATGGTGGCAATTTCTACCGGTCGCCAGCGCTCAGGCGGCTGCAATCTACCCGGGCTTTCACCAGGAAACCCTGATCCGGTGCTTTTTCCAAAACCAAAACGCGCAAAGAAAGTTGGCAGCGTTTCGGGTGGCAACGAAAGCGCAATCTGCGTTGTCCCAACGTTGCTTGACTTGGTAATGACGGTGCCCAGATCAATCACACCGTAATTTTGATGGTCTGTGACAAGTTTGTTGTGAACACGATAGCTACCTGGATTTGTGTTAAGCAAACTGCGTGCCGTGTACTTACCACTCTCAAGCGCCACCGCCACCGTAAACGGCTTCATCGTCGAGCCAGGCTCGAACATGTCTGTTACTGCACGATTACGCAGCTCATCAGGCTTTAACTTTGTACGATTATTCGGATTAAATGAAGGCTGATTGACCATCGCCAGCACTTCACCGGTTTCCACATCCAACGCCACCGCTGTGCCTGCTTTGGCACCATGCTGTGCAATTGCTGTCGCCAGTTCGCGATAGGCTAAATACTGTGTGCGCGCATCAAAGCTGAGGTAAATATCCTGACCTGTACGCGCTGGACGAATCAGCGCCACATCTTTGACTTTACGCCCCTTACGATCGAGCAAAACTTTTTTGGCACCTGACTCACCACGAAGCTTTTCATCAAAGGCAAGCTCCAAACCCTCTTGGCCTACATCATCCAGATTGGTAAAGCCCAGTAAGTGCGACGTCACTTCTCCTTCTGGATAGAAGCGCCGGTACTCCGTCATGCCATAAACACCAGGCATCTCACTGGCCAACACTGCTTCAGCCGCTTCGGGTGACAAATGGCGCTTTACATACATGAATTCACGCTTGCTATTCGCCTTGAGGCGACGCAAGACACTGGTAGCATCCAGATCCAGCGCCGAGGCCAACGCACGAACGTCTAACTTTCGAGCCAGTGCTTCCTTAGGATTTACATAAATCGACACTACCGGCGTACTCACTGCCAGTGGCAAGCCGTTGCGATCTTTAAGAATGCCACGATGAGCAGCGATTGGTTCTTCACGCACTATCCGTGCATCGCCCTGCCGACGCAGAAACTCCTGATCGATGACATGCAGATACAAGCCACGCCCAACCAAGCCGACAAAGCCGAGCGTCATGAAAAACACCAGAACCATATGGCGCTTTGCGAATATCAATTCATTCGTGCTGCTCATTGCCGCACCATGATGATTTCCGCTGCTGCAGGATTACGCATCTGCAACTGCTCTGTCGCTAACCTGCCAATTCGGCCATAGGCCCCCCAAGCATGCTGCTCAAGAAGCAATTGGCCCCATTCAGTCTCCAGACGATCGCGCGCTGCCTGCAGATTCTGCAACTCATGAAGATATTGGCGAGATTTATGCACGCTGTAAGTAACAGCGATTGATGAGCTGACCAGCGTGAGAATTATCAGTGTCAACAAAAACGGACCCTGACTCAGTAGCGGTAAGCGGGCAATCACATTCTGGAGCATGGGCTTCATTGCACCACCCCCATCAGTTTCTGTGCCACACGTAAACGTGCGCTACGTGAGCGAGGATTGGCTTCTACTTCTGCCACTGATGGGTCAATTGCCTTGCCTACAATCTTTAATGTTGGCGTCAGCATATCGATGGTTATCGGCAAACCTCGTGGAAAATCATCACCCTTGGCTTCTTTCTGAAAGAACTGCTTTACCAGACGATCTTCCAGCGAATGAAAACTGATCACCGCCAGACGACCACCAGGGCACAATACTGCCAGTGCATCGCCTAAAAACTGCTTGATATCACCAAGCTCGTTATTGATGAAAATGCGAATTGCCTGAAAAGAACGCGTTGCCGGATGCTTGTGCTTTTCCCATGCGGGATGCGCCTCTGCCACAATCTCCGCAAGCTGACGAGTGCGCAAAATAGGGGTCTCTAACCGCACTCGCACAATAGCTCGTGCAATGCGTCGAGAATGGCGCTCTTCACCAAATTCAAATAACACACGCGCCAATTCACTTTCTTCTACGTCCGCAATCCACTCTGCTGCACTCTGGCCGCGCGTAACATCCATACGCATATCGAGCGGACCATCATTCATAAAGCTAAATCCGCGGCCGGCATCATCAATCTGTGGCGACGACACGCCCAAGTCGGCCAATATGCCATCCACATGGCCAACAAGGCCCATTCGCGTCATGACATCCAGAATTGAAGCAAATGAATCATGTACGATGGAAAATCTGCCATCTTCTGCCGCCAGCTCTTGTCCGGCTGCAATGGCCTGAGGGTCTTTATCAAATCCGATGACACGAGCGCCTGCATCCAACTGCGCCAACAAATGCCGTGTATGACCCCCTCGACCAAAGGTCGCGTCTACATAGGTGCCACTGCGTGTACCCAACACCGATACGACCGCCTCATTCAGGAGCACGGTCTGGTGGACGAAGGTATTCATGGTTATAACGCCAAGCTATCGAGGGCGGATGCAAGCTCCGGTGCGGAGAAGTCCGCCTGACCAGTTTCAGCTTGGAGCTTGTCCCAAGCCTGCTTGCCCCAGATTTCGCACTTCTTGCCTTGTCCGGTCAGGACGATGGCTTTCTCCAGTCCGGCAAATGCCCGCAGCTCAGGGCTCAGCAGAAGACGACCGGTACCATCCAGATTAACTTCGGTGGCGTAACCAATGAGACGGCGCTTGATTTTTGAGGAGTTCGGATTGGAAACAGGGAGTTTGGCCAAGCCAGCCTCGATGACTTCCCACTCGGGTAGCGGGTACATCACCAAACAACTTTCTGTCAGATCAACGGTGACGACAAACTTTCCTTGGCACGCAGCGAGCACACGCTCGTGGTATCGCGTCGGTAAACCGATGCGACCCTTGGCGTCCATATTGAGCTCGTCGTAACCTCGAAACACGATGTGCCATCCACTTGCTTAGTTTTAACTTCCAGAAATCGCCACAAAACTGCACTTTTCCCCACCTATAGTGAACTATAGATAGCTCGAAGCCTCAGCGTCAAGGCAGCACCAGAAAGCCCAAACAATGGAATAAATCTATGTATATCAATTAGTTACAAAGCACTGTGCATAATAACAGCAGTTGCCAACCCTATATAAAACAAGAGCTTGCAGGCACGTCTTAAAGCCGAATATGACCTTGTTTGGCACTAAGATTTTTTAGTTATTTACACATCTTTGCTGGAAACATCCGGCAATAACCCTGCATTGCACAGGGAAACCCGTCTACCGGCCTTTCACCGGCATCGAGAACGCAGAATTTTCTGCAAAATAAAGTGGAGTCGGCCTGTAAGCCGGGTTCTGTCGAGAACGATCATTCCTCTAGGCCCACCGTCGCCAGTGGGCTCAAGCAACCTACCCGGTTCCTGCGCGGGCCGCGCAAATGGAACCCTATTTGGTCTTGCTCCGAGTGGGGTTTGCCGTACCGGTCTGTTACCAGACTCGTGGTGCGCTCTTACCGCACCGTTTCACCCTTACCACGCACCCCACTTACGTGAGGCCGTTCGGCGGTCTGCTCTCTGTTGCACTTTCCGTCGGCTCGCGCCGCCCAGGCGTTACCTGGCACTCTGCCCTATGGAGCCCGGACTTTCCTCCCCTGCATTGCTGCAGCAGCGATCGCCCGGCCGACTCCGCCGCGGAGAGTACGCAGGACCCTCTTCCGTTACAAGAGGAATCAGGCCTGCTAGGTCATCCCTTCAATATCAGTGCACGCTCATACAAAGCATTTTTCTTGTGGCCGGTAATACTGGCCGCCAAAGCAGCTGCCTGCTTTACCGGCAGCTCTGCCAACAGAATGCCCAGTATCCGGTCGGCTTCCGTCCAGTCCTGCTCGACGGCCATATCCGGCATACCCTCAAGCACCAACACAATTTCGCCACGCTGCTGATCAGGATCAGCCTTTACCCACGCCAGCATCTCAGTAAGTGAGTACTGACGAACTGTCTCAAACGTTTTGGTCAGCTCTCGCGCCAACACGACACGACGCTCCCCCCCAATAACAGCCACCATGTCGTCAAGACACTCGACGATGCGATGAGGCGCCTCGTAGAACATTAAGGTTCGGGGCTCACTGGCCAGTTGCTGCAGACGATCGCGCCGGGCTGACGACCGTGCCGGTAAAAAGCCCTCAAAGATAAAGCGATCCGATGGCAGGCCTGCCGCCGACAGCGCCGCAATCGCCGCACAGGCGCCCGGAATCGGTACCACCCTTAGTCCCGCTGCCTGTGCTGCCGCCACCAAACGATACCCAGGGTCACTGATTAGCGGGGTGCCTGCATCCGAAATCAGGGCAATATCATCGCCCGCCTCCAGTTTTGCCAACAAACCCTCAACACGCCCCGCTTCATTGTGGTCATGTACGGCCATCAGGCGTGTTGAAATATTAAAGTGCTGGAGCAGGCGTCCGGAATGCCGTGTATCTTCTGCCGCCACCACCGATACTGCCTTCAGGGTGGAGACCGCTCGCGGACTCCAATCTTCCAGATTGCCAATAGGCGTCGCCACCACATACAGTACGCCCTTCATTTGCATGATTACCCCAGTCCGCCGCATGTTTTCACGTATCGCACAGCACATTACACAGTACAT
>ERZ724520.274-NODE-274-length-27682-cov-11.800268_pt1 | contig 27682 bp, 24 predicted proteins | sample MGYA00376053_ERZ724520 | MGnify/ENA primary metagenome ERZ724520 (study PRJEB28724, sample SAMN07190886) | activated sludge metagenome | isolation source: activated sludge of sewage treatment plant in Hong Hong | place: USA: Christiansburg, Virginia | collected...
TTTTCTGCAGGATTTACCTTAAAAAAGGGATGAAACCCGTCACAAAACCATGTATGTTTAACGGGTTGCCGTTCTGACCGTGTATAACCACAACCATAATAACGCGGCCTTAAAACTAAAAAACCATCATGTTTACAGTTGCTCTGGGCGCTGCCCTCATCTATTTCGCTGCTGTCGAGTCCTTTGAAGTTGAGGACAAGGCACCTGCAACCGTGTATTACGACACCCCCGTGGACAGTCGTCATGCCTCTGCGTTCTCTATTTCTGAGCCTCCCATTCAGGTCAAGCCGCTAGCCGAACAGCAGTTTCGTGGGATAGTTCGCCAAGCCTACGACTACAGCTGTGGCTCTGCGGCACTCACCACCGTGCTCAATGGCTACCTCGGTCGTAACTTCTCCGAGCGCCAGGTCATGGATGGTCTGCTCAAATTTGGTGAAACCGATAAAATCGTTCAGCGTCGTGGCTTCTCGCTACTCGACATGAAGCGCCTTGTTACCGCATTGGGCCATCCCAGCGGCGGCTACAAAGGCAAGTTCGACGATCTCAAGAAGCTCGATCACCCGGCTATTGTTCCAATCCACTACGGTGGTTTTAAGCACTTCGTCGTGGTCAAAAAATATCACGAGGGTCGCATTTTCGTGGCAGACCCTGCGCTAGGAAATATCAGCTTTCCCGAAGAGCGCTTCAAACAAATCTGGGATAACAATGTAATGTTCATTGTCTTCCCTAACGGCTTTAAACCGCACAACGCTCTGGAGTTGGTCGAAGCCGATATGCGTTATGTCGACGATCAAACCATCAATAATATGGCAATGGCACAAATTCCCGTCTGGGTCAAAGGCCAAGAAGACGATCTAGATCGTGCCGGCACCACGGTGCGTGTACTTAATGCAGATGCAAATAGCGCCACCTTCAATCAACCTATCGATATTCAGCAGCGTACGTATTACCGACGCAAGTAAGTGTCGAAAGTAAATGATTTGAGGGTGCTGTCGTGACAAAAACAGGAAGAATAAAAATGATAAAAAGGGGCATGGCGTACAGCGCATTGCTGAGCATGATGGCAGTTTTGGCGCAGCCGGCATTGGCAGCAGATGACGAAGAAAGTACAGCGGCTAATTCGGGCGATGCAGCCCGTCAGGCGCTAACTCAAAAAGCCGACGACGCTACCTCTGAAAAGAATCTTGAAGAAGTGTTTCAGGCCAGTGAAAACCAGTATTCCTTGCTGAAAAAAGGCAAGGTTGCTCTGAATTACGGCGTGGACTACAGCTTCTATCGTGACAGCCGTATTGATATTGCGGTTGATGGATCGTCTTCACAAATTACACGATTTCGTATTGAAGAAGACGCACAGCACTCTGTTGTAAACAGCCTCGATCTTACCTATGGCGTGTGGAACAACCTGACGGTTTCCGCATCACTGCCATTGGTTGCCAAGTTCGATACCCAAAGCAACCTGTCCACGACAGGGCTGGGTGACATTTCCTTGGGTGTACGCTGGCAGCCAGTGCCGCTGAAGCGCGGCCTACCATCCACCACTTTGTTTGCTTCGTTGTCCACAGCAACCGGTGACAGCCCTTACGAAATTAACCGAGCAACTGACCTGTCTACCGGCAAGGGCTATTACAGCCTCTCTGGTGGCGGCAGTATCAGCAAAGTAGCCGACCCTGTTGTGCTCTTTGCCTCGGCCAGTTACTCAATGAGTTCAAAAATCAGCGACTTGAACCAGCCCCAAGGTTCCCGAATCATGACCAGCGTAGAGCCAGGCGATTCCGTGGGCTTCTCCATGGGTCTGGCGTACTCACTGAATTATGATGTGTCCATCACTTCATCATTCCAACAGTCCTATGGCTTCTCTACCAAGTATGGCTATAACTCAGGCAACCCGTATTCAACGCCTGACCAAGTCAGTGCATCCATGAACTTCTCACTGGGTTTGCGTACCAACCCCAAGCGTATTGTTAATCTGAGTATGGGCTTTGGTTTGACTGAGGATGCCTCCGATGTCTCGCTGGGCTTTTCCATGCCGATAGACTTTGTTGTTTCGGACAACTAATCGCTCAGGGAATGCTTGAAGCCGGCCATGAAAAAAATTAGAAAAACTCACCATCGCGGCATGTTACTACCCTGGGTTGGGGCATTACTGCTCGTTCTCACGGGCACAGTGCAAGCCCAGTTGGCCACCAATATTTCTATCGACTTGCGTGCACTGTCGTTGGGTAATGCCGTAACCGCAGACCCACCCAGCATTAGTGCAGTCCATTACAATCCTGCTGGTTTAGCAAGGCTGGATGGACGTCGTGTCGATTATCAGTTTCTGTCCGCTATTTTCACCATGGAGTCAGAGTTTTCTGCACCTCCTGGCTTTGGCGTATTTGGTTACTCTGACGATCCCGTCGTGTGTAGAGATGCACCACGTGATGGCAATGATCGTTGCTCCGACTTCAAAAAAAGCAAAAGCTCAATTGAAGGGGTTTCATTGTATATCCCCATCATGGATGAAGTGGTTGACATGCCGCCAGGCCCAATGTTGGCGCCAATGTTGGCATTCTCTTTCAATAAGCCGGGCTCCAAGTTCACCTTTGCTAACGCCATGTATGCCCCCATGGTGGCAGGTTTTTATCGCGCCGATGATGATCCGGGCAACTTCCTCGGTAAGCGCGTAGCGCTAGAGCGAATCACGCTTTTGTCACCATCGGTTGGCTACAAGGTCACTGATGAGTTGTCAGTTGGTTTGTCCGTAGGTCTTTCCTATCAGGCGGTTGCTCTGGAAACTGATTTCCGTGCGCCGAACGAACTGCTAGGCATGATGCGTATCATTGACGAAGAAATTTGCCCACCGTTCAAAGATGAATCGAATATCGTTATCGATCTCTTCCTGTTCGGCTTCTGTAATGCACAGCAGGGCATTGGCCCGTTTGATAACCTCGCTAGCCTCAAGATGACGATGGAAGAGCGTCTGTCGCCAACCTACAATATCGGTATTCTTTGGGAGCCGAATGACCGCTTTGCATGGGGCATGGTTTACCAGAGCCAGGCAAAAATGAACCTTAAGGGCAAGTACGAAATCACTTACGGGCAGGGCGTTCAGGATGTATTTGGTGGTATTGGTAAGTCACCTACCGGTCAAATCCTGCTAGCCATTCTAGGCTTGCCGTCTTACGTGCCAGAAACTGAATCCGGCATAATCTCAATGAATTTGATATATCCGGCGCATTTCCAAACGGGTATCAAGTACAAAGTATTGCCTAACTGGCAGATCAATTTTGATATTGGCTGGACAGACTATGCAGAGTGGGATGCGTTTAGCCTAACATTTGACCGTACACCTGCCGTATTGAAGCTCGCACGCCTTCTGGCGCCTGGCACAACGCTGACCTCTATGAGCTTGCCGCTGATGTATCAAAGCCCTTGGAGCTGGGGAATAGGCACCGAGTACTCATGGAATGAGCGTTTGAAGTTCCGTGCAGGCTATGAGCCACGCAAGTCTGCTATTCCAGACGATCGTCGCTCGTCCTTGGTTCCTATCAATAACGCAGAGTTGTTTGGTGGTGGTATTGGGTATCAGTTTGATAAGGATACCGAGATCGACCTGACGGCAGCCTATCTGCGTTCGAAGGACTCTATACCTGCCAATACCAGCTGCAACGTAAACTGCACAGGCATTAATAACACGGTCTACAACCCGTATGCTGGTCTGGATGTAAAGACCAAGGCAGATATCATCATTATGGGTATTGCTTACCGTACGCGCTGGTAATGGCTCGCTTTCTTCCTGCACTTACTGGACTACTTCTTTTCTCGGCAACAGCACTCGCTGTTGCCGAGCCTCGTTTTTATCAAGTCATTGATGCGCAAGGCCGGATGCAGACCATCTTGGCCCCGGATGATAATACTGAGCCAGAAGTCCCCGCAAAAAAAATAGAACCCCCTACAACCAAGCCATCCCCGGTGACCGCTGTTCCAGCAGGCCCGCAGGCAACACAATCCTCTCTTCCAGTTGTTGTACCTGCTGCAACAGACAGTAAAGCTCAAGCGCCATCCTCAGTTAGCGGTAATGCTGTCGATAATGCTCCGGCAGGAGTATCAGCCCCCGAAGACGACTACATCGACAGTGATGAACTGGAGCGACTGCACTTTAATCCTGCACAAAAAAAACGCTTTTACCTATTGGATGACGGTGTCGGCTCTCGGGTTGAAGAAAGTGATGGGGAGATAATGGGCAGTGTTGAGAATGGCCCGGATCTGTTTCCTCGAAAACCAGAACAAGCATTTCGTGAACTACATAGCCTTTCAGTGGATATTTCTGATCCCGCTGCTCTCGAGCAACTGCTCAGCAGTAAGTCCTTATGCCTTGATAAGAAGAGCTTGAAAAAGGCATTTGCACTCGGAAAAGGCATTCCACAGTCTTCACCCATTGACCATAAAGCATGGGTATTCGTTGGCAGTGGCGGGGTGGTTCAAGCCTACGAGGTAGGGGGCGAGGGCCTGCGCAAGGTAACACTCAGTGCTTATGCAAAATCAGATAAGTCCCCAATGTTTGTTATGCCCGTGATTGCGTTAGCAGACAGCAAGGGGTGCATAGTAAGAGCCGTTACCAGCGGGTACTTTGAGACATGGTATGCCGCAACAAAAACGCGACATCACCATCTGGAAGGTAGTCTTATCATGTCGTCAGCTGAGCGTTTTCTGCTGGTCGTTCTGCCTAAGCAGAGTCACGAACAAGAAGATGCAGGATTTCCCCTGACTAACGATGGCATGTTTGCCATAAAGTGGCATGAGTAAATATGATGAAACGTATTCTGGTGCTACCAGCACTGATGGTATCTATTCTTGCTCTGTCAGGGTGCGATGCAGGTAGCAGTAATCTGGATGACCCTATTCAAGGGCCAGCCTCTTCCTGTACGGGGGACAAGTGCACACCAGGGATTTTCTCACCCGTAGTGAAAGACCTTGAGTATAAGTGTGCCAATATCACAGCGCTTACTTCGGCAAACGGATTTTTCTCATGCCCGGTTGAAGAAACGGTCTCTTTCCTAATTTCACATCCTGAAAGCGATTTCACGATTAAGCTTGGCAACTTTGTAATGAAAAAGCCGTATGCAAATGCGGTGGATAATCGTTTTTTCGTTACACCACGAAACCTTGCGGGTTCAGAAACATCAACCTTAATCGGTAATCGCGAACAAAATATCATTGCGCTCTTACAGGCACTAAATTCTTTGACAGGTGTAACGCCCGGGCTGCCTTCCTATCGAATTTCTCTGCCCAGTGCCGATAAAAAAGCATTCCTCAATGCATTGGGTCGATCGCTTGATACGGCTGACTTTGACTCGACGCCTGCAGATTTTGCCTTGCTGGTAAATGGTGCATTACTTGCTGTAGGTAAGCCTATATTGGCCAGTGAAGCAGACACTAAGGCACTGCTGGCTACTGCTGTAAATGCGACAGTGGCAGGCATCTATTACTCATTCGCTCCTCTGAGTAATGATGGGATAAACCAGCTTTTATTATTAACCACTCAAACGGGCCTGACAGATACCCCGGGCTTTATCGGTCAGTCCGCAGGGGTAACACTTCTTGGGCACACTGCCCTTGCAGTTGATCGTAGCGGTCGCTTGTTTGGATTTGGTGAGTACGTTAAGGGCGTTAATCTAAGGTCGGCCCCGCGCGAGTATCTTGATTTTCGTGTGGTTGCTTCAAATGCCTTGACTGTAGCTCCTTCCGGTAACGCGTTGTTATGGCCTTATAACGGCAACCTGAAAGGTCTTTCGTTTGCGCTTGAGAACACTAATATTGTGACGTTATCGCAGGGTGTGGTTGAGCGCGGAGCAATGGCAGCAACAACAGGTCAATACGAAGAGCAATATAAATTAGGGCTAGCTACAGCCTCTGTAGGCAAACTGGGCACTTGGACAGCATCGGGAACTATCCCTTCAGGGCGTTTCAATCTTTATCGTAGTGGATTTATTTTCCCCGTTCTAACACCGGAAGTATGGGATAGCGTGGCATTCCCGCTGCATTTAACCGCCAAGATTTACAAGAGCAGCACGGCAGCGGGAGAAGAAAACTGTACATCTGTAGCCTGTTTGCTAAAAGAGGTTCCTCTGACCATTCTTGCAGATGGTAATGTTGTAACGGATAGCAATGTGGATTGTGCGGCAGTTAATCCTGTGACACTAAGTGATGGCTCTGTTACGGAAGCACCGGTTGGTGTAGTTAATCGTGCAATTGATGCAGTTGATTCAGCATCACCATTTCTTGATGTTTCATTGCTTTTTCCGATCAGCATATTTAAAAATGCACCTACAGATAAACGTCGGCATATTCAGGTGGGAACGTGGTCATCTGCGTTTATTCAGCTGACAAATACTTTTGAGATTAAAGTGGACGGGGTAAATAACTCGGCGACTTGGTATGATTTTTTTGTTGAGTACACTGATTCGGACTCAACTGAAATTGCTGGGAAGATAGTATTCTCACCTCGTTGCCCATAATGGTTTTCGACATATAAAAAAACCGCCATCTGGCGGTTTTTTTATTCGTGCTATTTATGCACTGCGCCGTCTAAATAACGGAGAAGGTTCTGTCGCTGTGCCTTGGTACGGTGTACTAAAGGTATCCAGTCCTTTTAGCGCATCATCCATTCGCTTATCTGCCCGCACGACAAAAGCATTGAAGCCGCAACGCTGCTGGTAAAACATGGTGTCCTTGAATACGTCACCAACGGCACGTAATTCGCCTTTAAAGCCAAGGCGGCTTCGTAAGGTATAACCCGTTGAGTACCCACGGCCATCAGCAAAGGCAGGGAATTCAATCGCGACTAGATCAACATGTTCCAGTTCATTGGCAATGGCCTCAGCAAATTCATCTGGTTTCAGTTGAATGCCTTTGGCATGTTGATGTGCCAGCAACGCTTCTCGAAACGTTTGCCAAGTGTTTAGGCTGACGAGTACGGGACCATTAGGCAGCATCAGGGAGCCGTCTTCAGTAGGAGCAGCGAAGATATAGGGATCATTGACGATCAAGCGATCTTTAATAAGCCTTTGCATAAACACGCTCCTTGAAAGTATCGATACCAAGACGTCGATATGCCTGCAAAAAAGTTTCTTCCGCAGACTGACGATTGTCGAGGTAGATATTGATAATCTCTTCGATAACATCGGCCATATCTTCTGCAGCAAAAGATGGGCCAAGAATGTCACCGATAGTGGCATCGTGATTGGACGAACCACCCAAGGTGACTTGATAGAATTCCTGCCCTTTTTTGTCGACACCAAGAATGCCAATGTGAGCGACATGATGGTGTCCGCATGCATTCATGCAGCCGGAAATATTCAGGTCTAGCTTGCCAATGTTGTACACCGTATCCAGATCATCAAAGCGACGTTGTATGGCTTCGGCAATAGGAAGTGATTTGGCATTGGCCAGCGAGCAGTAGTCACCGCCGGGGCAAGAAATAATGTTGGTCAAATAACCAATGTTGGCGGTATCAAACCCATGATCTTTCAGCTCCTGCCATAGGGCAGGGAGATCGCTCTGGCGCACGTCGGCCAACACGATGTTCTGTTCATGCGTTGTGCGCAACTCACCAAAACTATAGTGGTCTGCCAAATCGGCCACAGCATCCATCTGCTCGGAGGTAATATCGCCCGGAGCTGTGCCAGTGCGTTTCAACGACAGGGTAACAATACGGTAGCCTGGTTTTTTGTGGTCATGCGTATTACGCAGATACCAGTTGGCAAAAGCGGCGTTTTCCGCTTTTGCCTTGATGAGTTGAGTGGGCTCGTCCGTCAGGTCTTCGTAGGCAGGCTCGGTGAAAAAGCTGCGCAAGCGTTCGAACTCAGCGATTGGAACGGTTAACTCATTTCCTTTGAAGTGCTGCCACTCAGCCTCGACCCTTTCGGCAAATACTTCAGGCGTAAGCGCCTTAACCAGAATCTTAATACGTGCCTTAAACTTATTGTCTCGGCGTCCGTACAGGTTGTACACGCGCAGAATGGCTTCAAGATAAGTAATCAAGTCTTCACGCGGCAAGAACTGCCTAATGACACTGCCGACCATTGGCGTACGTCCAAGGCCACCGCCCACTAGAATGCGGTAGCCAATTTCTCCCGACGCATTGCGCACGATATACACGCCAATGTCATGTACCGCGGTAGCGGCACGATCATCAGAGGGCAGAGCGCTTACGGCAATTTTGAACTTGCGGGGCAGGAAGGCAAATTCGGGGTGAAAGGTTGACCACTGACGAATAAGCTCGCAAGTAGGGCGGGGGTCTTCGATTTCACCTGCGGTAACGCCGGCAAATTGATCGGTGGTGGTGTTACGGATGCAATTGCCACTGGTTTGAATGGAATGCATCTGTACTTTGGACAATTCGGCCAAAATATCTGGTACATGTTCCAGTTGTGGCCAGTTGTACTGCATGTTCTGGCGCGTACTCACATGGCCGTAACCACGGTCCCAGGTGCGTGCAATATAGGAGAGCGTACGAATCTGGCGACTGGACAGCAGGCCATATGGAACAGCAACGCGGAGCATGGGGGCAAAACGCTGAATATAGAGGCCGTTTTGCAGTCGAAAAGGGCGAAACTCATCCTCGCTCAGTTCGCCGCTAAGAAAACGGTTGGTCTGGTCGCGAAACTGAGCAACACGCTCATCGACAATGCGCTGGTCGTAGGCGTCGTACTGATACATGGCGTAACCTTGGCATAAATACTTTTTAGGATGCGAAGGATACAAGTGCCTATCGATAAACAGAAACGCTTTTTTTAAATGTGGTTATTCAATCTTTCTGATGAATAAGGATTTGTTGATTTAGCTAACAGCCTTATTTTGTTTGACAATAGACAAAGTGCTGGCGACCTGTCCCTGTGAGTTGTTAGGATGTCGCTCTGCTTATCCGGCTGTATGACGTGGGTTGATCATGAGTTTTCGCGCCTCTGAAAGTCTTTCTGAACAGATAGCCCAGCATCTTGCCCAGCAGATCATCATGGGTGATTTAGTAGAGGGGGAGAGAATCCAGGAGCTTCGTATTGCCAGCGAACTAAATGTTAGTCGTGGCTCTGTGCGCGAGGCGCTACTGATTCTGGCACGCAAGCGTCTAATTGAGATTTTCCCGCGACGGGGGGCCGTTGTTTCAGAGATGTCCGCCGCTCAGGTCAAAAGCCTCTATGAAGTGTTGTCTATGTTGCTGCAGCTGGCATGTCGTAAGGCTGCGGACAACTGGCGCCAGCATGACTTGGAGGGCTTTGTAGGGCAGGTACAGCGTCTTCAAGTATGTGTGGATGAGTTGGATGTTGAGGGCTTTCACGAAGGAACCTTCGAGTTCTTTTTTATGGCCTATCGCTTTGCAAATAACAGTTATGTGTCTGATATCCTTGAGGATCTTCAGCCTGCAGTGCGTCGCGCAGCGTATCTCGCCTTACATACGGATCGCCGCGAGCTAGAAGAGTCGCACGCATTGCTTAAAGGTGTGGTGGATAGCGTCATGATGCGCAAAGGCGTGCAAGCCGCGGCACTTATCGATGATTTCTGCATCCATCAGCGCAATCAGGTGCTAGATGCCTTGCTCAGGGTAAAGCAGATTGAGGTGGCATGGGCTCAACGCCATCGCCGCTAATCTAAAGGTCTGACCACTTATACTTTTATAAGACTAGTTCGGCTATATTGGTCGAACCATTATTCTGCTACTGCTGGAAGCTGACATGACCAAGCGCAAGCCTCTCGGTGAGGCTCTTTATGAGGAGCTTTGTCGCGACATCATTCATGGGCGTATTTTGCCCGGCGCCAATCTGTTGCCTGAGCGCAAGATGGCAGAGTCCAGAGGTCTAAACCGTGGTGCTGTTCGTGAGGCCATGAAGCGCCTTGAGCAAATGCGCCTGATTCATACCGTGCATGGTGGCGGAAATCGTGTGACAGACTGGCAGCAGGTAGCAGGACTTGAGTTATTGCCGGATCTTCTTGTGAATGAAAGTGGTCTGCCCAATTTCTCTATGCTGCGCTCCTTGCTTGAAATGCGCGCTTCGCTGGCGGTGGATGCTGCCCGATTAGCCACTTCTCGTGCAGATGCCGATATCGTCTTGCAGTTACAGGAAGTTGTGGAGCGAATGCGTAAGCGGCCGAATGATGTGGAGTACTTGCAGGGGGAGGTTCAGTCATTCTGGGACATTCTTGTGCGTGCTGCCGGTAATCAGGTTTATGTTATGGCCTTCAACTCACTAGCGCTCTGTTGGTGGCGGTACGGTGCACATTTACGGCACCTATTGAGCGATGAGCTCCGGGCTATCAATCAATACCAGGCTATTGTGGATGCTTGCCGCAAGAGGGACCCGGACCGTGCGGCCAAGCATGCAGGTCACTTAGTGCAGATGGCTGCTGAACAAATTGAGAAGGTCTCATCAGGCTACCAGCAGCGCCAATCAGTGAATAATGGCGATCTTTTTTCCATGTAGAGCTGTGGTAAGACCACTATTTCGAGTCGTATTTGATGGTGTTACAAGCATTCGACATAGAGTGCGGAAGTGATTTTCGGTACACTCTTGCGGCTCTGCCAATAAGAAGAAACCATCTTTGAAAGTTTCTTAGGTTTATTGTGCATACTTTTGTTTTTAAAGGAATTTTTATAGGGCTATGGGCCTGCATAATGACAACATTATGGAAGGGCCAACCCTGACAGGACTAACATGCGATTAAAGAGCATCAAGCTGGCGGGTTTCAAATCTTTTGTGGACCCGACCACCGCCCATTTTCCGACCAATCTTTCGGCTGTTGTTGGGCCTAATGGCTGCGGTAAATCCAATGTAATCGATGCCGTACGCTGGGTGATGGGTGAGTCGTCCGCAAAAAATCTGCGTGGCGAGTCCATGACAGATGTTATTTTCAATGGCTCCACTACGCGCAAGCCGGTCGCTCAAGCCTCGATTGAACTGATTTTCGACAACTCAGACTCCTTGCTGGGTGGCGAGTATGCCCAGTTCACCGAGATTTCCATCAAGCGCGTCGTCACACGTGATGCCAAGTCGGACTACTTTCTAAACGGTGTACGTTGCCGCCGTAAGGACATCACCGACATCTTCTTGGGCACGGGCCTGGGGCCTCGCTCTTACGCCATCATCGAGCAGGGCATGATCTCTCGCTTGATTGAGGCGAAGCCAGAGGAGCTGCGTGTTTATATTGAGGAAGCGGCAGGTATTTCCAAGTACAAGGAGCGCCGTCGTGAAACTGAAATCCGCATGCGGCACACCCGCGAGAATCTTGACCGCCTAAGTGACATCCGTGATGAGCTGGAAAAGCAGTTATCACACCTGCAACGTCAAGCTCAGTCAGCTGAAAAGTATAAGGAATACAAAGAGGAAGAGCGTCTTCTTAAAGCTCAACTTCAAGCACTGCGTTGGCAGGCACTGGACTTGCAAGTTAGTCAGCGTGAAACCCTGATACGTGAACTTGAAGTCCGTCTTGAGGCCGTGATCGCCGAGCAGCGCGCGGCTGATGCCGCTCTGGAAAAACAGCGAGAGTCGCAGATTGAGCTTTCGGATACGTTTTCTGAGGTCCAGAGCCGCTTTTACCGCATTGGCAACGAGATCTCTCGTCTTGAGCAGAACATGACTCACCAGCGCGAGCGCTTGGTGCAGTTAAAGGATGATTTGTCCCAAGCTGAGCGTAGTCACCAGCAAGCAACCGAACATTTGCAGCTGGATGAGGCGCAGCTGGAGGATGTTCGTGGTCAGTTGCTGTCGCTAGAGCCAGAACACGCCTTGTTTCAGGCGCAGGCTGACGAGCTGGCTGAAGGCCTGGGTATGGCCGAAGAACGTATGCAGCACTGGCAGCAGGAGTGGGAGCAGTTTAACCAGATGGCGGCAGGCTCACGGCAGCAGGCTGAGGTTGAGCAATCCAAAATCCAGCACACAGAACAGGCAATCCAACGGTCTCGTGAGCGAGCGGATCGCCTTGATAATGAACGTAAAGGCTTGTCTGCCGGGCCACTGGCAGATGAGGTGGCGGTTCTTAATGAGCAGCTGGCAGAAGTTGAGCTGCAATTAGAGATGGGGCAGGAAAAGGCGGATATCACCAATAGTGGTATTACCAGTCAGCGCGAGCGTAATAACCAACTCCATAATGACTTAGATGCACTTAAGCAGCGCCTTCAGGTACTCAAGGGGCGAGAGGCATCTCTGGATGCTCTGCAGCAAGCCTCTAAGGGGCAAGAAAGTGGTGTGACCAATTGGCTGGAGTCTTCGGGCCTTGCTCATCAGCCTCGTCTGGCTGATCAGATTCAAGTTGATGCCGGATGGGAGCGGGCCGTTGAAACTGTTCTGGGCCGTAGCTTGCAAGCCGTTTGTGTGGATTCGCTTGGCTCACTGACAGAAAAACTCTCGAGCCTTGCCAAAGGCAATGTCACGTTTGTCGAGCCAAAGCAGTCATCTGTAATGCAGGGGCAGGCGGGCAAGTTATTGGCGGCCTGCGTTGGTGGATCAGGTGCAGTGGGTTTACTGGCCGGTATTTATGCAGTTGACGGCCTAGATGAGGCCTTGGCCATGCGTGACCGGCTTGCCTCCCATGAGTCAGTAGTGACTCGTGATGGTTTGTGGCTGGGCACCAATTGGTTGCGCGTTATTCGTGAGGCCGATTCCGAGTCAGGGGTACTGGCCCGCAGACAGGAACTGGCGCGCGTCGTTGAAGAGCTAGCCCTAATTGAAGAACAGCTAGCCGACAAACAGCAGATTCTGGAGGAGGGGCGTGACGCATTACGAGCCTTCGAATTACAACGCGAAGATGCGCAACGTGCCTTGTCACAATTGACGCGGTCGCGTGGTGATGTACAGGCTCAGTTGGGTGCCAAGCAGGTACGTCTTGAGCAGTTTACGGCTCGCTCAAGCCGTATTGAAAAAGAAATGGACGATGTTCAAGCGCAGTTGAAGCTGGATCAGGAGCAACTGGCAGAAGCCCGAATGGTTCTTCAGGATGCCTTGGATGCCATGGGTAAAGACTCGTCGCGTCGTGAGGAGTTGTTGCGCGAACGTGACGCTGCGCGTGAGGCGCTGGATGCTGCCCGTCAGCGTGCACGCTCTGACCGGGATGCCTCGCACCAGATGGCACTGACCATGCAGGCGCTGCGTACCCGCGAAACGTCATTAGCTCAAAGTATTGGTCGTCTCCAAGAGCAACTGGCAACGCTGGCAGAACGCCGTGAAATGCTTCATGAAAGCTTGCTCGAACTGGAAAACCCTGGTGGCGAGCATCATGTGCAACTAGAAGAGCAATTAAGTCTGCGCGTCGAAGTTGAAAAAGAAATGATGACGGTTCGCACAGAATTGGAAGGCGTACAGCACGAATTCCGCGAACATGAGAGCAAACGGCAGCAGGCAGAGCAGCAGGCACAACAGGTACGCGACATGCTGCAAAACCAGCGCATGGAATGGCAGAACGCCAGCTCCCGCCGAGAGTCACTGCAAGAGCAGATTACAGAAGACCAGTTTGATTTGCCGACGGTGCTTGAAAATCTTCCGGATGATGCAACCGAGAAGCAGTGGCAGGATGATCTGGAGAAGATCTCTGTCCGTATTTCTCGCCTTGGCCCTATCAATCTGGCCGCTATTGACGAGTATCAAACGCAATCCGAGCGCAAAACCTATCTGGATGCTCAAGATGCTGATCTGCGTGAAGCACTGGAAACGCTGGACAATGCCATACGTAAGATTGATCGGGAAACCCGCACTTTGTTCCGTGACACGTTTGATCGTGTAAATAAGGGGCTGCAGGAATTGTTCCCCAAAGTATTCGGCGGCGGCCATGCCTATCTGGAGCTCACAGGGGATGAATTGCTTGAGGCGGGTGTCACCATCATGGCCCGTCCGCCAGGAAAACGTAACTCCACTATTCATCTCTTGTCTGGGGGTGAGAAGGCATTGACGGCGCTCGCTCTCGTGTTCTCGATTTTCCAGTTGAACCCCGCACCGTTTTGTATGCTGGATGAAGTGGATGCGCCTCTTGATGACGCCAACGTCGGTCGTTATGCCCGTCTTGTGGAAGAGATGTCAGAAAAAGTTCAGTTTATTTATATCACGCACAACAAGATCGCTATGGAAATGGCGCATCAGCTAATGGGTGTCACTATGCACGAGCCTGGCTGCTCTCGATTGGTGACGGTCAACGTAGAAGAAGCCGCAGCCATGGCTGCGCTGTAAGGGCATTCACATGGAACTGCTGTATGTCCTGCTGATCATAGTTTGTCTGGCTCTGATAGGGCGAGGGATCGTGCTTTTTATTGGGTGGAGGTCGAGCCTTCGTCTCAAGATCGAGCAGGTTCCTCCTGGGCTTGATCCTGAGGTTTCCGTTAGCCGTGAATTGGGTAAGGTGCGCATCGTTCATCGTGCTGAGACGCTGAGGCCGGCAGTCAATCCGAGTGGCCAGACAAAAGAGCCTGCAGTCGAGTTACAAAGCAATTCACAAGCAGACGAATCGCAAGAAATTGCAGTTGGGCTTTCGCAGCCCTCTCAATATCAGCCCGAGGAAGAGTTAGATCATGAGTTAACCGTTCATGATGCTCATGTTGATGCTGATGAAGGCATTCCAATTCCATCGATGGCTATCGAAAAAGCTGATACAGAAGAAGATCCTCCGGTCTTGCTGACTCCGGCCCCCATTGATGTTGTAAGTGTATTTGTCGAACAACACGATATGTTTGCGGACGAGCCAATAGCTCCCCCTCCTGATCGGCGTCAAAAAACCAATCGTGCGCAAGTGCTGTATGGTGAAACATCATCGGTTGAACCTGTGCGTCCTGTTGTCGAGCCAACAGACAAACCACCTTTGGAGATTGAGCAGGTTATTGCTTTACATGTGGTTTGCCGTACTCACCCCTTCAATGGTGAAGATCTGCTGCGTCACGTACTGAGTTATGGTTTGCGTTTTGGCAATATGTCCATCTTTCATCGTCATGAGCAACCGTCGGGAAGAGGCAGCGTGCTATTCAGCATGGCTAAGGCAGTAGAGCCCGGCACATTTGATCTGGAGCTAATGACAGGTGATGAAATTCCTGGCGTTACTTTTTTCCTGGGTTTGCCGGGCGTAAGCAGCATTGCAGCCTACGACATTATGGTTGATACGGCGCGCAGACTAGCAATCGAGTTGCAGGGCGATGTACTGGACGAGCATCAACAACCTTTGACTCGTCAACTAATCGAACATTATCGTGAGCGCGTTCAGGAATTCGAACGTCGCCGTCTCATGCCTCGTTCGGGCAACCATTGAGGGGGCAATGTGCAGCAAGAAGATGCCGCTCTTGAAATTGCGCGCCTGAGGGCGCTAATCCGCTACCACAGTCGGCGCTATTACGTTTTTGATGATCCAGAGCTGCCTGATAATGAGTACGATCTTCTTTTCAATGCATTGCTTGATTTGGAGACTCAGCATCCTGATTTAGTGACGCCTGACTCCCCAACACAGCGTGTAGGCGGAGAGCCATTAGCAGGATTTAAGACGGTTACGCATGAGGTGCCGATGTTGTCGCTGGACAATGTTTTCGGTGCTGATGAGTTTGGCGATTTTGATCGCAAAGTGTGTGAACGGCTGGGTGACTTGTTGGAAGGGGGCAATGATCTTTTTTCCAAGAATCAGGTCACCTACTGCGCAGAGCCTAAGCTTGACGGCCTAGCCATTTCTCTCCTTTATGAAGATGGTCGGCTGATTCAGGCAGCGACTCGCGGTGACGGAACAACAGGCGAGGACATAACACATAACGCCAGAACCATACCCTCAATACCTCTTTCTCTTATGGGGGATGTTGTCCCGGTACGACTAGAAGTTCGTGGCGAAGTGGTCATGCCAAAGGCGGGATTTATTAAGCTAAATGCGCACGCTGCGGCGCAGGGTGAAAAGCCATTTGCCAATCCACGCAATGCGGCGGCTGGTAGCCTTCGACAGCTTGACCCTCGGATTGCAGCACAACGCCCGCTTGAATTTTATGCCTATGGTGTTGTGCAATCACAAGGCATGGAGTTGCCCGGCTCTCAGTATGAAACACTGCAATTACTAAAGCAGTTGGGCTTTCGTCTTAGTCAAGAAGTACGTCGTGGTGAAGGTGCGGACTTTGTCCTTAATTTCTATAGCGATATACAAGCTCGTCGCGACAGCTTGCCCTATGAAATTGATGGCATCGTCATTAAGGTGGATAACGTTAGACAACAGCAGGAGCTGGGGTTTGTTTCGCGTGCCCCTCGCTGGGCAACCGCGTTTAAGTTTCCTGCTCAGGAAGCCATAACAACTGTTGAAGCCATCGAATTTCAAGTTGGGCGTACTGGGGCGCTGACCCCTGTGGCAAGACTAACGCCAGTATTTGTGGGTGGCGTGACAGTTAGTAATGCCACTCTGCACAACTTTGATGAAATCGAGCGCATGGATGTACGCGTAGGCGATAGCGTAGTCATTTATCGGGCCGGCGATGTGATTCCCAAGGTGGTCAGGGTATTGCTAGATCGACGACCTGCGAACAGTCATCCGATACTATTGCCAGTAAATTGTCCCGTGTGTGGATCAGATGTAGAGCGGCCAGACGACGAAGCCATTGCACGTTGTTCGGGTGGTTTATTCTGTCCTGCACAACAGAAAGAGGCGCTAAAACATTTTGTGTCCCGCCGTGCAATGGATATCGACGGGCTGGGTGATAAATGGATAGAGCAGCTGGTGGATCAGGGGCTGATTCATTCCAGTGCAGACCTTTATATCCTGACAAAAAATGATCTTTTGCCTCTAGAGCGCATGGGAGATAAGTCAGCGGATAACCTGCTTAGTGCTATCGCCAAAAGTAAGGTCGCTTCGCTCCCCCGATTTCTGTATGCACTGGGAATTCGCGGAGTAGGTGAGGCTACAGCTCTGGCATTGGCAAAGTATTTTGGGCGTTTGGATGCGTTAATTTCTGCTAATGAAGCAACCCTAATGCAAGTTCAGGATGTTGGTCCGATAGTGGCAGACTCTATCGTCACGTTTTTCCGGCAGGCGCATAATCTTGAGGTCATTCAGCGATTACAAGATATCGGTGTGCAGTGGCCTGACATTGATGCGCATGCAGATCGAGAGCAGCCGTTGTCTGACCAGACATGGGTGTTGACAGGCTCGTTGACTACGCTAAGCCGTGATCAAGCAAAGGAAAAACTGATGCAGCTTGGCGCCAAAGTAGCGGGTAGCGTTTCAAAAAAAACAAACTGTGTGGTGGCGGGAGAGGCTGCTGGCTCTAAGCTGGTCGATGCTGAAAAGCTCGGCATTCCCATCATGAATGAAGAAAGTTTATTGGCTCTGTTTGCCAGTCACGGAATTCAGGGGTAGAGACGCGTGGATCAGGAATCAGTTGTTTATGGCGTAGTGCGAGACATGGCATTTGGCACGCAGATGGAACGTCGTGTGCGTCGCGCTCATAATCGACAGGTAGTCGATGACTTGCCCAATGCCGATGGCTGGCCATTCATTTGTCGCGAGATGTTCGGTATTTCTGGCTTCGATGAAATGGGTGGTACTTATCAGACGCAAGTCATTCACTTCGGTGCCAGCTATCGGGCTATCGAATATGAATGGGAACTCTGGATGAAAAAATTCGAATCATTGCTCACACAGATGTACTGGGTGAGTGCCAAGGTTCATCTGGAAACTGAGTTATCCGGCATGCATACGTTTATTTGGGAGGCAGCCGGAGAGTGCCATGAACCTGGCGATGCACTTCAGGTACGTTGTGAGTGGGAGCGTGAGGGCGGTATTGTTACGCGACGTCGTTAAAAATTAGATGCGGTTACGCTTGAGATCGCGCACGGAAAAACGCATGGGATGCAGTGCGTTTAATACCTTGCGTGATACTGGAGCAGGCTCTTGGCAAATCTCAGAAGCAATTATCTCCGCACACAGAAGGCTTTGACCGAAACCACGAGAGCCATGTGCCAAAGTGACATACAGCCCCGGCTGAGTTTTAAGCAGAGGGTAGGGCAGCACTTTTCCATCTCTTAGCCCCGCATAGTCTTGGCAGAACGACTCAATACCGGCAACTGGGCCAACAAGTGGCAGATAGTCAGGGCTTTGGCAGCGCATGGCGGCCCGGCCTTGCCATTCTGATGGTGGAGGTAGACTTTCCATTAGGTCTGGCAACCAGGCTTGCTGGGAGTGGTAGTTAACCAGATGATCTTCCACTGTCTCGACAAGTGTTTCACTGCCCGGATGAAATGTTGCCCCAAGGCAATGGTTGCCATCCGGCAGTTGAGGACTGATATAACCGTCATGGCAAATCACAGTGTTCAGATGTGCAGAAACTGGGGAGGCCGCCATTATTGAAATCTGGCCAGGTACAGGCTTCAGTGGTAAAAATTTTATTTCTTTCCAATTAACGGCACTCTTTCCATTTGCCGCAATCACGATGGCACTTTCTGCAATCAAATGATGTTGCGTATCATAAAGAGACCATCCGTTTGATGAGGGTTTCAGTTCGCCTATGTGAGTATTCATCATCAGTGAGATACAGGGATGATCAAGAAGATGACGACAATAGGCTTGCGCATCTAGCCAGCCTGCGCCTGGATACCAAAGGGCATCCTGATCAATTTTAATGCCGGCAATAGCACTGGATGACTCTGCACTTTCTGGCCTTACCAGTGAAGGAATCCAAGGATGGTCGGGGTTGGCTCCAAAACCTCGTTGCTGATGAGGCGTGAGTAACTGCAGTACTCCACACGAATTCCAGATGCCTTTAGGCATGGTACCCGACTCAAGTAATGCCAGCGAAAAAAGCCATGCCTGTTGCGAAAATTCGGTATCAATTTGATCGGCAGAGCCTATTTTAGGATACAGAATGGCTGCAGGATTACCTGATCCGCCTGCGGCAACCTTGTCGGCGCCATCGATGACGGTAACATTCCAGCCTCGCATTGCCATCCGTGCGGCGACACTGGCGCCTGCAACTCCGGCACCAATAACGAGGGCAGTTTTTTCAGTGCGCCTGATGTTGGGTCGATGCAGCCAAGGAGTAATGGCTGATGTCGTTGATGATGCGGTCAGAGTGCCGCGCAGCATTTCTCGTTTTTGCCCATGGCCAGGTACTTTTTCTACAGAAAATCCGGCAGCCTGCAATCCTCTTCTCACATGTCCGGCTGCTGTAAAGGTTGCAAATGTTGTTTGTGGATTGCTCAGCTCAACCATGTTTTCAAAAAGCTGAGGGCTCCACATCTCAGGATTTCGGTCAGGGGCAAACCCGTCAAGAAACCACGCATCTATATGCGCATCAAGGTTGCCAAGTAGCTCGCTCACATCGCCAAAGAAAAGAGTGAGTGTGGTCCGCCATTGTGGGAAGACAATGCGATGGAAGCCGGGCAGTAAGTGTGGGTAGTGATGCAGTAACGATGATGAAAGCGCATCAAATTCAGGCCAGTACGCATGTGCCTTGGCGAGATCGATTTGCTTGAGAGGGTGCTTTTCAACGCTGATATAGTGCAGCCAGCCTGCAGAAGACTCCTGCTGCCACAAGGTGACGGCTGTCAGCCAGTTGAGTCCTGTGCCAAAGCCAGTTTCCGCAATGGTGAAAGAATCATGCTCATGGCAAGTACGAAAGCGAGAAAGCAGGTCATTTTGTTGAAGAAATACGTGCTGGCTTTCTTCAACGGCACCACTGGTAGAAAAGTAAACATCATCAAAGTCGATAGAGTACGGCGTGCCTCGGGACCAATCCAGCCGCGCAGGCTGCAAGAGGTTTGTCATGATAATGACCCCTCGACAGCCTCTTACCAGCTGCTCTTGCGGCGGCCAATCCCGCTAAATACCCAGCCCATCAGAAAGCCAACGATAACGGCACCAGCACCCTTCCATATGCCTTCACTGCTGCGATCCAGTTTGAGTTGATTGTTCTGGATTGACAGATTCTCCATCTGCAATTGCAGCTCCTGATTACGGGCCAGTAAGTCGCGGTTTGCCTTATCGATACGCTCGGCATTGGCCAGCACTTCCTGCTGGCGACGTTGCTCAACTGAAATAGCCGGCGTGCTGTTCAGAATGTTTTCAAATACGGGTGAGCTTGCAGCAGGCTGAGCGCTCTGGGACGAAGGGCTTGATGCCGTAGTTGTGATAGTTGCAGTGGTTGCGGGATTCGTCGCTGTAGCCGCTTTTGGTGCAATAGCTGTTGCTGCAACAGGTTTTACAGCGACAGCGGCGGGGGACACTTGCACGACTGGTCGAGCAGGTGTCGGTGGAGTAGCCGTAGTGCTCGTTGCAGGCGTAGTGGGTACAGCGGGCGTACTGGTTGTTTCAGCCATTGCCAGAGAGCTGGCTAGAATAAAAATTAACGGCAGTTGGCGAGATACGATGTTCATGTTTCCCATATCCTTAGGGCAGTGCTTTTTTGAATGGTTTGACGACAACTTTGGCATATACGCCTGCATCAAGATAGGGATCTGCCTTTGCCCAATCCTCTGCAGCAACAAGGCTCTCAAATTCGGCAATAACCAGACTGCCGGTAAAGCCAGCGGCACCTGGATTTTCTGCATCAATAGCGGGATGCGGGCCTGCAACAAATAACCGACCCTCTGCCTTAAGTTGTTCGAGTCGAGCAAGATGGCGAGGGCGAACGTCCAAACGGGTTTCCAATGTACCGGGGTTATCCTCGGCAAGAATTGCATACCACATGATTACGCTCCAAAGGTCTTGTCGTCATCTTTGGGCAGATAACGACTCAGGTAAACCATCTGGCCCACCATAAAGATAAGAGTCATACCAAGGCTGCCAAAAACCTTAAAATCGACCCAGTATTTTTCATACGTAAATGCGACGTAAAGATTAGCTGCACCTGCAAAAATAAAAAACAGCACCCACGCTAAATTAAGGCGAGCCCAAACGAAAGAGGGCACCGCTAAGGCGTGGCCGAGCATGCGCTCTATAACTACCTTGTCGCCGACAAAATGACTGCCCAAAAACACCAGAGCAAAAATCCAGTTAATAATAGGCGCCTTCCACTTTAGCCAGGTTACATCGTGCAGCAACAGTGTGATGCCTCCAAAGAGAAGGGTGACGACCAGTGTGATGATGTGATTTTTTGCTAGCGTCCGCTCTTTGATCAAAAGGCCGCCATAAATGACCACTGTGGCGGCAATAAGTACGCCTGTTGCCGGAAAAATCCCGTACATCTTAAAGGCGGCAAAGAAGAGGACCATAGGAACAAAGTCCAGCCATTGTTTCATGGGAGCCTGCTAGGAGTGGTAAAGTGGCGCATCTTAACAGACAAGAACCCCCTTGCCATGCCCGCTATTGATCTGCATACCCACAGCATCTGCTCGGATGGAGCGCTTACACCTTCTGATCTGGTGGCACGAGCTCATGCTGCCGGGGTGAAGGTGCTGGCACTTACCGATCACGATTCTGTTATTGGGGTGCCCGAAGCCACGGCCGCGGCCCAAGCCTGTGGTATGACACTTCTGCCGGGGCTGGAGCTTTCAACACTATGGAAAAGTTTTTCTATTCATATTGTTGGCTTGGGTGTCGATATTTATCATGAAGGGCTGGTTGCCGGCCTGGCACTCCAGGCGGCGGCACGAGGTGAGCGGGCCAAGGCAATTGCGGTACGCTTGGAAAAGGCCAAGCGGCCGGGTGCCTATGAAGCAGCGCTGGCACTGGCAGGGGGTGACCCTGATCGCATCAGTCGCACCCATTTTGCACAATGGCTTAAAGAGACTGGGGCCGTAAGCAGTATGCAGGGGGCCTTTGACAAGTATCTGGGAAATGGCAAGCCGGCAGATGTCCCTATGCCATGGCTGGATCTGCCATCGGCAGTTCGTCTGATCAAGGATGCCGGAGGGACTGCTATTCTGGCGCATCCCGGACGTTATCCCCTAACCCGTACCAAACTGCGCGCATTAATTGAGCTATTTAAGGAGGCGGGTGGAGAGGCGCTTGAAGTGGCGACTGCAACGGAGAAGCCTGATGTAGTGCGTTATCTTGGACAACTTTGCACGCAGTACAATATGGAGGCATCTCAGGGCAGCGATTTTCATGGGCCGCACGTACCTTGGATTCAGCTAGGACGTTTCCCCGAGCTTCCAGCCGAATGCCGCCCGGTATGGCGGAGATGGATTCCAGAAGGACAAGAGGCATGAGCCACTATCTTTATGTGCACCCGGAAAACCCCCAGTCGCGCCTAATCAAGCAGGCCGTGGCTTTGATAAAGCAAGGGGCAGTCATCGCCTATCCGACAGATTCAGCCTATGCCCTTGGCTGTCATATCGGTGATAAGGCGGCTATGGAGCGAATTATTCGTCTTCGTGAGCTGGATGAGCGGCATAATTTCTCATTGCTGTGCCGCGACCTCTCTGATATTGCCACTTATGCCAAGGTCGACAATGCCACTTACCGCCTACTCAAGGCCTGTACGCCTGGTGCCTATACGTTTGTTTTGACGGCGACGAGTGAGGTTCCCAAACGGCTGCTGAATCCAAAACGTAAGACTATCGGTATTCGTGTTCCTGATCATGCCATTTGCCAAGCGTTACTGGCGGAGCTGGACGAGCCCCTATTAACATCAACCTTGCAGCTGCCTGGTGATGAATATCCCCTTAGTGATCCGGAGGAGGTCAAGGATCGCCTTGAATCCCGTATTGACCTGATTATCGATGGGGGAGTTGGGACATTAGAGTCGACCACCGTGGTGGATTTAAGCGGCGACTCTCCAGTCATTCTTCGTCAGGGAATTGGCGATGCGGCACCTTTTAGCTGATTTTCTGTGATGCTTGATCAGTATCCTTGTCATATCTCTATTGGCTGTGACATTATGGGTGCATTGGGCGGGCTTATTGCCTGCCAAAAGCTCTGATTCCTCTCCTCAATGATGGAATGCGGCAGGCTCTCGAGTCTGCCTTTTTTTTGTCTGTCATTTGCTCTAACCCTCGCTCATACGCATGTTTCCATGTTTTTTTACGGTCTTGCCGCTATAATACGAGGTCTGTTTTGATCTTTCCTGACAAGGAGTTCCCTTGAGTTCTATCGCCTCACAGCAGCGTGTTTTGTCCGGTATGCGTCCAACTGGCCGCCTGCATCTCGGCCATTACCATGGCGTGCTCAAGAACTGGGTCAAACTGCAGTACGAATATGACTGCTTCTTTTTTGCCGCAGACTGGCATGCACTAACAACGGCGTATGAAAGCCCGCATGGCATCCAGCAAAGTGTGTTTGAGATGGTGGTTGACTGGCTGGCTGCCGGCGTAAACCCAAACAATGCCAATGTTTTTGTCCAGTCACATGTGCCCCAACATGCTGAGCTGCATTTGCTGTTGTCGATGATGACACCGCTGAGTTGGTTGGAGCGTGTGCCAACGTATAAAGACCAGCAAGAAAAGCTCAAAGATCAGGACTTGGCCACCTATGGCTTTCTAGGTTATCCCTTGCTGCAGAGTGCAGACATTCTGATTTACCGTGCTGGGCTCGTACCAGTTGGCGCCGATCAAGTTGCCCACGTAGAGATCACTCGAGAAGTTGCTCGCCGCTTTAATCATCTTTATGGCCGCGAGCCCGGTTTTGAAGAGGCTGTTGAAGCCGCTATTGTAAAAATGGGGAAGAAGGCCGCGAAGGTCTATATCGATTTGCGCAAGCGCTATCAGCAAACTGGAGACGATGAGGCGCTGTCGACCGCTCAGGCATTGGTGTTAGATCAGCAAAACATTACCCTTGGTGACAAGGAGCGTTTGCTTGGCTCCCTAGAAGGTTCGGGTAAGATCATTCTGCCAGAGCCCCAAGCGCTGCTGACACCCGCTTCTAAAATGCCCGGGCTGGATGGTCAGAAAATGTCCAAGTCCTATGCGAACTTCATCTCCCTGCGCGAGCTGCCGGCGGATGTGGAAGCCAAGGTGCGCAAAATGCCGACCGATCCGGCACGTGTGCGCCGTACGGACCCAGGTAATCCGGATGTCTGTCCGGTATGGCAGTTACACGAAGTGTATTCCGATGAAGCCACAAAGCAGTGGGTTCAACAGGGCTGTCGTTCTGCCGGTATTGGCTGCATTGAATGCAAGCAACCAGTGATTGATGGCATCAACGCAGAGCTAGCGCCTATGCGTGAACGGGCCCGTGAATTTGAAGAAAATCCAGACACAATCCGGAGTATTCTTGAGCGTGGCGCTGAAACTGCTTCTGCCATTGCCGAGGACACGTTACGGGATGTCAGGGCGGCAATGGGCTTGTCTTATCGTTAAGCATCATCACCGCTGTGAAGCGGTACAGAGGGTAACATGAGCGGAAATCCACAAGACGACGAGCAAGTACTTGCAGCACTGGCGGACATCCAGGCTGAGTCTGATGTGGCAACGGAAGAACCGCCAGCGCAGGATGCTGCTCAAGGTGAGGCTCCGCCACAGCAGCAGGAAATGCCATTCGCTCTAGTGTATGGCCAAGCGTTCATGAAACTCCCTGAGGATCTTTATATTCCTCCGGATGCGCTAGAGGTTTTTCTAGAGGCATTCGAAGGCCCTCTGGATCTTCTCTTGTATCTTATTCGTCGCCAGAATCTGGACATACTCGATATTCCAGTCGCAGAAATTACCAAGCAGTACATGCATTACGTTGAGATGATGCATTCCATTAATATGGAGCTTGCTGCCGAATATCTGGTCATGGCAGCGGTACTAGGTGAGATTAAGTCGCGCTCATTACTGCCTCGTCCAAAGACAGAAGATGGCGCGGAAGAAGAAGATCCTCGTGCCGAGCTTATCCGCCGTCTGCAAGAATACGAACGCTTCAAGAAGGCGGCAGCTGATCTCGATGCAATGCCCCAAGAGGGCCGTGATTTTTGGGCGGTCAAAACAGCCGGTCCAGACTATACGATCGAAAAAGAGCCGCCTCAGGTAGACCTGCGTGAGTTACTGCTTGCGCTTCAGGATGTGTTACGACGTGCCGATCTTTTTGAAAGCCATCAAGTGTCCAGAGAAGGCCTGACGCTTCGAGAAAAAATGGGCCATGTGCTGGAGATGCTCAAGGGACGGGAGTTCCTGCCATTCGTATCGTTATTTACGGTAGAAGAAGGGCGTATTGGTGTTGTCGTAACCTTTATGTCCATTCTTGAACTGGTCAAAGAAGGTATTCTTGATCTGGTTCAAACTGAGTCGTTTGGCCCGATTCATGTCAAGGCAAGGGTGCAGTCCGCAGAGGGCCAAGGCTACGATCTTGTCGATATTGATGACAATGCTCCGCAGGATGTTTTTGAGGCTCCTCCCGCACCTGTCGATACCGATGAAAAACCGAAAAAAGATTTATCCGATGATTATTGGGATGAAGACGCCTCTGAAGGCGACTTCAGCTCGGAAGGGGATTGAGCGTGGATGCTGTTCTGCTGAAGAAAGTCTTGGAAGGAGCCATTTTTGCGGCAGGCCAGCCGCTCAGCATCGAGCAGTTGGGACTGCTTTTTGAAGAGTCAGAGCGCCCTGAGAACAGCGCTATGCGTGCTGTTCTTGAGGAACTGAAGACTGACTATGCTGAGCGCGGTGTTGAGCTCAGAGAAGTGGCATCCGGGTTCAGATTTCAGGTGCACCTAGACACCGGCCCCTGGGTCAGTCGTCTTTGGGACGAAAAGCCTTCGCGTTACTCTCGGGCATTGCTCGAGACGCTGGCACTGATTGCCTATCGTCAGCCAATTACGCGTTCGGAAATTGAAGAAATCCGAGGGGTTTCGGTTAGCTCACACATCATTAAGACGCTGATTGAGCGTGAGTGGATTCGTGTCGCGGGGCATCGCGATGTTCCGGGACGCCCTGCGCTTTTTGCAACAACGCGTGATTTTCTTAATAGTTTCAATCTGAAGAATCTGGCGGAGCTGCCGTCGTTGTCGGAGATTCGTGATCTTGAAAGCATTAATGCTGAGCTTGAGTTTCTTGGCGATCCGTCGCAAGGAATGAGTGAAAACGGCGAAGCAGAGATAGATGTTGATACATTGGCGGATGTAATGGCCGAGCTTGAAGAAGATATCAAGCGAGAAGATTCCGGGTCTGATCCGGAAGCAGTTGTTTACGAGTAATGAACGCGTCGTTACAGCCGGATGGCTGAGACGGCTACGATCCTATATGAAATGAGTTGTCTGCCCCATGAGTGAAAAACTGCAAAAAGTCTTGGCACGTGTTGGCCTGGGTTCCCGGCGCCATATGGAGCAGGCAATTATTGATGGTCGTGTCAGTGTGAATGGAAAGCTCGCCACGCTGGGTGATCGGATAGAAGGCACTGATGAACTGCGTGTGGATGGCCGTTTGGTGCAATTCACGGCGGAGTCAGAAGTACGTCGTCGTGTCCTCATTTATTACAAGCCTGAAGGTGAGATCTGTTCACGTCAGGACCCAGAAGGTCGTCCTACCGTATTTGATCGTCTGCCACCGATCAAGGGCGAGCGCTGGGTCATGGTAGGGCGCCTCGACGTAAACAGCTCGGGGCTTCTTCTGTTTACTACGGATGGCGAACTGGCTAACCGACTGATGCATCCCTCAAGTGAAATCGAACGTGAATATGCCGTGCGTGTGATGGGTGAAATCACCAAGGAAATTCGCGAAAACTTGTCGACGGGTGTTGAACTTGATGATGGCCCTGCCAAGTTCGAACGTATGTCCGAGTTGGGTGGTGAAGGCTTTAATCGCTGGTGGCAAGTCGTGGTGAAGGAAGGACGTAACCGCGAAGTGCGCCGTCTGTTCGAGTCGCAAGATCTCAAGGTAAGTCGTTTGCTACGAACTCGATACGGTTCGGTTTCTCTGCCACGCACCCTTAAGACGGGCCGCTGGATTGAGCTGGACAAGAGAGAGATTGATACGTTGTCAGAGCTAGTCAAGCTGCGTCCTCGTCAGGGTACAGGTCTTTACGGTCTTGCTAAGCGTCGTGTTGAAAAGATGCAGGAAAATCCATTGCCGGCACGTCGAGGAGGATTTCTGCGTCAGCAAAAGCGTGATGGGCAAACTCGTGATAAGTAAGAGAATGCCTTTCGTTTTCGGTAAGGAGTGACATTAGGTGTTTCGTCGTCATGTTGCTCCCGTGCTGGTGTATGTTTTCTATCGGTTACTGCTACTGACGTGGCGGGTCTCGCTCGATGAGTGCCCTTCGTTTAGGCAGGCATTGAAGGAACGCAAACAGGTAGTCATTGCGCACTGGCATGGTGATGAGTTGGCCTTGATACATCTGGCGCGCCGTTACCGTATTGCCACGATTACGTCGACCAGCAAAGACGGTGAATTGATGAATCGTGTGCTGGGCTGGCTTGGCGCCGAAACAGCTCGCGGCTCTTCAACCCGGGGTGGTGCCAATGCCATGCGAGGCCTGATTAGTCATTGCCGCAAAAATGGGAATAACGTGTCTTTTGCTGTAGACGGCCCCAAGGGGCCGATTTACAAAGTTAAACCGGGTGTATTCGAATTTTCCCGTCTTATGAATGCTCCGATCTATACAGCGTCGGTCGGGGTTTCCCGTCCATGGATATTTCTTCGTGCTTGGAATAAAGCTGTATTACCAACGCCATTCTCTCGTGTGCATGTACGTATTGCTGAGGGCTTGCCAGTGATTGCTCGCGAGCAAGATCCGCGCAGCGTGGAGCTGGCGGCGGCATTGGAAGCGTTGCTGATTGAAGGGCGCACGATAGTCACGACAGTGACTGGAGAGACTCGGCCCTGAGTTTAAATTTAAGGCAATAAAAAACCGGCCACGTGCC
>ERZ724520.276-NODE-276-length-27541-cov-7.249873_pt1 | contig 27541 bp, 24 predicted proteins | sample MGYA00376053_ERZ724520 | MGnify/ENA primary metagenome ERZ724520 (study PRJEB28724, sample SAMN07190886) | activated sludge metagenome | isolation source: activated sludge of sewage treatment plant in Hong Hong | place: USA: Christiansburg, Virginia | collected...
GCAACCCGATATTGCTTGCCACCGGTTTTTATGACCGCGTACATGTTGACCTCTTTAACTTGACCCTGCCGATTTGACTCAGCAGGTGTGACCCTACGAACGAATTTTCGCAGAGCCCAAGAGTATAGCACCGCACCCATTAGATGGCAACCGTGGGAGGCCAACCTAGAAAGGCTGCGAATGGGCTTCGATACAATCAAGCAACTAATCAACAGCGGTACAGCCTTGCAAGCCAATCCAACCGGCACCCCGACCGGCCTCTCCATCGTCGAACAGGACATGCGTCAAGTCGACCAGGTCATCGCTTATCGGCTGGCCTCCGGTGTGCCCCTGGTGGGCAGTGTCTCCCAATACATCATTTCAGCAGGTGGCAAGCGCCTGCGTCCTGCCCTGTTGCTGCTGTGCTGCGGCGCCTTGGGGTTCCAGGGCGACCAGCGGTTCAATATGGCCGCGGTGGTTGAGTTCATCCACACGGCAACCCTCTTGCATGATGACGTCGTGGATGACTCCGCGCTGCGCCGCGGCAGCCCTACCGCGAATGCCAAGTTTGGCAACCCGGCCAGTGTCCTGGTGGGTGATTTCCTGTATTCCCGGGCATTCCAGATGATGGTCGATACGCAGAGTATGCGCATCATGGAAGTACTCGCCAACGCCACCAACATCATTGCAGAGGGCGAAGTGATGCAGCTGATGAACATGCACAACGCCGGGCTCGACGAGGCCGGATACCTGCAAGTCATCCGCTCTAAAACCGCAAAACTGTTTGAAGCCAGCGCGCGTGTTGGCGCAATTCTGTCAGGTGCCAACGCAGATCTGGAGCAAGCTTGTGCAGACTATGGGCAAGCCTTGGGCACGGCCTTTCAGGTCATCGATGATGTGCTTGACTACACCGGTGACGCATCGGTGATGGGCAAAAACCTGGGTGACGATTTGCGTGAGGGTAAGGCCACCCTGCCTTTGATTGCCGCCATGCAACGCGGTACAGAAACCGAGCGAAAGACCATACAGCTGGCCATTGAAACGGGCGACGTCGCCATGTTGGATCAGGTCATAACCATTGTGAAACAGACCGGTGCACTGGGCGTGGCTCGCAGCGCGGCACAACAGGAAGCGCAGCGCGCCATCAACTCCGCGATGCGTTTACCAACGGGCCCGCACCAGGCGTGTTTGATACAATTGGCGTCCCAATTGCTTGAGAGAAATCACTGATTGAACGGGGCTATTGGTACACAAGTCGGGGTGTAGCTTAGTCTGGTAAAGCGCTACGTTCGGGACGTAGAGACCGGAGGTTCGAATCCTCTCACCCCGACCAGATGGCGTTTGGTGTGCGCCACACTTCCATGGTTTTGTCGGCATCACTGGTAAACGCCCGGGCAACCGGGTTAACCCAGACTCTTCACGATTTGGCTGCTGTCATGAAATCTCCCCAGTTCTTTCAAATTCACCATGACAACGCCGACAAGGTTCGCCTGGAACTGATCCACGGACTAACGGCAAATGCGGCGCCGGGCGGCGCTGAAATTTCGCCCAAGTTTTTGTACGATGCCCTGGGCTCACGCTTGTTTGAAGCCATTACCGAGCTGCCGGAGTACTACCCCACGCGCACAGAAGCGGCCATCTTCCGCGCACATGGCCCTGCCATGGCACAACAGATGCCCCGGGGTGCTGACTTCATCGACCTCGGAGCCGGCAACTGTGCCAAGGCGGCCAGTCTTTTTGCAACGTTGGCACCTGCACGGTATATCGCGGTGGACATTTCGGTGGACTTTTTGCGCGCCGGTCTCGAGAGTCTGCAACGCCAGTATCCCGACATGGACCTGGTCGGTGTGGGCCTGGATTTTTCACAATCACTGGATTTGCCACCCCAGCTGGGCGAACCGAATGCCGGTCCGCGGGTGTGTTTTTACCCCGGCTCCAGCATCGGCAATTTCACACCTGCGCAGGCCCAGGTTTTCTTGCGCCAGGTGCAGTCCGCCTGTGGCACAGCACCGGGCAGCGGCTTGTTGATCGGGGTGGATTTGCTGAAAGATACGGCCGAACTGCAAGCCGCCTATGACGATGCGCTGGGTGTCACTGCCGCCTTCAACCGTAATCTGGTTCCCAATGTCAACCGCTTGATCGGCAGTGACATGCGACTGGGCGACTGGGCCCACCATGCACACTTCAACACAACCGCATCGCATATCGAAATGCACCTGGTGGCACAGCGTGACCTCACTGTGCAATGGCCAGGCGGCAGCCGGTCGTTTGGCCAGGGCGAGCGCATTCACACCGAAAATTCGTACAAATGGACAGTTCCCGGGTTTTCGGACCTGTTGTGCAGCGCCGGATTTGGCAAGCCGCAGGTGTGGACCGATGCAGCCTCGCCCGAACACGGCCGCTTTGCCGTGTTGTGGGCACCGTCTACATGAACCCGGTGCCGTTGCCAACACGGCAACACCCGCCCTTTTTACCCAGCAAGCGAACAGGTGCGAAACCCGGCCATGATATCGTTGCGCTCGGGTGTGAAATAGTTGCGATAACGGGGGTGCGCCATGCGAGAGTGGGTTGCCACACTGGCGCCCCGCAGCACCGGCCGACTGCCAAACCAGGGTGCCGAATAATCACGGTACGGGTGAGCGACAAAACCGGGGTAGGGATTGAAAGTGCTGGCCGTCCACTCCCAGACCTCGCCCCAATCGAAACCGGGCAGCGTCACCGCAGCTTTTTCCCACTGGGCCTCAGTGGGCAAACCACGCCCGGCCCAGCGGCACCAGGCCTGCGCCTCGAAATAACTCAAATGGCAGGCCGGGGCATCCAAGTCCAGCGTTTGCCAGGCGCCGAAACAACATTGCTCCCAGACCGCTTCTGCGTGACTACCACTGCGCTGCCGCACATAGCGTGGCACGCAAGGGTTGGCGCCATTCATTTGCAGCCATTGCCAGCCGTCGTCGCTCCACCACCGGGCGTCCGCGTATCCGCCCGCTTGTACAAACGCCAGATAACGTCGCCACGACACCGGGCGGTCGTCGATCTCGCAGGAACCGACCTCAACGCGGTTGACACCCAGTTCATTGTCAAACGCAAACCCTGCGGCCGGGCCAACATCCTGAGCATTGGATGGGTCGTGTGCATACCCCAACAGCCAATCACCTGCCGCCAAGACCAGCGGCTGCGCGGCCGCTTGGGACCGACGCGGCCGACGGCATGCCAGCGGTGCTGGCAGCGCAATACCCAGGGCCTGCGCCATGTAGACAGCGGCCTCGCCATGCATGTCCTCGTGGAACAAGGCCAGGCGGTAGAAATACAGCGCGTTGTCATCCGTTCCGGCATGCGCCAATTGATTCAGCGTGGCGTCCAAGCCATTGGCCAGGTAACGCCGGGTAGCGCCCAGATCGGGCAGATCCAGGTGCCAGCGGCTGCGGTGTTCGACCAGACTGGAGTTGTAGAGGGTGTCGGCCTGCTCCAACAGCGACGCGCCGCGCGGGCACCCGGGGTCAGCCCGGATGCCCAGCGCACACTGCGGGTTGCGGGCTATCCAGAACTCCTGAAACCAGCCAATGTGGCCCAACTCCCACAGCGGAGGATTGAGTTGCGGCGAAACCGCGACCGCCAAGGCTTCGCCCAAGGCCGCCGCATAGGCATCCACCAGCGCAAGGGTATGTGCGCGACTGTCGACCAGCAGCTCCGCCAGCAGGCTGGCATCGGCGGTCCGTGCGGCATGTGCGGCCTGCCAGCCCGGCCGGTCCGCTTCGGTTGAAAAGTACATTTTTGATGAATCCCGCACAACAAACAGTGGTGATTGTGAGCCCGGCGCTGGCCGATGCCAACAACGGGAATTGGCAAACCGCCCGTCGCTGGCAACAATTGCTGCAGTCTCCAGGCGGCGCCGCGCTACCACGCAAGGCCCGTATCGTCACCCAATGGCCGGATGGACCTCTGGCTGCGAAAGACCAATGTATGTTGGCCCTGCACGCCCGGCGTTCAGCCAGTTCCGTTGCTGCCTGGGCGAACAGCCGGTCATCGGGACAAACCGATTTGGCCGTCACACAGCCGGTGCCCGGGCTGGCTGTGGTGTTGACCGGAACCGATTTGTATCGCGACATACTGACCGATCCCCTGGCCCAGCGCTCGCTAGAGTTGGCCCAGCACCTGGTGGTGCTACAAGCGATGGGCCTAAGCGCCTTGCCAATTGGGCTGCAGGCACGCGCCCGTGTGATTTTTCAGTCCACACCAGCACGTGTGGCCTTGCCCAAACCCACGCGCTTCTTGAAAGCCCTGATGGTGGGCCATCTGCGCGAAGAAAAATCGCCTGAAACCCTGTTTGCCGCCGCGCGTTTGCTCAACGCCGCCGACGCCATACATCTGGACCACATCGGCGCACCGTTGGACGCCGCACTGGCGGACCAGGCCCAAACCACCGCAGCAACATGCCCACACTACCGCTGGTTGGGTGGCCTGCCCCACAACATGACCCGCCGCCACATGCAACGTGCCCATGTGCTGGTGCATACCAGCCGCATGGAGGGTGGTGCCCACGTGGTCATGGAGGCCGTGTGTTGTGGAACGCCCGTGTTGGCGTCGCGCATTGCGGGCAATGTAGGCATGCTGGGTGAAGACTATGCGGGTTATTTCGAATGGAACGACGCCAGCCGCTTGGTGGCGCTGCTGCGGCAATGCCGCGATGATGCAGCCTTCCTGGCGCACCTGCAGGGCCAGTGCGCCAAACGTGCCCCCTTGTTCTCGCCACAGGTCGAACGACAAGCGCTACACGCCTTGGTCGACAGTTTGTTGCTGTTTCCTGCGGCTTAAAACCCTGCGCGGGGCGCTGGCCGTCGCCAGCAGACCCGTTGTGTTTCGAGTCTAATCAGCCGTGTTTTGTCAATTTGAGGAGTGAGTCATGTTTGGTTTTTTCTCTGCACCCCGTTTGCGTACTGGATTGGCTTGTGCCGCGGTTGTATTTGCCTCCCTGGCGCACGCCCAGGCGGTGTTCAAAGTCACCGCCATCCCTGACGAATCGCCCACCGAACTGGCCCGCAAGGCCGCACCCCTGGTCAAGTACCTGGAAAAAGCCTTGGGCACGAAGGTTGAATTCACGCCGGTGACCGATTACGCCGCTTCAGTCGAGGCTCTGGCCAACAAACAGGTCGACATGGCCTGGTACGGCGGCTTCACCTTTGTGCAGGCCAACGTGCGATCCGGCGGCAAGGCCGTGCCCCTGGTGCAGCGCGAAGAAGACGAAAAATTCCGCTCGGTCTTCATCACCAGCGACCCCAGTATCAAAACCCTGGCCGACCTCAAAGGCAAAAACGTCAGTTTTGGCTCGCAGTCCAGCACCTCGGGCCATCTGATGCCACGCAGCTTCCTGCTGCAAGCCAACATCGACCCCGACAAGGATTTCAAACGTGTCGCCTATTCGGGCGCACATGACGCCACCATCGCTGCCGTGGCTGCAGGCAAGGTGGAAGCCGGTGCCTTGAACATCTCGGTCTGGGAAAAGTTTGTGGCGGAAGGCAAGGTCGACACCAACAAGGTCAAGGTGTTCTACACCACCCCGGGCTACTTTGACTACAACTGGACCGTTCACGCCGACATGCCCGCCGCCCAGCGCGAAAAGCTGACCAAGGCCTTCCTGAGCCTGGACCGCAACACGCCCGAAGGCAAAGAGATTCTGGAGCTGCAGCGTGCCACCCGTTTCATCCCCACCAAGGCCGAGAACTACAAAGGCATCGAACAAGCGGCCCGCAGCGCCGGTCTGCTGAAATAAGTGCGCCTCTGATTTACTACTAAATTGATAGCTACTTACGCTTATTTCACAGGGGCTAGAGGCCATTTTCGTATATGAAAATCGAGCTGCGGGGTGTTTCGGGCTGCCACCCGTCGGCCCAAGCCGGTGCGACGCCGGCCCTACACGGCATCAGCCTCCAGGTAGCGGCCGGTGAGCAGGTTGCCGTTATCGGCCCTTCTGGCGCTGGCAAAACCACACTGTTGCACCTGATGGCCTGTGCACTCAAGCCCTCGGCCGGGAGCCTGTGGCTGGATGGCGAGAATCCGTGGAACTTGTCGCGGCACACGCTGCAGCAGTTGCGGGGCATGTTGTTTCTGGCACCGCAAGTGCCGCCTCTGCCACCACGCCAACGGGTCGTCACCGCGGTCTTGGCCGGTCGCCTGCCCCACGAGGGCCTGTGGACCAGTCTGCGCAGCCTGTTCTACCCGATAGACATGGCGCGCGCCGAGCGTGCCTTGGCCGGATTCGATGCCAGTGACAAATTGTTTGACCGGGTGGACCGCTTGTCCGGCGGTGAGCGCCAGCGGGTCGGTCTGGCCCGCGCCCTGGTGTCGCAAGCCAGCCTGTTGTTGGTGGACGAGCCGCTGTCGGCACTGGACCCCACCCGGTCCGTTAACGCCATAAACACCTTGACCCGCGCGGCCCGTGAACGCGGCGCAACCCTGGTGGCCACGCTGCACCATGTGGATATGGCGCTGGCGCATTTTCCACGCACCATTGGCCTGCGCGAAGGCGTCGTAGCCTTTGATTTGCCCTCGGCTAGCGTAACTCCCCAGCACCTGCAGGCGCTGTATGCACAACACCTGGACGAGTTGACCGGCCCTGGCGCTGAACCGATCGAAAGCCTGGCACCGGTGCCCGCACCGGTGGTGATGCATTGCCGCTGACAGCCACCCCGCCCTACGCCGCGCGCCGCTCGGTAGCGCTGCGCGACCCCGCCTGGACCGGGCGCGTCTTTTGGGCGCTCGCCAGCCTGGCGCTGCTTTGGCCCGCCCTGGTGCTGACCGAATTCAAGCCCTGGGCGCTGCTGGAGCCCGGCGCCCTCAAGCCCGCGCTGAATTTTGTCGGCGCGTTTTTCCCACCCCGCACCGATGCTGAGTTCCTGTGGCTGCTGGCGCGTGAAACCTGGCGCACCGTGGCCATTGCTACGGCCGGCCTGACGCTGGCGCTGCTGCTGGCCATTCCCTTGGCGCTGCTGTCGGTGCGGGTGTTGTCTCTCTCCAGCCTGACGGGTCGTATGGCGACCGGCCCCGGCCTGCTGCGCCAACTGGTGCGCTGGCTGTTGATGCTGTTGCGCAGCGTGCCAGAGCTGGTGTGGGCGCTGGTGTTTGTGCGGGTGGTGGGCCTGGGGCCAACCTCGGGTGTGCTGGCCATTGCCCTCACCTATGGCGGTATGTTGGGCAAGGTCTACGCCGACATTTTGGAGAGTGGCGACACCCACGCTACCACCAGTCTGATGCGCAATGGCGCTGGCCGTTTGCAGGCCTTTTTTTACGGCCTGTTGCCACAAAACGCCGGTGAGCTGACCAGCTACACCGTGTACCGCTGGGAATGCGCTATCCGGTCCAGTGCGGTGTTGGGTTTTGTTGGCGCTGGCGGTTTGGGCCAATTGATGGACTCGTCCATGAAGATGTTCAACGGGTCCGAAGTCGCCAGTGTGCTGCTGGTTTTTATGGCACTGGTCTGGCTGGCCGACGGCATGAGTGCCGGGCTGCGCAAGGCTTTGGCCTGAGGTTACGGTAGGGCCCCCGAACAAGGCACACCCATGACAACACCCCAGGCCGCCAACGACACCTACAAGCTGCCGCCCCGGCTGTTCAACGCCCGCTGCAAGGCCTGTTGGCTGCTGCTGGGAGTGGTGGCGCTGGTGGTCGCCAGTTTTGCCACACTCAACCTGCAATGGGCCCAGTTTGCCTCTATGGATGCAATTGCCCGCATGGGCCGGTTTCTGGCGGAACTGCTGCACCCGCAGACCGGCACGGTTTTTCTCGGCAAGGTGCTGATGGCGACACTGGAAACCCTGGCCATGTCGGCCCTGGGCACCCTGCTGGCCGTGGTACTGGGCCTGGTGTTGGCCCTGCCCGCCAGCAAAGCCCACGCGCAAGACCCGGCGCGCGGGCGTGCGTCGGCCCGGCTGCTGCTCAACGCCCTGCGCAGCACACCCGAATTGGTGTGGGCCGCCCTGCTCTTGATAGCTGCTGGCTTGGGGCCCTTCGCTGGAACCCTGGCCCTGGGCCTACACACCTCCGGCGTGCTGGGCCGCCTGTTTGCCGAAGCCATTGAAAATGCCCCACCCGGCCCCGGCTTTGCCTTGCGCGCCCGTGGCGTCGGCGAAGCCCGGGTTTTTCTGTATGCCACGTTGCCACTGGTCTTGCCGCAGTTGCTGAGTTATTCGCTGTACCGCTGGGAAAACAACATCCGCGCCGCTGCCGTGTTGGGCGTCGTGGGCGCCGGCGGATTGGGGCAAATGCTGGCGTTTCACATGGGCCTGTTCCAGATGGCGGAGACCAGCACCGTATTGCTAGCCATGCTGTTTCTGGTGGCCCTGGTCGACGCGCTGAGTTACGCCGTGCGCAACGCTCTGTCACGCTGAACACCCGTTGTCACAAACGGATCAGGACGGGAGCTTGCCCAAGTGTGGACCCAGTTCTGCCCTCCAAACATCCAGCTTTTGCTGAAATGGAACGGCATGGGCCGGGCTGTTCGATGGGAGCTGAACATAGCGGATCGTGCGGGCCGCCAGCGTGGGCAAGACGGCACGGTCAAAACTCCGTTTTGCCTCGGCACCATTGAAGCAAACCAGCGCAACGCCGGGGTGTGCGTCGAAGAAGTCAGCGAAGCGGTTGTAAACCCTGTCGTGTCTTTCAATGGCACTGTCCAGGCTGCCAGACCGAATACAACGCGCAAGAACATCCCACACCGCAACCCCCGATTGCGTGAGCGCTTCCACGCGTTTTCCATAGGGAGCCGACGCATCAAACCCGGCGATCTTGGCCATGATCGGCCAGAAACCGTTGCGCGGATGGGCGTAGTACTGCTGGCGCTGCAAGGACTCAACACCCGGCATGCTGCCCAGGATCAAGATCCGGGCGTAGGGCAGTGCCAGCGGCTTGAAACTGCTGACCGTGTTCATGCCGCGCGGTACAGCCCCACAAAGCGGTCCAGGATGGCCGCATGGTCCTCAAACAACTGGTCTTCCATGGACGACAGTTCCGCCAGCGGCACCCATTTGGCGTCCAGCGCATCGTCGCTGCCCTTGATTTCCGGCAGGCGTATGGCCCCCAGGTCGAAGAAGAAGGCATGGGTGATCAGGCGGCCGCGCGCACTGCGCAGGGGATGGTCAAACACCTGGCTGTCTTTCATGGCTCTGCGCATCGTGGAGTCCAGCGTTTTAAAGCCGGTTTCCTCATGCAACTCACGCAATGCCGCCGTGTAGAAGCGCTCGTTGCGGTCGACAAAACCACCCGGCACGGCCCACTGCCCATAGCCCACATCACCACCCCGGCGAATCAGCAACACATGCCCGCTGGCCAGCACCACTGCGTCGGCGGTCAGGTAGACATCGGCCGCCCATTTCTTGCGGTACTGCACGACGGTGGTGTGTTCCACTACCCGCTGGGCATAGACCGGCAGACGCGCCCATGCCTGCAAATAGGCTTTCACCTGGTGGTGCACATAAGGGCTGAGCACTTCCAGCCGCGCGTCCGGGTCGGTGCCTTCAAAATAAACGTTCCGCAAGGCCGTCGCATCGATTTGAAGGTCCTGTGGCACCGACTGCCAGGTCCAGTCCGGAAAATGATCGAGGTAATAACTGGTGTGGTCTTTGCGGAAACCCAGCAAGCTCACCGTGCCTTTGCCACCCGTGAGCCGCAGCACACCTTCACGCACGGCGGTATTCCAGCGCGCGTCGTCAAAATAGTCCCGCACCGGCAGAAACTTCACACGGCCCAAGTCGTCCGCAGAGAGAGAGGCCTGAATCATGGCCTGGCGTTCCTCCCAATTGAAGGGGTTGCGCACATTGCGCGCGCAAAAGGCCGAACCGATCACCACAATCACCTGCCCGGCGCTGGCCAGCGCGGCATTGAGCAGGCTCTCATGGCCCTTGTGGAACAGTTGCCAGCGGCCGACGATGACGGCCGTGTCCGCTGGGGTGTGAAGTTGGCTTGGTTGCATGGTGGCGCGCCTTGTGTATTGCTTTGGCATTATGCGTATTGAACGGCGGCAATAGGCACCTGACGGCCACTGCCAAAAGCCTTGCCACGCACACGCAGCACGGGTGGCGCCTGGCGGCGTTTGTATTCATTGCGGGCGATCATCTTCTGGATGTTGACGATCAACGCGCGCCCTTCCAGCGTGGCATTCAATTGCGCCATGGTGGCGTCCGCCCGCTCCCGCTCAACCACCGACAACCGGTCACCTTCGATCAGATGTTTCAAGATTTCGTCCAACACCTCGTAGGGCGGCAGGCTGTCCGTGTCTTTTTGCCCGGGCGCCAACTCGGCCGATGGCGGCTTGTCGATGATGGCGGTGGGAATCAGCTCGCGGCCCGCCGTGGAGTTGATGTGTCGGCACAGCTCAAAAATTTCGGTCTTGTACAAATCCCCAATCAATCCCAGCCCACCATTGGTGTCGCCATACAAGGTGCAATAACCCACCGACACCTCACTCTTGTTGCCAGTGGTCAGCAGCAGGTGGCCAAAACGGTTGGAATACTCCATCAAGGTGGTGCCGCGCACGCGTGCTTGCAAGTTTTCCAGCGGGAGGCCACGCAGCGGCTCCCCGAAGGCCGTGGCAAACGCGTCTTCAAACGCTGCGACCGCCGCCTTGATGGGATGCTCCAGCAAAGCAACCCCCAGGTTGTGGCACAGGCGCACGGAGTCCGACACACTGCCTTCGCTCGAAAACTTGGACGGCATGGTGATACCGACCACGTTGTCTGGCCCCAGGGCTTCGGCCGCCAACACCAGCGTCAGGGCAGAATCAATGCCGCCCGACGAACCCACGACCGCCTTGCTGAAGCCACAGCGGCGCGCGTAGTCTCTGAGGCCCAGCACAATTTGCTGGCGGTAGAACTCCAGTGTGGGCAGCCCGGCCAGCGGCACCGGTGGCAGGTCCTGACCGTCTGCGCCACTGAATGCGCGGCTACGGGGGTCAAAGGTCAGCGTTGTCACATCGTCGGTAAAGCGCTTGGCTTCATACACCACCACACCCTGGGCGTTGACCGCAAACGACGCGCCGTCGTAAATCACCTGGTCGTGACCACCGATCTGGTTCACATACAACAGGGGCAGGCCATGGCGCAAACACGCCTTGGAAAACACCAGGTGGCGCTGCTCCCGTTTACCCACATTGCTGGGGCTGGCATTGATGGACACCACCAGGTCGGGCGCGGCGTCGGCCAGGCGCTGAAACGGGTTGACCAGATAGTCCTGGCCGTCGTCGTTCCAGCCGTCTTCGCAAATCATCAGGCCCACTTGGGCATCCCGAATACGCAGTACCCGTGCCACATCCGGGCCAGGCTCAAAGTGGCGGCGCTCGTCAAAAATGTTGTAGGTGGGCAGCAACTGCTTGGCGTATTGCAGCAAGACCTCGCCGTTTTGCAGCACCAGCAGCGCGTTGTGAAACGGTTTGCCAATGCCCGTTCGCCGTACCGGTGCCCCCACCACCCACAGCACCTGGGGCGTTTCCCGGGTGGCCAGCTTGAGTTGAATAAGACCCGCCTCCACACGGACCTGAAAGTTGGCATCGTCGAGCAGGTCGCCGGGGTAGTAGGCGGTCAGGCTCATTTCCGGGAACACCACCAGATCGGCGTGTTCGTCTCGCGCCTGCCGGGCGGCACGCAGCATCAGCGCGATGTTGCCCGAAATGTCGCCAATGGTGGGATTGATCTGGGCACTGGTGATGCGCAACATGGTGGCTCCTTCAAGCGGTGAATTCGGTCTTCTTTGCGAACACCTGGCGCAGATAGGCCAGGAAGGTCTCGTCATCACACAGGGTCTTGCCTGGCGAGTCCGACAGCTTGGCCGTGGGTTGGCCATTACAACTCACCAGCTTCATGACGATGTTCAGAGGAGCGAGACCGGTGTCATTGGTCAGGTTGGTACCAATGCCAAAACCGGTTTGCACGCGGTCGGCAAAGTGGCGGTGCAGGTTCAGCGCGGTGGGCAGGTCCAGCCCGTCGGAGAAAACCAGGCGCTTGGCGTGGGCATCAAGCTTCAATTTGGCGTAGTGGGCCAACGCTTTTTCACCCCACACCACCGGGTCACCGCTGTCGTGGCGCAGGCCATCGAAGAGTTTGGCAAAGTAGAGGTCAAAGTCGGCCAGGAAGGCGTCCATGCCCACCACATCGGTCAAGGCCACACCCAGGTCACCCCGGTACTCCTGCACCCAGGACTCCAGCGCCGCTTTCTGAAAACCTTTGAGCTGCACCCCCACGGCCTGGAACGTTTGCAAATATTCATGGGCCATGGTACCGATGGGCGTCAGGCCCAGCTTTCGGGCCAGGTACACATTGGACGTGCCTTTGAAAAACTGCGGCACTTCGCGCGCCAGCGTGGCGTCCACTTCCTCTTGCCAGGCGCCTGAGAAGCGCCGGCGCACACCGAAATCAAAAAACTCGAACGGGTTGACACGGGTCGGGCCAGCGTGTTCATAGTCGCGCAGCAGGGCAATCTTGGCCTGCAAACGCGCGCGGGCCTCCGTCAGCGCCGCACCCTCGCCCTGTGCAAGTGCCAGGCGGCGAAAGTACAACTCGTTGATGATGGCCAGCACATAAATCTCGAACCCCATGATGTGTACCTGCGGCCCTTTGGCTACCACCGACAGTGAATCTCCGTGGGTATGCACGGTGATGAATCGGCGCTGGAACTGGAACAGGCGCAGAAAGTCAATGTAGTCCGACGACAGGAAACGCATCGCACCCAAATACGCCAGCTCATCTTCCGTGAAACGCAATTCACACAGCGCGTCCAACTCGGCATTCACCTCAGCCTGTAACTCGGCCAAGGCAAAGGCCGGGGTATTGCGGCAAACAAAGTGGTACTCCGCCTGGTTGGTCGGCATGGAGTGCAGCATGGGCTGCTGCATGGTGAACTTATAGAGATCGGTTTCCAGCAAGCTGCGGATGACGGGCTGAAACAGTGGGGATGTGGTGGACATGGTGTGACTCCAGGGTGCGGTGGACACAGACGCGTTGCCATCAAACCAGTTGCCTGGGCTTGGAACAACAGGGCTTGCTTTACTGTTTTGCCCACCTTGGGAGTTATTGTAGTGCTGTTATTTGCATTTTGCAATTAACTATTGGAATACCTGATCGAAAAACGCCGGCAGGCCTCCGTATTTCGGCTTGCATGGGCCCTCGCACCGGCGAGTCATCGTCATTTCTTGGCCTCAATTGCTATCATATATATAGCAACGTTCTTATATTCTACGTGGGCTAAATGCCAATTTATGTTACAACATTAGAGTGACGAGCTGCTGCAGGCTTGTCACCGTGTGGTGCGGCTGCTCGGCATGGCTCCAGGCATGCTGCTGGCGGTTGACCCAGACCGTCTGCATACCGGCGCCCAGGGCGCCCAGCACATCCATGGCGGCATCGTCACCCACATGCAGTACCTCGGCGGGCGCGACCCCGGCGGTCTGCGCTCCGGCGTGGAAGATGCGCGGGTCCGGCTTGGCCACGCCCAGTTCGCTGGCGCTCACACTGCCGACAAAAAATTCACCCAGACCCACCCGCCCCACATGGGCATTGCCGTTGGAAACCGCCACGATGGGGTAACGTGCCGCCAGCGCAGCCAGTGCCGGCAACACATCGGCAAACAGCTCGACCCGCATGCGTTCAGCAAAAAAAATGTCGAAGGCCGGTTCCGCGAGCGTTGTGTCCTCCTGTGCACGGTCCAAGGCGGCGCGAATGGATTCACGCCGCATGGCACTCAAATCGTGAGCGATGTCAGGACGGGTTATTGCTACATGCTCGCGTACCGCCAGGCGCGCCTGCGGGTCGGCAAACACGGCTGCAGCACCCGGCGCCCGCTCAAGCAGCCAGCCCACCAGGGCTGCCTCCGCGCGGTGGATGGTGGGCCAAATGGGCCACAAGGTGTCGTCCAGATCGAGCGTGATGGCTTTGATGCGCAGAATATCGAGCATGTAGGTTGAACGGGAGCTATAGGGGCGGGGCGAAGGGTGACCCCATGTATCGTAGCGGACACATTTCTTTCCAATACCGGGAATTTTTCACTCCCGCCCAGGGTTCTGGGCAACTCAAAGCGCGGGCGCGACGATCCGCCCGGTAAACTAATTTACCTCTTCCAACTACAAACCTCACCATGGACACCGGAAAAATCACCTCCTGGATCGATCAAGCGCAACCCATTCTGGTGGCCTTTGGGCTCAAGGCCCTGGGTGCCATTGCCGTGTTTGTCATTGGCCGCTGGCTGATCAACATGGTCACCGGCCTGGTCGGCGCGGGCATGACGCGCCACAAGCTGGACCCCACCGTGCAGCGCTATCTGGTGAGCTTCATCACCGTGGCGCTGAACATCATTTTGGTGGTCGCCATCCTGGGCTACTTTGGGGTGGAGACCACGTCGTTTGCAGCCCTGGTTGCGGGCGCCGGAGTGGCCATTGGCGCCGCCTGGAGTGGCTTGCTGGGTAACTTTGCATCGGGCATCTTCTTGCTGGTGCTGCGCCCCTACCAGGTGGGTGACTATGTAGGGGTAGCTGGCATTGAGGGCACGGTGCTGGAGCTGGGCCTGTTTGGCACCACCATCACCACACCCGACAACGTCAAGACCATTGTCGGCAACGGAAAGATCATGGGCAGTGACATCAAGAACTTCTCGGCCAACCCGCACCGCCGTGTGGAACTGGTCGCCCAACTGGCGGGTACCGCCGACGCACACAAGGCCATCGCATTGCTAAAAGAGTCCGTCTCCAAAGTACCCAATATCGTCAAGTCCCCCACCGTGGATGTGGAGATTCTGGAGTTCAACGAATTCGGGCCCAAACTCGCCGTGCGCCCCTATTGCCACACCAACCACTATTGGCAGGTGTACTTTGATACCAACAAGGCCATTGCCGACACGCTGGGCGCAGCAGGCTTTCCGGTAGCGACCCGGCCGGTCAAAATTTACCCGCTGTGAGTTGATTGCTCTGCGCCGAGATCTGACGCGACTTTTCGGGTGAATGCCAGGCGTTGCACGCACTGAAGCGTTCCAACGCCAGTTTCAAGGCTTAGCCGCCCGATAAGCTGGCGTTTGACAACTTCAATTACACGTGTAAACTACGTTTATTGTTTACACACGTAATTGAAACAAAAGGCGCCAACCCGTATGAAAAATGACATTGCCATTAGCGAGGCCGAGTCGGTCGTTATGGAAGTGCTGTGGGGTCAACACCCGCTCTCGGCAGACGACATCGTCACAGCACTGGCGCAGCAGCATGACTGGCAGATTGCCACCATCAAGACGCTGATCAATCGCCTGCTCAAAAAGGGCGCCATCTCGGCCGTGACCGAGGGGCGGCGTTACTTGTACACCCCAGTGCTGCGGCGCGAAAACTGGCTGCACCGCCAAAGCGCTGGTTTGCTGGACAGGCTATTTGATGGGCGCGTGGCACCGCTGGTGGCGCACTTTGGCCAACACCGCAAGCTCAGCAAGAAGGACATCGCCGAGCTCAAACAAATCATTCAGGACATGGAAAAATGAGCGGCGCACTGTTGCAACACCTCGTCAACCTGACAGTAACAAGCAGTGTGGCGCTGTTGGTGGTTCTATTGCTGCGCCCGATTCTGCGACGCCATGGCGGCGCAGCTCTGGTGTACGCTAGTTGGTGGCTGCTGCCGTTGGCCCTGCTGACCAGCACGCTGCCACAACCGGCCATCCACACGCCGGTGTTCAGCCTCCCAGTAGCGACCATCGTGGCGACCAGCAGCAGCACGACCGTATCCTCCAGCCAAAGTCTGACGCTCGCCACGCTGTGGCTGTTGGCCTGGGGCGTGGGTGCAGCGCTGGCCGCCGCCTGGATGGCTTGGCAGCAAGTCCGTTTTGTGCGCAGCCTGGGCTGGTTGCAGCCGGGCCTTCAGGGCAGCGTCTACTTTGCGGCGGACACTACGCCAGTGGGACCGCTGTTGCTGGGCCTGTTGCGCCCGCGCATCGTGCTTCCCGCTGACTTTGCCAGCCGCTACACGGCGCAGGAACAGGCATTGATCCTTGCTCACGAGCAGGTACATCTGCAACGCCGCGACGTACTTGCCAACGCCGTAACCAGCGCCCTGCAAATTGGGTTCTGGTTCAACCCGCTGCTGCACTACGCTGCCAACTGTTTCCGGCTCGACCAAGAACTGGCCTGCGACCAGGCCGTGCTGCAGCGGCACCCGCAGGCGCGCCAAGTCTATGCTGATGCCATTTTGAAAACCCAGTTGTTCAGCAGCGGTGTACCGCTGGCCTGTCACTGGCAAAGCCACCACCCCTTGAAGGAGAGAATCTTGCAGCTTTCACAATCCACACCCAACCGCACCCGGCGGCGATCCGCGATGGCTGTCTTGGCCACGGTTAGCTTGGCTGTTTGCTACAGCGTCTGGGCCACCGAACAGGCGCCTGCGAATGGAGCCGGTTCGGCCAACGCCGCCAATACACAGCGCTACGAGGTCAATTTCGATTTCAAGAGGGAACTACCAGGCAATACACAGTCCGTCAAATTGCTCATTCCGATGCAGACCGGGCAACTTGTACATCTATTTCCCAACCCCCAACTGCCACAGGGCTGCACGATTGACCTGGAAATCAGTACTTTGCCCAATGACCTTGTAATGTTCAAAATGCCGTTCAAGTGTGACGACGACAACCAGCAAAGAGAGCCCAAGTTGCAGACCCAATTGGGTCAAAAAGCCACAATACAGATTGGCCAGGAGACGCCAGGAGTCAAATTTGAATACACCATCGACGTCACCATCAATCGCTGGCCCGAATCAAAGCCCTGGCCTGAAACAATGCCCAAGCCGTAGCTCCAGCCGCGTTTCTGGCTCTGAAGAAAAACGCCAAACGCCTGAACTGGAAAGAACCCGCCAACACACACGCGGCCTTGCGCGCCATGCGCATGAGTGGCAAGAGCAAGTTGGCGGTACAGAGCATTTTTGGGTTGATACAGTGGCCGCGGTGGATTTCGCTCAGGATGTGGGGTCTGTCCGTTGCGCACCTACACTCACACAATCAGGCTTTTGAACAGAGCTAATTGTTCACCATGTTTTTGGCAGCTAACCCCCGTGGAATATGCGCATTTAGCTATATTTCCAACCCATGGCCGCACAACAGCATTAACACCATTGCCAAGGCGGTCACCCAGGGCATGAACGGTCGGGCCATGTGTACCACGTTACGCTTATCTTGCCGTCGGCTGCGCAGTGCAGCGAAGCATCCATTGTCAGCACATTATGGCGAACACACGTCGGTGCAAGACGCTGCCAGTGGCTGTTAGCATGCCCCAATGGCGCAACACATCGCAATCATCGGCAGTGGCATGGCCGGCCTGGCGGCGTCGTGGTTCCTGGGAGAACAACACAAGGTCACGCTGTTTGAACGCCAGCCAAGTTTAGGGATTGGCGCGCACAGCGTGCAGGCGAGCGGCGGCGTGGTGGATGTGCCCTTGCGTGTCATCTACCCGGGCTACTACCCCGAGTTGTTTGCGCTGCTGGCACAGACCGGTGTGGCGGTCGAGCCGTTGGATGCCTCGCTGGGTTTTAGCGATCTGGGTGGCGCTTGTTATTTTCGCTACCGCAACCTGTACGCGCTGGGCAAGACCCTTCCCTGGGTCACACCCGGCACCTGGCTGCGCAGCACATCCCGCGACATCTTGTTCGACCTGGGACGTTTCCTGTGGCAGGCACCGCGCGCTCTGGCCGCAGGCGATTTGGCGGACCGCACCATTGGCGACTACCTGGACCTGCAAAAGTACTCCAGCACGTTTACGGACCGCTTCCTGATCCCCGCCTTTGCCGGCATCAACACCGTGAGCTGCCAGGAAGTGCGCGACTACCCGGCCGAGGTGATTGCGCAGTATTTCAATCGCGACTTCATCGTGTCCAGCGTCTACCGCGCCGCGGGGGGTGCGCAGGCCATTGCACAGACGCTGACAACACGCGTGGCGCACCTGCAGCTGGGTGCGCACATTCGCAGCGTGCGGCGCCAGGCCAACACCGTGCTCATCACCATGGAAGACGGTAATGCCGAGACCTTCGACTTCTTGGTGTTTGCCACGCAAGCCAACCAGGTTTTGACCATGCTGGCGGATGTGAGCCCCGCCGAGCGCTCGGTCTTGGGGGCCGTGCGCTACGGCACGGTGCGCGTGGTGATGCACCACGACGTGCGCTTAATGCCCGCCAAGCGCGCCGACTGGTGCCCGGTCAACTACCTGCTGGCGCCGCAGTTTGACAGGCCCATGGTCAGCATCTGGGTCAACCACCTGTTGCCAGCGTACCAAGATACGCGCCCTTTGTTTCAAACCATCAACCCCTTGGTAGAGCCTGCGTCTGAGCTGGTGTTGCAAGACTGCAGCCTGCAGCGCCCCGTCGTCGACCTGGCCACGCAGGCCAACCTGCAACGGCTGGAGGCCCTGCACGCAGAACCACAACGGCGAGTGTTCTTCTGCGGCTCCTATGCTGCGCCAGGTATTCCTTTGCTGGAGAGTGCGGTGGCCTCAGCGCGGCGCGTGGTGCAATCCGCCATCCAACTGTGATGCGGTAGGTCAGCCCGGGTCACGCCACTGAAACCGCTGTTGCGGCCAGAGCCAATTCCACAGTGGCACGGTCCAGCTAGCCAGGAACAGCACCACGATCAGGCCATGGGGTTTGAACAGCAGGTACTGCCAGACAAACGCCCCCACGGCCACCAGCACCGCGTAGGTGATGCGCACGCTGGCGCGCTGGGGTGTCGTCATAGGGTCCGAGATCATGAAGAAGGCGAACAGCAAAACGGCGCCATTGCTGGCTTGCTGCAACCACATGGCCGCTCCGGGGTTCCAGGCGTAATCGAGCCACCAGAGCCGCACACCCAACAGAAGACTCCAGCTTGCCAGGAAAGCCAGCGACACATCCCAGCGATTGATGCGCTGCGTTACCAGCCCGCCGAGTGCAATGAACCACAGGGCGGCCAGGCTCTCAAACCCCCACTGGCCCGGGCTTAACCAGGCACCCGGCAACCAGGCCCATGCCGCAAATGCAGCCAGGTTGGCGGGGTTCAGCAAGTGGCTCCTGCAAGCAGCAGGGCCACCGCGGATGAGGTACTTGCTGCTCATGGCAACACAGGCCAACAGGGGATGTACCCAAGCGTTCTCGGCACGAACCAGAATACAAATGCCAAAGCTGGAAATCAGCGCACTCAGGTAGCCACCCCATTGGCGTTTGCCGGGCAGATTCAGACCCCACTGCCAGGCCGCTTGGGTGGATATGGCGCTGGCGAAGGTCAACAACATCTGCGACCCGGTCAACGCAAAGTCACGTGCCAGTGCACCCAGGGACAGGAAGCTGGCCAGAAACAGAATCTGAAACCAGCGTGCATCCAGAAGGCGCGCCGCTCCCAGAAACTGCAAGACAAATGAGCCGCTAGCCCTCGTGGAATGTGCACTAACCGCTAGTGTATTCATAGCACCCCCGCCTATTGGGTCTTGCTGCTGCCAAACAGCACTTCCCACCAAGTCTTGGTCGGCCCCGTGCTTTGGGGTCTGGTGGCCATGCTTCCAGCGTACCGGTCTGCGCCTGGCAGTGCATCGATATCACTCAGCTTCCAGCCGGTCAGTTGGGCCAAGGTCAGCTTCTCGCTGTCCAGGCGTTTGGGCAGGTCGGTCTGGTAGTAACGTGCCGCACTGTTGATGCCCGTTTGTTTGGAGGCTACGCAACTGCTCACGCAATCACGCTGCAAGACCAGGGGGTCTTTGTCGCGGTACAACGGGATTTGGCCTTCGAACGGAGGTGTGGTCAAAACCTGGGCCACACGGGGTTTGCACATCGCCTCGCAATCCATCTGGCCCACCTTGGCACTGCACTGTGCAACGCTGCCCTCATAGGGGTTCTGCACCACGTAACGCGTTTGCCAGTTCTGGCGATCCTTGGTCTGCGTGAACATCAGGTCTTCAGGAAAGGTGTTGGCGGTGTAGCGCACGTGCAGGCGGGTCAGCACCACGGGCTGTGCTCCACCAAACATGGGGGGCACCACACTCTTGATGGCGGGGCCGGGCGGCGAGGTCATCGCCTTGAAGTTGTCTTGCGCATTGCCTTCGGTCCAGAACACCCCGGCGCCGCGCAGCTCTTCTTTGCTCAGTGGATTGGCGGCGCAGGGGTCGCACCAGGCCATGTCCCAAAAGTACTCGGTAAACACCACGCGGTGGTCTTCCTTGGTGGCCTGGCTGGCAAACAGCGCCTTGTAGAAGTCCTGAAATTTTGGTTTGATGAAGAACGGCAAATTGACGTTGGCGGACAACTTGACGGTTCGGTAGTTGCTGCTTTCCACACGGCCATCCTTGGTGAGCAGGTAGATGATCAAATCCTGCGGCTTATCGGGCGCGGCGTTGAGCATGCCCAGGCGCATGGGCAGCATGAACTTTTCGCTCTCAAACGCGAACTGCAGCGGGCGCAGTGTGGTGTAGCCGGTCTTGAGCTGCTCTTTTAAATTGACCTTGGCGACAAAAAACTTCATGCCCTGGTTGATATAGGGCTTCAAGGCGGCGCTGGCACCCTTGGGAATTTTGTAGCCGTTTTCACCCAGCCAGGTTTCCAAGCCATCGGACTGTGTGGCCGACAGGCTGACGATGTCGTATTCCTCCAGCGTGTAGTGCGCCTCGACGGTCACGCCCAACGCTTTGTCGCGCGCCGATTTCTCTGCACGTGCGGCCATTGCGGCCGGTGCTGGCACAGCCTGGCCGAGCCACCTTTGCTTGGCCATAGTGTCGTACCCCCAGTCAAATCGCACCTGGCAGGGATCGCTGTCGTGGTATTCCGCCAGACGCGGGCTGCTGTAGGCATCCAGCCGCTCAAACGTCAGCTTGTCGGCTACCCGCACCTGGCCCTTTTGCAGCGTGGTTGGTGTGGGCACCACCAGCGCAAATTCGCTCAAGGGGCCTTTGTAGTCGTTGAGCATGGAGATGACGGTGCGTTTGCCGTCGCGCACCATCACCACCTGGCTGGCCTCGTTGAACAAATTGGCATCGGCCTTGCCGGCGTAGAAGCCGCAAAAGGCTTGCGCTGGCAGGGGCAAGCTGGCGGCAAGGACGAGGGCGCACAACGCGCTTTTCGCGCGGTGCGGGACGGTGGTGTTGGGTCGGTGGGTGTGCATACGTGGCCTTTCTGGGTTGGTCGTACGCTTAAACGAATGGGCAGCGGCTATGGGGTTAAAACACCGCAAAAAAAAACTCTGCGGCAAACCGACACAACCAGCGGGCGACTCGTTCCACCGCTTTGGGTTGGCAAGGTACATTGCCACCCATGCAAGCCTTGTTAAACGCCATCGCACAGATGGCCCTGCCTTTAGATGCCCAGCGGATTTTTCATGGCCGTGGCGGCCTGCATCCAGGCTGCGAGCACTGGGCGCTGGACGCATTCCCGCCGGTGTGGTTGCTGACCAGCTTTTTGCCCGCCACCGACGACGAGCTGGCCCGTGTGCATGCTGCTTTAAGCGAACGACTGCACCAGTTGGCCCCAGGGCAGCCGCTGAACTGGGTCTACCAATGCCGCCACAAGGGCCAACCCGAGACCCGTTTGATGGCGGGCGCCGTGCCCAGCCCGCATACGGTGACGGAAGACGGGGCGCGTTACCTGGTGCATTTGCTCAAGGGGCAGAACCACGGTTTTTTCCCCGACATGGCGCAGGGCCGACGCTGGGTGCGCGAGCATGTGGCGCAACGCCCTGGCATCAAGGTGCTCAACCTGTTTGCCTACACCTGCGCGTTTTCGGTCGTGGCCTTGCAAGCCGGTGCCAAGCAGGTGGTCAACGTGGACATGAGCCACGGCGCCATGGCCCTGGGGCAACAAAACCACCAACTCAATGGCCTCTTGACCGGGGCCAGCTTCTGGGCCCATGACATCTTTTCAACCTGGGGCAAGATCACCAGGGGTGGCCCATACGACCTCATCATCGTCGACCCGCCCAGCTTTCAAAAGGGCAGCTTTGTGGCCACCAAAGACTACGCCCGGGTGCTGCGGCGTCTGCCTGAACTGTGGGCTCCTGGCGGGCACGTCGTGTTGTGCCTGAACGCGCCCGAACTGGACTCTGCTTTTTTGCAGACGCTGATGGCCGAACTGGCCCCGGAGTTCACCTTTGTCCAGCGCGTGGACAATCCAGCAGTCTTTGCCGATGCTTCACCTGAGCGCGCACTCAAGGTGCTGGTCTACCAGGCCCCTGCATCCTATGCGGCAGCGGCTGCTCAGGCTGGTTGATCGCTCCGTTTCCCCTACGACCCGCGCTATCCACTTCCTACCCAACACCAATTGGAGAATCTTTCGATGACCGACAAACCCAAAAAAGTGCTGATCATTGGCGCCAATTTTGCCGGGCTGACCGCCGCCATCAAATTGCCAAAAACCTGCGACGTGACGGTAATCGACCCGTCACCGCATTTTGAGTGGACACCCGGGATTCATGAAATTCTGTCCGGCGTCAAAACCCCCCAAGGCCTGCGCCTCAACCGCTCCGAGATCATTACCCACGCCGGGCACCGCTTTGTGCAAGACAACGTGACCCACCTGGATGTGCGCCGTCGTCGCGTCACCACCGCGGGTGGCGACATCCTGCCCTTCGACGCGGCAATCGTCGCCGTGGGCGGCATCAGCAACAACTACCACATCGCCGGCGTAGACAGCCACACCTGGCCGTTTCGGTCGGTTGCGGAGAGCCTTGCGATCGAGAAGCGGATGGAGGCCTTGCAGCACACCCACTCGCCCATGCAAGTGGTTGTTGTGGGTGGTGGCATCTCGGGCGTCGAGGCGCTGGGAGAATTGCTGCGCCGCTACCGCCACCGGCCCGAGATTTCGTTCGCCATGGTCGAGTCCGGCAACCAATTGATGCCCGGTTTTCCAAAAATGATAGACGCCGACTTGCGACGGCTGTGCGTTGAACACCGGGTGTCATTTCATACGGGTGAGTCCGTGGCCCGCGTTACGCCCAAGATGGTTTGGCTGGCGTCTGGCAAACGCTTGCCCTCAGCCCTGACCATCTGGGCCGCCGGGCAGGCTGCGCCGCCCTTGCTGCGAGAAGCCAAGCTGATCCGCCCACCCCACACCTGGGCGGCCGTGCACCAAACCCTGCAAAGCCGCTATTCGACCAGTATCTTTGTGGTGGGCGATGCCGCAGCCTTGCCCAAGCCCGTCAGCAAGCAGGCATTCAACGCTATCGACATGGGTGCCCTGGCAGCACAAAACGTGCTGCGCTGGCTGGCCGATGAAGACCTGAAGGACTTCAGCCCGCCATCCAAACCCCTGCTGGTGACTTTTGGTGACCTGCAAACCTACCTGGTCGCGGGCAAGACCGTGCTCGCCAACAAAACCCTGGCGGGCGCAAAGGAGGGGGTTTACCAACTCTTTATGGCGCAAACCGCACCACAGGATGGATTGCAAGCTGTGCCGGGTGCCCTGCGCCGCCTGCGCAAAAGCTGGAAAGAACTGGTAGTGCCTGGCCTGCAGTCCATCAAGGACTTTCGGGCGGCGCCCGAGTGCCGGACATTGAAGCGACTGTGAAGCTTGGAGCCGGTGACAGCGACATTAGGGTCATGCTACACGTCGTTCGATACGTGCTAATAGCATAAATATCGAATCACAAAAACTACAAGACGATAGTTTGTTAGAGTTTTTCCATTGGTACGCGTCGGTTCACGTGTGAAAATATCGCTTCACCAATCGAATCACAATGCCACCAAATCCGTTGCAAATCCCTCGCAACCAGTTGCCGCGCCTTTTGCAGCGCAATCCTGGCGCCAAAAGCACGGAACTCGCCACCAGGGCCCAAGTCAGCACGCCCACCATGGTTCGCATGCTCAAGGAGGCTGGGAACACTGTGCTGCGCCTAGGCAAGGCCCGTGGCACACGCTACTTTCTGCGCCGCACCCTGCGCGGAACAACAACTGGTGCGCCGGTTTACGCCATCGATCGTGATGGCGTGCCGACCCTGGTTGGCCAGTTGGACTTGATAACCCCCCGGGGGACAGTCCTGGACGTAGCGGGCATGGGCTGGCCGATAGAGCAGGAGTTCGCCCACGGTGTGTGGCCTGATGGTCTGCCCTACCCTTTGCAGGACATGAAACCGCAAGGGTTTATGGGCCGCATGTTTGCCCGGCTGGAATCCAAGGCGCTGGGCGTCTCCAGCAACCCCAAGGAATGGAGCGATGACGATGTGCTGGTCATCCTGCTGAACCGGGGGGCAGACACCAGCGGCAACCTGATACTGGGTGAAGCCGCGTTGGACCTCTGGCTGCACAACAAAGCCGCTCCGCAATCCGTGTTGAATGAACACGACACCCCTGCCGGCTACCTGGCGTTCGCAGAGCAGACCAGCTCGCGCGGCGTCGCGGGCTCCAGCGCCGGGGGCGAGTTCCCTAAATTCCCTGCCCTGCGCGAGCTGCCGGGTGCACAAACGCCGCACGTCATTGTGAAATTCTCGGCCGATGACCGCTCTGACACCGTCCAACGGTGGTCTGACCTGCTGGTGTGCGAGCACCTGGCCCACCAGACGATTCGGACCATTCCAGGGCTTCAAAGTGCCAACAGCCGGGTGCTGCAACACGGCGGGCGCACCTTTCTGGAGGTAGAACGTTTTGACCGGCACGGCCTGTTTGGCCGCAGCCCGTTGTGTTGCCTGGACACGCTGGAAGCCGCTCTGATGCCAACCACCAGCACAGACTGGGGTGACGCGGGCGACACCATGCACGCACTGGGCTGGTTAAGTTTGGAGGCCGCTGCGCAACTGCGCACCATTTGGGCCTTTGGCAAGCTCATCGCCAATGCCGACATGCACAAAGGCAATATGAGCTTTGCTCCGGGACCCAACATGCAGGTCGCGCCGGTGTACGACATGCTGCCCATGGCCTACGCCCCCCTGGCCGGTGGGGAAATTCCAAGGACCGAGTACACACCCGGCCTGCCAACGCCCAAGGACAGAGCCGCATGGCTGCTGGCAAGCCAGGCCGCGCAGTTGTTTTGGGACACGGCAAGGGCTGACCAACGCATCAGTACGCGGTTTCGCGAGATATGCGGTGCAAACCTTCAGGAACTGAATCGTCTGATCACGCTGGCTTGAAACCATGCCGCGCGCCTGCAAGTTTCTTTGTTTGCGCAGCCTTCAGCAGTTGCGCAAACACTGGCAAATCTTGACTCATGGGATCAAAACGATGCGTCCCAGGGCCCGACCGGACTGCAGGTAAGCCATCGCGTCAACCACTTTGGCCAGCGGAAACGCCCGGTCCACAACGGGCGTTAGCTGTCCTTTGGCCATGAGGTCGGAAAACAAGGCAGTGCCGATCTGTTTGTTTGGCGCAGCCATGTTGGGCTTGATCAGGTGCGGGTTAAAGGCGGTGCGCAGTGCCAGCTTCAAAAAGGCCGGTATGCCACTACCCAACCATTGGGAGCCAGACGCGCCGTAGTGGTCATGGCCAATCAAAATGTAGACGCCGTCTGGCTTGAGGACGCGGGCGCAGTCACCGAGTGTGAGGTTGGACGCCACATCCAGAATGAGGTCGTAGCGGGCGCTGCCTTGCGTGGGGTCGTCCCGGGAGTAGTCCAGCACATGGTCTGCACCCAGCGCGCGCACCATGGCGAGTTTGCTAGTGTGCTCCACCGCAGTGACCATGGCGCCATGGGCCTTGGCAAGTTGCAAGGCTACTGCACCCACACCGCCGGCCGCGCCGTTGATGAGCACATGCTGACCGGAACGCCAGGGGCGGTGCCCCATGAGGTTGTGCCAGGCAATCAGACCGGACGTTGGCACGCTGGCGGCCTGCTCAAACGAGACATTGCCAGGTTTCAGGGCCAGGGCCTCCTGCGACACCGCCACATACTGTGCAAAGGCCCCGCCGTTGGCCCACTGAAAGCCCTTGGCACACTCGCCAAACACGGCATCGCCCACCTGAAAACGTGTCGCCCCCTCACCCACAGATTCGACAATACCCGCCATATCGGTGCCGGGGATGGGGTTCTTGGGCCGGGCGAACCCGCCGCCCATCAGGCGCAGCACATACGGCCAGCCTTTCACCACGTGCCAGACGTCGGCATGCATCGATGCGGCGTGCACGCGCACCAGCACTTCGCCTTTGGCAGGCACGGGTTTTGTTGTTTCGCCCAACGACAAGACCTCAGCAGGTTCGCCGTAAGCGCTTTGAAGGATGGCTTGCATGGGCACATCGTACAAGGCCAGTATCGATATAGGACGGATACCGCCCTACATCGCTTCTACATTGCACCAGCGCGGCATCGGCCGCTGCACTAACTTCCTTTTGAAATGGACCTGCGATGAAACCCGAAACTCTGGCGCGCACCGTAGCGCTGTCATCTCTCCTGCTAGCCGGCCAGTCTGCCATTGCCAGCAACGCAGCAGCACCCAGCCCAGCACTGCCCACCGCCACGCACAGCGGCGCGCGAGACTTCGATTTTTTGATGGGCCACTGGCATGTGGAAAACCGCAGGCTGCCAAAGGCCTTGAGCGGTAGCGACGAATGGGAGACCTTTGCCGCCACACAACACGCACAGAAGCTGCCTGCCGACATTGGCAACTACGACGACTTTGTGCCCCAAGGCTGGCGCCCCGGTTTCGTCGGGCTGTCGTTTCGGGTCTTTAACCCGACGACCGGGCTGTGGGCCATCTACTGGCTAAACAACCAGGACGGTGGCATTGACAAGAACACCGGCGCACTCACTGCCCCTGTGGTCGGCAAGTTCCAGAACGGCGTGGGGGTGTTCGAGGCCAACGACGACTACAAAGGCCAAGCCATCCGCGTGCGCTACACCTGGTCCCACATCACGGCCAACAACGCACGCTGGGAGCAAGCTTTTTCGCCCGATGGCAGAACGACATGGGAAGTGAACTGGGTCATGCAGTTCACGCGTAAGCCATCCTGACGCCTCATCCCTACGCCCGCCTTGGCCTACGCATAATCCACCCATGAACATCTGGACCGATCCCCACGCATGGCACTGGCTTGGCAGGGCATTCACCACAAACTTTGTCCGCGAAGGTTTGTACTACCTGTTCGCCGCCCTGCTGCTCTGGCTGGTGGTGCACAAATGGCTGCACAAACGCCTGGCCCACAGGGTGATTGCCGGCTGGCCCACCAGTGCCGATGTGCGGCGCGAGATGGCGTATTCGTTCTCAACCCTGCTGATCTTTTCGGCCCAAGGCCTGGTGGTGTTTGCCAGCATTCTGCGGGGCGACATGGTCATCTACTTCAAGCCCAGCCAATACGGATACCTGTGGCTGGCGCTCAGCTTGCCGGCGATGCTGCTGTGGCACGACTTCTACTTCTACTGGACGCACCGCCTGCTACACAGCCGCTGGCTGTTTCGCCGCGTGCATGGCGTGCACCACCGCTCGCGCAACCCATCACCCTGGGCGGCATACGCCTTCCACCCCATCGAGGCATTGGTCAACAGCCTGGTCACGCCGCTGGCGCTGCTGGTTGTTCCGCTGCACGGGCTGGTGCTGTTTGCCTTCGCCATCCACCAGATCGTGCGCAACGCCCATGGGCACTTGTCTATAGAGACCATGCCGCGTGGCTTTGCCCGACATTGGCTGGGTGGGCGCTTCACTA
>ERZ724520.279-NODE-279-length-27482-cov-5.582966_pt1 | contig 27482 bp, 26 predicted proteins | sample MGYA00376053_ERZ724520 | MGnify/ENA primary metagenome ERZ724520 (study PRJEB28724, sample SAMN07190886) | activated sludge metagenome | isolation source: activated sludge of sewage treatment plant in Hong Hong | place: USA: Christiansburg, Virginia | collected...
GCTGTTGTCCACTTCTATTTTTAAGTGCTTACAAACTTCACGCAATCCAGCTTCCTCCATTTCAGAAACATCAAATCCTGTATATGTTTTGATAGAATCATAAATGGAAATACGTTTAAAAGGAGCTTTGAAATTAATCATATTTTCACCTACTTCCACAAAAGTATTTCCGTTGGTATCCATTGCGGCTTTTTCTAATAATTGCTCGGTTGTTTCCATCATCCAGAAATAATCTTTGTAGGCAACATAGAATTCCAATACCGTAAATTCAGGATTGTGGGTTCTATCCATTCCTTCATTTCTAAAATTTCGAGAAAATTCATACACCCAATCAAAACCGCCTACGATTAATCTTTTTAAATAAAGCTCATTGGCAATACGCAGATACAATGGAATGTCTAAAGCATTGTGGTGTGTAATAAATGGTCGGGCTGCAGCACCACCGGGAATGCTTTGCAATACTGGAGTATCGACTTCCAAAGCACCTTTTTCGTTCAAAAACTCTCGAATAGAATTCATCATTTTGGTGCGTTTTACAAATGTTTCGCGCACATTGGAATTCACTACTAAGTCCACATAACGCTGACGATAGCGCAATTCAGGATCGGAGAATGCATCGAATATATTTCCTTGTTCGTCTTTTTTTACCACCGGCAAAGGACGCAAAGATTTAGAAAGTAACGTTACCTCTGTGGCATGAATCGTAATTTCACCCATTTTAGTAATAAAAGCATAGCCTTTTATCCCAATAAAATCGCCCAAATCGAATAATTTGGCAAAAACGGTATCGTAAAAAGTTTTGTCTTCTCCTTTACAAATATCATCGCGACGCACATAAAGTTGAATACGTCCGGTGCTGTCTTGCAATTCTGCAAAAGTGGCTTTTCCTGCCGCACGAGTAGCCATCAAGCGACCAGCTATACATACTTCCTGATAATTCAATCTATTCTTGGTGCCGTCTTCTAATACTTCCTCTTTATAGTTTTCTTTTATCTCTTTTGCGGTAGTATTAACTGGATACAATGGAGCTGGATAAGGATCTATCCCTAAGGTTTTTAATTTTTCAAGTTTTTCGCGTCGTACTTGCTCTTGTTCAGAAAGTTGTTGCATATTTTAAAATTGATGCGCAAAGATACGAAATAGTATTGAGTATAACATACAGAGTAGTAAGTATCGAGTAGTAAGTAGTAAGATACTCTGTTGTAGTTTGTCAAACAATATTTTTATTAAAAATTAACAACAGCTAAAGTTGCTTTATAAATCCTTCAAAACTGTCGGGGTTAATTCGGTAATATCTCTATCTACTAAAACCGTTTTCCATCTTGATTTTTTGGGTTCTGTGAGGTTTTCTTCTTTGTCATCAAAAAAAATAACTTCGGAAGCATGGATACCTTGTTGCTCCAATACAAATTCATAAATTTCTCGATTGGGTTTGCGCATGCCAATTTCTTGGGAATAATAAACCGTTTGAAAATTCGTTTGCAATATATTTTCTCCAAACGTCTCAATAATGTATTGTTCAAATGCTTCTACGTGAATAGTATTGGTATTGCTCAATAAAATTAATCGGTATTGTTGCTTAAGTTGTTTTAGTAATTCCACTCTGTGTACTGGAATATCTTTTAAAATGGCATTCCAGTGTTGTTTAATAATTTCATGAGTAATTTCTTTATCAATGGCAATTGATTGCATTTGTTGCAAAAATTCTTCTGCACTAATTTTCCCTTCTTCCCATTTATTAAAAAATCCCGAAGCATTTAATTTAATTAAAGATTCAGTGTGATAATTGGGAAATAAATCTTGTTGCATCCAGTCCGTTTCCGTTTTTAGATTGATTATAACACCGCCAAAATCAAAAATAAGCGTAGAAATAGCATTCATTTGGCAAAATTAACAAAAGCATTGAAGGAATAGCAACTAAAGTAAAGATAAACAGCTAATCGGTACATAACTTTTTTAAATAACACAATAGATTATTCAATAAAATATGTTTTTATTATTCCGTTCATTACAAATGGAATTTCCTATTTTTACAAAAATGAATCTTTCGATAAATCTTTCACAGAACGAAAAAATCTATTTTCTGTCCGACTTGCATCTCGGTGCGCCGGATTATAATAGAAGTTTGGAAAGAGAGCAACGCATTATTCAATTTTTAAAATCTATTGAAGAAGAGGCACAAGCGGTATTTTTTGTGGGAGATACTTTTGACTTTTGGTTCGAATACCAACTGGCTGTTCCCAAATATTTTGTTCGATTTTTTGCTCAATTAATCCAATTAAAAGAAAAAGGAATCGAAGTATATATGTTTACCGGTAATCACGATTTATGGCTGAACAATTATTTACAGCAAGAACTCGGTGTCACTATTTTTCATGAAAGAGTAATGTTGCAAAGTGGCAATCACTCCATTTTTGTAGCACACGGCGATGGCTTAGGTCCTGGCGATTTGAAGTATAAAATTTTGAAAAAAATATTTACAAATCCCGCCTGTATTTGGATGTTTCGTTGGCTACATCCAGATATTGGTATAAGAATTGCTCAACTTTGGTCAAGACATTCTTTTACAGACCCAGCAACAGAAGTGTTTCAAGGGGAAGAGAAGGAATGGTTGATTCAATATTGTAAACGAAAATTAGAAGAACAGCATTTTGATTATTTTATCATGGGACATCGGCATCTACCAATGAAAATTTCTTTGAATGAAAAGAGTACTTATATCAATTTGGGAGATTGGCTAATTCACAATAGTTATGCCGTTTTTGATGGAACAAAAATGAATTTATTGGAATGGAAATAGATAGAAAAAATAACAAAATATCTCTTGGCAGCATATATAAACACAGTTTGCTTTTTATGTTGTTTTGTTATATTTCCATAACAACTTTTGGTGCTGTTCCTGTTTTTTACAAAACGATTCCTAAGTCTGCTACAAAATTATTTATTAATACTACAGATGATATTTTTTTGATGCGCAAGGGCATGTTAGAACGCTATTATTCAGACGGAACCTTTTTTCAAAATTATGGAAGTATTTATATCAATGAACATTGTGAAATTATTAGTGTCAATGGCTTTAAAACCATTTTATTTTCTCCTGATTATGGAAAAATAATAGAATTAGATTATCGCTTGCGGGAGTTGGATATTATTGATGCGTATAGCTTAGGAACATATATGATTACTTGCGTAGGAGCTTCTTACGACAATAATTTTTTGTGGATTTGGGATGCTGGAGCGCAGCAGTTGATAAAATTAGATAAAGGACAAAATCCGGTTTTTATTAGCAATACACTGTCGATGGTTTTGGGAAAAAAAATTCACCCCGTTCAAATTGTAGAATCAGGAATAATGTTGTACCTCGTAGATAAACAAAATGGTATTTTCATTTTCGATAATCAGGGGAATTATATCAAACAAATACCAATTGAAGGAGTGGAAAATTTTAAAGTAATCGACCAGCAATTGTATTACACTAAAGCAGGAATTATATACAACTACAACAATGTATTTTTTTCAGAAACACGCTATACAGCAACACCTGATTTGAAAAATATTCAAATCGGAAAAACTATTATTTGTGGTATTAACAAAGATGGTTTTGTGGATATTTGGAAATTCTAAATTTATCTCAATCTGTCCATGGAGCGTACTAATTTCTCATCACTTTTAATGCTACCATACGCCAATACATTAAAAAGTAAAATAAAAATTGGCAAAATAGCACCAAAACGAAAACTGTAATTAGAGATTCCAATATGTTGTGTTAATTCAAAAAAGAATAAACCAATTAGCCCTACAGAAAGTAAGATATTTGCCAAAACAACTTTTAGTTGATTTTTTCGATTATTATATAAGAAAATGGATATAAAAGCAATAGCTGCAACTAATATCGTTACAATTAAATTAGGCATAGATTGTTTGATAATCCATACTTGAGCCGTTTCATTTAAGGCAATATTTCCCAGTGGCATAAAAACATAGGAAATACTCGCTATTGCTACTAAAAATAAATAAATCGTTTGGATGCGTTGTATCATAAAAAGATATTTATATTGAAGAGGTTAGATACGTTAATTTCAGTTCAAAATTAAACAAAATAAAATAAGGAATTAAATTTTTACTTATCTAAATCTACTATCTTGTATCACGTAAATACTTTGACAGTTCTATGCGTTATTTTTTACAACTATCTTATCATGGAGAAAAATTTTGTGGCTGGCAACGCCAAGAAAATGCATTGTCTGTTCAGGAAGTTTTAGAAGATAATTTATCCAAAATATTTTCTTCTGAAATCTCAATAATTGGTTGTGGAAGAACAGATGCAGGCGTACATGCACAAGATTATTATGCCCATTTTGATAGCGAGCAACTAATTCCCGACAATTTCTTATATCGCATCAATCGTATGCTGCCCAACAGTGTTGCTATTCATCGAATCTTTGAAACAGCACCCAATAAACACGCTCGCTTTGATGCTACCAGAAGAACGTATAAATATTTTGTGCATTTACAAAAAAATCCATTTCTCGATGACCGTAGTTTTCAAATACATGAATGGCAACCCGATATAGATAAAATGAATAATTGTATCCAACAGTTATTGGGAGAACATGATTTTTCTACTTTTGAAAAAAAAGGAAGTGATAATAAAACGTCTATTTGTCTGTTGGAAGATGCAAAATGGGAGCGTACAGAAGATGGATTGGTGTTTACGATAACCGCCAATCGGTTTTTGCGCAACATGGTGCGTCGTATTACGGCGGCATTATTAATGGTAGGATTGGGCAAATTGAATGAACAAGATGTAATACATGCCGTTTTGAATAAAGAATCGTTGGACGTGAAATTAGCCGTTCCGGCAAAAGGATTATTTTTGTGGAAGATAGAATACCATTTTTAGTGCAGTATAACTGTTTTTAAATAAAATATGAATAATAAACAAGAAAAAGGAAGCGACTGGCAAACACTCAAACGGGTAATAAAATTGGCATTGCCATTTAAGCAACTGTTTATTTTATCCTTGCTTTTAGGAATTTTGGTTTCAGTTATTACACCACTTCGCCCGTACATTATCCAAATTACAGTAGATAAAAATATTATTTTAGAAAATGGAAAAGGATTGGGCTGGATGGCAATTTTATTATTATTTACACTGATTTCAGAGTTTATAGTAAAATATTTATTTGGTTTATTTTCCACTAAGCTAGGGCAATCTATCATGTTGGATTTGCGCACAAAATTGTTCAATCATGTGCAAACGATGCGGTTAAAATTTTTTGACAATACTCCAGTTGGCATTATCACTACACGCACCATTAATGATATTGAAGCCATTAATAATATTTTTTCAGAAGGATTAATTACGATTGTTTCCGATATTCTATCGCTCATTTTTGTAGTAGGATTTATGTTATACATCGACTGGAAATTAGCCCTGGTTTGTTTAACTACGATGCCGATTGTTATGATTGCCACATACATTTTTAAAGAAAAAGTAAGAACTTCTTTTAATGATGTCAGGGATAAAGTGGCGCAATTAAATTCATTTGTTCAAGAGCATATTTCAGGAATGCGCATCGTGCAAATTTTTAATGCACAAGAAAAAGAATTTAAGAAATTCAATCAATTAAACCACGAGCATTATGTAGCCAACGATAAATCTGTTTTGTATTATTCCATCTTTTTCCCTGTGGTAGAAATTATTTCTGCTTTAGCCATTTCCTTATTAATTTGGTATGGCTCTAAGCAAGTAATGGGCGGCTTTGCTTCGGTAGGTATTTTCACCTCTTTTATTTTATATTTGAATCTCACTTTTCGTCCGTTGCGGATGCTCGCCGACAAATTCAACACGCTACAAATGGGAATTATTGCTGCAGAGCGTGTTTTTAAACTATTAGACAGAGAAGATAAAATTGAAGACCATGGAATGCTTGCTCCTGAAACAATAAAAGGAAATATATCTTTTCAGCATGTTTGGTTTGCTTATGCCAATGAAAATTATGTATTAAAAGATATTTCGTTTGATATTGAAGCAGGAAAGACTTTAGCTATTGTAGGAGCAACGGGTTCTGGAAAATCTTCTATTATCAATATTTTGAATCGTTTTTATGAAATCAACCAAGGGCAAATTTTATTAGATGGAGTAGATACTAAAAATTATTCCTTAAATACATTGCGTTCGTATATCGGCATGGTGTTGCAAGATGTATTTTTATTTTCAGGCTCTGTGATGGATAATATTACATTAAAAAATCCACTTATTTCTGAAGTGCAAGTAGTGGAGGCCAGTAAATTAGTAGGAGCGCATGAATTTATCATGGAATTGCCCAATGGCTATCAACACAATGTGATGGAGCGGGGTTCTACTTTGTCGGTAGGGCAGCGGCAATTAATTTCATTCATTCGTGCTTTAGTGTATAATCCACAAATTTTAATTTTGGATGAAGCCACTTCTTCAGTGGATACTGAGTCAGAAAATTTAATTCAGCATGCGATTGAAACTTTGGTAAAAGGCAGAACATCTATCGTCATTGCTCACAGATTATCTACCATTCAAAATGCCGATAAAATTATGGTGTTGGAACATGGCATCATTAAAGAAATAGATACACACGAAGAATTATTAAAAAAGGAAGACGGCTATTACAAGAAATTGTATGAAATGCAATTCCAAAAGCAAGAAGAAAAGGTATAAGAGCGAGTTGTTGAAATGAAAAAAAAGCGACATAAATCATTGATTTACATCGCTTTTTGTGTGTGAAAAGTGGTCCCGCATGGGCTCGAACCATGGACCCCCTGATTATGAGTCAGGTGCTCTAACCAGCTGAGCTACAGGACCAATGAATCATTTGATTCAATAAGTGGGTGCAAATGTACAGTTTTAGTTTTAATTTTTATAATGATATTCGCAATTTTATGATTGCTTTAAATTGAAAATATAAAATATTTTATCAGAAATTATAAATCGTAGCCAATACCGTTTCGCCTACAGCCTGTAAGGTTTTTTTATCAATGATATCCATATTATCTTGATGTGTGTGCCAGTGTTTTGCAAAACCACTTCGAGTCGTGTAAGTACGATTGATAATATCTATTGTTGGGATTCCGGTCATCGTATTAATGTAGTAATGGTCATCAATAATCGGAGCGGTCATTTCCTTTGAAAAATAATTTCCATACCCTAAAGAGGCGGCGTTCTTCCATACTTGTTTCATAAAATCAGGGGCATATTGCATAGAGACACCTTCATACGTAAAAGTAGCGTCTTTCGCTCCTACCATATCCAACAATATTCCATTTTCCGCTTTGTAATTTGGCACATGAGGATGTTTGCACCAGTATTGTGTTCCTAAACAATAAAAATCTCCCTCTTTTTGGTTTAAATCATATTCCGGTTGCCCATAATCTTCCACATCCAAAAAAATTAAATCAACCCCAATTTCAGAATTTTTTTGTTGCAACTGTCGTGCTATTTCCAATAAAATCGCAGAGCCACTCGCACCATCATCAGCCGCTAAAATTGGTTTTGCTACATCAGTATTACCTTGGTCGGCAAATGGACGCGAATCCCAATGAGTGCAAATCATCAACCTGCGTTTTATTTCAGGATTATAGGAAGCAATAACATTGATACAGGGCACAGTTTTTCCATTATAAACGGTAACAGTTGTTTTTTGAATAATAACAGTAGCTCCGTAATTTTTTAATTTTTGTTCAAAATAATTAGCGCATTTTTCTTGCGCTGGAGTTCCTGGCACACGAGGGCCAAAATCCACTTGGTGTTGGGTAAATAAATAAGCAGAATCTGAAGAAAAATCAGGTTTTGTAATGGAATTATTTTTTGTATTATTTTCTGAATTTATCTCCTCTTTATTGGTTTTACAAGCAGTAGCTATGAGAATGGGAACTAACAATACAATTATAAGTTTTATACAAACAAATTGCTTTCCCGATGTATCGGGAAAGACAGTTCTTCCTCGCAATGACGGTAAAAACGACCATTGACCATCGGTCTTTAACCAATAATTAATTAAGCTCATACGTTGTTCCATCTTTACTGTCTTTTATTACAATGCCGGCATTTTTTAATCCGTCACGAATGTTATCGGAAGTAGCCCAATCTTTATTTTCACGTGATTGTTTGCGAATATCAATCACTAATTGCATGACTTTATCCAATGCATCATTGCCATTTTCTGTCGCCTCATTTGTCAATCCTAATACCTCCAACAAATATCCATTATACGTTTTTTGCAATAAGTTAAAAGTGCCCTTAGAAAGATTAGTAATCTTCTTTCCATCGTTATAATAAATATTGATTTGTGATGCCAGTTCATGCAAAACAGCGATAAGTTTTGGAGCATTAAAATCATCGTCCATTACTTCTTTGCAAAGATTGCATGCCTTTATAATTCCTTGTTCTTGTTCTTCGTTTGCTTGAGTTAAATCAAATTTTAATTGCGCCAAGTAATTAGCAGCATTCATCAGTTTGCGCAATCCTTTTTCTGCATCCTGCAATCCTTTAATGGTAATATCTAATTCGGAAGAATAGTGCGATTGCATAAATAAAAAACGAACGGTCATAGCAGAATAAGCTTTGTCCAACAATGGATGATCGCCTGTAATAAATTGCATTGGAAGAATAGAATTTCCCAATGATTTACTCATTTTTTGTCCATTAAAATTGAGCATATTGGTATGCATCCAATAACGCACCGGTTCTTCTCCGCAAGCTCCTATATTTTGTGCTATCTCACATTCATGATGTGGAAATTTTAAATCCATGCCACCAGCATGAATATCAAATTGCTTTCCTAAATATTTAGTACTCATTACAGAACATTCCAAGTGCCAGCCTGGAAATCCTTTGCCCCAGGGTGAATTCCATTGCATAATATGTTCAGGTGAAGCTTTTTTCCAAAGTGCAAAATCTATTGAATTGCGCTTTTCTTCTTGCCCATCCAAATCGCGATAACCTGCAATTAATTCTTCTACATTTCTGCCCGATAATTTTCCGTAATTATATCCTTTTGCGTTATAGGCATTTACATCAAAATAGACACTCCCATTGGAAACATAAGCCACACCATTATCAATAAGTTGCTGCGCCATTTCTATTTGTTCTACAATATGTCCGGTAGCCGTTGGCTCTACCGAGGGCGGCAGTATATTAAAAATTCGACACACCTCATGGAAACCAACCGTATATTTTTGCACGATTTCCATCGGTTCCAATTTTTCTAATTTAGCCTGCTCCTCCATTCGGTTTTTACCTTCTCCAGCTTCATTGGTTAAGTGTCCGGCATCGGTGATATTGCGTACATATCTTACCTTATATCCTGAAAATTTTAGGTATCTATAAACCAAATCAAAAGAGATAAACGTTCTGGTGTTGCCTAAATGTACATCAGAGTAAACTGTTGGGCCACAACAATACAATCCTACATAAGGTGGATTGATGGGTTCAAATTTTTCTTTCTGACGTGTAAGAGTGTTGTAAATAAAAAGTTCAGACATGCTACAAAGATAGGAATTAGTCATTAGTCATTGTCTATTCGTTTCAATTTTTGTTAGAACTAAGGATAGAAACAAAAAGTGTTTTGCTATTTTTGAAAACGGTGAATCTTAAATTAATCTTTTTTCTTTGGGCAAGACTTACAACGTTTGCTTCTTTTGTATTTTTTGCAACAACTTTTCTTATTACAATAATCTGAAGGAGATATTTTCTTAGTAGAAATATCTGGACAAATTTGATTTTGTAAAATGGCCAACTTTAGCATATTCAAAAATAAATCATTTATTTGGAATCAATCTAAATAAATTATTAATAAATTCTAAAATACTTAAAATACCTAAACTAAGGTAGGCAGATAGGATTATTTCACTCTGTTCGGGTTGTCTTTAATAAATGCACTCCAACCGCTCACTTTTTTGCTGCTTCCAGATAATCCAAAATTGGAAAAGTGATGACAAACGGCAACCGCCAAACCATCGGTAGCATCTAATTGTTTGGGCAATGCATCTGTTTTTAAAATATGCCCAAGCATGGCGGCCACTTGTTCTTTGGCGGCATTTCCATTGCCGGTAATACTTTGTTTTATTTTTTTGGGAGAATATTCCTGTACCGGGATTTTTTGAGAAAGTGCCGCTGCAATGGCCATTCCTTGTGCTCTTCCTAACTTTAACATAGATTGTACATTTTTTCCAAAAAATGGAGCTTCAATTGCTAAAATTTGAGGTTTATAAGCGATAATAATTTCTAAAATTCTATCAAAAATACATTGCAACCTATCGTAATGGTCATCAAATTTTTCTGTTCGAATACAGCCGATAGCCACTAATTCCATCGTAATTCCATCTGTCAAAATAAGCCCATAGCCCGTTACTTGCGTGCCCGGATCTACCCCCATAATGAGTTGTTTTGTTGATTTCTTTTTTGCAGTTGCCACCTTGTAAAAATAGTATTAAAATACAAAGAAATGATTTGTATTAAAAATTTATCTTTGACCAGAAAAATATTTCTGTAGTTAGTATGGCTACAACAAATCAATACGCATGAAGCATCTACTTCAAAATAAATTGCTCAATGCCATTATCAAGATTTTGATATTTGGAGGACTTTTATTGGTATTATACAAGCAATTATTTTCCAATGAAAAAATGGACGCCACCTACGAGCATTTTCTTTTGAATTTTCACGGAAATTATTTGCTTTTAACCTTAGTAATAGTTTTAATGATAGTAAATTGGGCATTAGAGGGTATAAAATGGAAAATGCTGATTGATAAATTACATCCCATTACATGGTTAGAAGCCTTTGAAGGAATTTTATTTGGAGTTACATTTTCTTTATTTACACCCAGTAGAATTGGGGAATTTGGCGGTCGAATTTTTGCCTTAAATACAGACCGCAAACAAGCAATCGTTTCTACCATGTTGGGCAGTGCAGCACAAATTGTAATCAATCTTTCTTTAGGTGCTTTCGGGTTATTACTTTATTCTTTTTTATATGAAAAATTAGATGCTTATTTTTTATTTGCTTTTATTTCAATTTATATTTTAATGGTGATAGCCATTCACTTTGCTTTCTATAATTTAGATGTAATCAGCACTAAATTTGCACGTTTTAGCATTTTTAAAAAAATTTATAAATACATTCACATTATTGATTTATATAGCAACAAAGAATTTTTTCATTTAGAATTATTATCCGGATTGCGCTATGGGATTTATTGTTTTCAGTACGTGCTTCTATTAAAATTTTTTGGATTTCAACTACCCTTTTTTACTGCTATGATTACGGTTGCCACTATATTTTTCGTTCAAACTATTAATCCGATTAATATTGCCTTAATTGATTTTGGATTTAGAGGAAATGTAGCTGCTTATTTTTTAGCAGGTTTTACAGGAAATCCAATTGCCATTATTGCCACTACCGTTACCTTATGGTTTATCAATCTGATAGTTCCTGCTATTATAGGAGGTATTTCAGCGTTAAGATTTACTTTTTTTAAGGAAGAATAAGCTGTATTTTTGTATCTTTCGACTGAAAATTAACTCCATGTCAAATACTTATTCTATTACTAATGCTGATTTATCTAATCCGATATTAACAAAAAAATATATTGCAGATGGAGTGGAAGGACATCCAAAACAATTAGCACTATTGTTTTTTACAGAGATGTGGGAGCGTTTTTCCTTTTATGGAATGCGGGCATTGTTGGTGCTTTTTATGGTACATCAATTAAAATATGCCGATGCAAAAGCTAATTTAATTTATGGAACTTATACAGCGTTAGTTTATTTAATGCCTTTATTTGGAGGTATTGCCGCAGACAAAATATTAGGCTATCGCAGAGCCATCATTTTAGGCGGTGCATTGATGGCTATCGGGCATTTAATATTAGCAGTACCTGCAGAGTGGTCGTTTTTTGCAGGTATGGCATTCTTAATTTCTGGTAACGGCTTTTTTAAACCTAATATTTCTACCATGGTAGGTCGTTTGTATAGTGACAACGATGCAAGAAGAGATAGTGCCTTTTCGATATTTTATATGGGCGTAAATTTAGGTGCGTTTATCGGCGGTTTGCTATGTGGTGAATTGGGACAAAACGGCCATAAGCATTTTAGCTTTATTACCGAAGAAAATAGCTGGCATTATGGTTTTGGATTAGCAGGAATATTTATGATTTTAGGATTAATTACCTTTTTAATCGGTCAAAAATCTTTAGGAGAAATAGGATTGGTACCCAAAGAGGAAACCACCGGAAATAAAATAGCAACACCTAAGCAATTATTGGTTTTAATTGCATCTTTAATTGTAATTCCATTATTCATCTTTTTATTTAATAACTATACTTTGATGGGGAAAATTATGTTCCCAATTGCTATTACTGTTACAATAGCCATGGTAGTAGTAGCATTTAAACAAGAGAAAGAATCCAGAAATAAAATGCTGACAGCTATCGTGTTGGTTGCCTTTTCTGTGCTGTTTTGGGCTTTCTACGAGCAAGGAGGAGGTTCTTTAAATTTATACACAGAACGTAATGTAAATACCTTTGGAATAAGCGCCGCAGCCATCAATAATTCCATCAATCCGTTTTATATTATCATACTGAGTTTTCCTTTTGCATGGCTGTGGCTATGGTTGGATAAAAAAGGGAGAGAGCCTTCGACACCAATGAAATTTACAGTTTCCTTTTTGCAATTAGGTCTAGGGTTTTTAATGTTGGTAGTAGGAGCAAAATTAGCATTGGATGGCAGGGTGAATTTTATGTGGTATGCTTTAGGATATTTATTGTTAACTACTGGTGAGTTGTGTATTTCACCAATTGGACTATCTATGATTACCAGATTATCACCACCAAAATTTACGGGTATGATGATGGGATTTTGGTTTTTGGCATCCGCATTGGGGCAGCATTTGGCAGGCGTTATCGGCACCTTGATGGCAATTTCTTCCGAAGGTGGCACAACTACAGTGTCAGCTGTGGAATCCTTAGCCGTTTATAGTGGTGTATTTATGAAGATTTTCTATGTAGCAATCGGTGGCGGATTAGTATTATTTTTGTTGGTTCCTACATTAAAGCGTTGGATGGGTGATGTAAAATAAAAAATTGAACTAAAAAGATTAAACTTATGTTTATCTAAATGATATGCAGATAAAAGGAAAAATATTAACTATTGTAGGGATTGTCCTAATATTTGGATATTTTATTGTCGATTCCGTAAAACCTTATGACCCCACTCAAGTTGTAATGGTTGGCAATGATACATTAGGAAGAGACTGGGGTGCTATGGCATTGCAACAAGAACAAGCAGAACGACAAAGAGCAGCAGAAGCACAGATGCAAATGGAAGGACAGGACGGCGCAACAATGGCAAATCCATATATAAATCCTTATTCAGCAATGGTGCCCGTAGATCAAGACCCTTTTTCCCGCCCAAAATTTAATCAAGATAATTATGCAACCGTAGAATCTCCAGATGGTAGAGAGATAGTAACCGGATATGCTCGCCCTGAAGAAGACCCCGATAATCCTCAATACAACGAAAACAGGATAAAAACCAGGCATCAATTAGAAACAGGGGAACCTAAGATGAGGTATAAAGACTGATTTTAAAATTCAACTTTCATATAGAAATTTTCTTGTTGATTTTATTACGGTAATAATAATTCTCTTATACTAAATATCAAATTCAGAATCAATACTTATCTTAGCATCTTAAATTTAAAAAATTCATGGAATTAGTTAATGGTCAGTATGAGATAGGAGGAATATCAGTGTTAGAAATTTGTCGAGAATTTGGCACTCCTTTATATGTTTATGATGCAGCAATAATTGAACGTCAGTACAACAGACTGATGAACGCATTTCCCAATAAAAATATAAAGATAAACTATGCTTGTAAAGCATTGACCAATATTAATATCTTAAAATTTATAAAAAACTTAGGAGGCAATTTAGATACTGTTTCTATTCAGGAAGTACAACTAGGATTAAAAGCCGGATTTGAACCCCAACGCATTATGTACACACCCAATTGCGTTAGTATCGATGAAATTGTAAAAGCAGTAGGGTTGGGCGTGCAAATAAATATTGATAATATTTCTATTTTAGAACAATTTGGTTCCTTATACGGAGATAAATATCCTGTTTGTGTGCGTATTAATCCTCACATTATGGCAGGTGGCAATCAAAAAATTTCTACCGGACATATCGATTCAAAATTTGGAATTTCCATTTACCAATTACGACATTTAGAACGAGTAATTGCTCATAACAATATTAGAGTAAACGGTTTACACATGCATACTGGTTCTGATATTTTAGATGCAGAAGTATTTTTGAGAGGAGCAGAAATATTATTTGAAGCAGCAAAAAATTTTAAAGATTTAGAATTTTTGGATTTTGGAAGCGGTTTTAAAGTAAAATACAATGCGGATGACAATACCACCAATATTGAAGATTTAGGTGAAAAATTAGGTACACGCTTTGAAGAATTTTGCAAAGAATATGGCCGAGAACTGGCTATCGTTTTTGAACCAGGAAAATTTTTGGTGAGTGAATCAGGATATCTATTTGTCCGAACAAACGTAATAAAACAAACCACATCCACTATTTTCGCGGGCGTTGATTCTGGTCAAAACCACCTTATCAGACCAATGATGTATGATGCCTATCATCATATTACCAATATATCTAACCCTAACGGAACTAAACGCATTTATTCTGTGGTGGGCTATATCTGCGAAACAGATACTTTTGGCTGGGATAGAAAATTAAATGAAGTGCGCGAAGGCGATGTTTTAGTCTTGCACAATGCCGGTGCTTATGGATATTCTATGTCCTCTAATTATAATTCTCGATACCGTCCCGCAGAAGTATTGGTACATAACGGACAAGCCAAACTCATCCGCCGTAGAGAAAACTTAGACGATTTATTAGCCACACAAATTGTATTAGATTAAAAAGTAACAGACTCTTGATAGAAGATAGTTGAAAATTTCTTCCAACATTAATAATATATTATTAGTCTATAAAGTCGATATACTATTAGAATTTTAAAAAATTTACTGTATCTTTGTAAGATATGTCGGAAACTCCACAACATATTCATCCCATTTTTCAAAAAATATTGCAGCGCAGCGATAAAGAAGAATTATTGCAGCAACATTCTATTTGTATATGGATGACTGGATTGTCTGGCTCCGGCAAGAGTACCATTGCGCAGGGGTTGGAAAAAAAATTACACGAACAAGGAAGATTGGTAAAAATTTTAGACGGCGATAATGTAAGAGCCGGTATCAATAATAATCTCAGTTTTTCAGCGGCAGACAGAACAGAAAATATACGCAGGATAGCAGAAGTAAATAAGTTATTTATAGATGCAGGTGTAATAACAATTAACTCTTTTGTGAGCCCAACAAAAGACATCCGCGATATGGCAAAATCTATCATTGGCAATCAAGATTTTTACGAAGTATATATCAATGCTTCCTTTGATGAATGTGCCAAACGCGATGTAAAAGGATTATACGAAAAAGCATTGAAAGGTGAAATTAAAAACTTTACAGGATTAGACGCACCCTTTGAAGCACCAGAAAATCCTGCTTTGGAAATAATAACAACTGAACAAACACCCGAACAAAGTGTTGAAATGATTTATAATTTTTTCATTTCAAAAATTAAAACAACAAAAGATATAGAGTAGAAATCTCACTGCTCATTACTCACTATTTATTATTTTTTATGAACGACTATCACTTAAATCACCTCAAAGAACTCGAATCAGAATCCATATTTGTATTGCGCGAAGTAGCGGCACAGTTTGAAAATCCTTGTATTCTTTTTTCAGGCGGTAAAGACTCTATCGTAGTTGCCCATTTAGCGATAAAAGCATTTTATCCGGCAAGTGTACCTTTTACTTTGTTGCACGTGGACACAGGGCACAATTTCCAAGAAACTATAGATTTTAGAGATGAATTAGTAAAAGAAAATAATCTTAGATTATTGGTGGCTTCTGTTCAAGAGGCTATCGACAATGGTTTGGTACGTGAAGAAAAAGGGTATAATGCCTCCCGTAATGCATTACAAACCGTTCCGTTGTTAAATGCTATCGAAAAAAACAAATTTGACTGTGCCATTGGTGGTGCCCGCAGAGATGAAGAAAAAGCACGAGCTAAAGAACGTTTCTTCTCCCATCGTGATGAATTTGGACAATGGGATCCCAAAAATCAACGTCCAGAATTATGGAATATTTTTAATGGGCGCAAACATATTGGAGAACACTTTAGAGTATTTCCCATCTCCAATTGGACAGAAATGGATATATGGCAATACATCTATCAAGAAAATATAAAAATACCCAATTTATATTTTTCTCATAAACGAAAAGTATTTGAAAGAGATGGCGTATGGTATGCCGATTCTGAATTTATGCAGAAAAAACCGAACGAAATAGCAGAAGAAAAAATAGTTCGTTTCAGAACCATAGGAGATATTACTTGTACCGGAGCGGTGTTTTCAGAAGCAGCCACATTAGAAGATGTGATTCAAGAAGTAGCAGCCAGCCGCACCACCGAACGTGGCACTCGCTCAGACGACAAACGCAGCGAAGCCGCCATGGAAGACAGAAAAAAAGCAGGTTATTTTTAAGGTAGCAATAAATCAATTTGCCAATTAGAAAATGAGTTTATTGGCACACTGGTAAATTTTCACATTCTTTAAATTAATTCATGACAACAACAGATAAACAAACCGAAAATTTCGACAGCAAAGCATACCTAAATATGGAGCTTTTAAGACTTTCTACTGCAGGCAGTGTAGATGATGGTAAATCAACTTTAATCGGAAGATTATTGTATGACAGCAAGTCTATTTTTGAAGACCAATTAGAAGCCATAGAATCTGCTTCGCAAAAACGTGGCGAGGAATATGTAAACTTAGCATTATTGACAGATGGTTTGCGTGCCGAGCGTGAACAAGGCATCACAATTGATGTAGCTTACAGATATTTTTCTACCCCAAAAAGAAAATTTATTATTGCAGATACTCCCGGACATATTCAATACACCCGAAACATGGTGACAGGTGCCTCTACTGCCAACTTAGCCATTATTTTGGTAGATGCCCGAAAAGGAATTGTAGAGCAAACACACCGACATTCTTATATTGCCTCTTTACTCCAAATACCACACATTGTTGTATGTATCAATAAAATGGATTTAGTAGATTGGGATGAAAATATTTTTAATAAAATAGTACATGATTACAAAGCATTTGCTTCTAAGTTAGATATTAAAGATGTTCATTTCTTGCCTATCTCTGCACTTGCCGGAGATAATGTAGTGAATCGTTCTGAAAACATGCCATGGTATCAAGGGCCAACGTTAATGTATTTATTAGAAACCATCCATATTGGCTCCGACTTAAATCATATCGATGCCCGTTTTCCGGTGCAATATGTCATACGTCCAATGAAAAACGAATACCATGATTTTCGTGGGTATGCAGGTAGAATTGCCGGAGGTGTTTTTAGAGTAGGCGATAAAATAAAAGCAATACCAAGTGGATTTACTTCTAAAATAAAATCGATTGTAACCAAAGAGGGAGATTTACAAGAAGCCTTTGCTCCACAAAGTGTCACCATTACTTTAGAAGATGAAATTGATATTTCACGCGGAGATATGATTGTTCGCGAAAACAACGTGCCTCATATAGAACAAGAATTTGATGCAATGCTTTGCTGGATGAATGAAAACAAAATGACTCCACGCGGCAAATATATTTTACGCCATACCTCCAAAGAATGTAAATGTATTGTAAAAGAAATAAAATATAAATTAAATATTAATACACTTCAGCGTGTAGAAGACGATTTAGAAATAGGCCTGAATGATATTGGACGTGTAACCATACGCACTACAGTACCTATTTGCTTTGATGCTTATAGAAAAAACAGAATCACAGGAAGCCTTATATTAGTGGATGAAACTACCAATGAAACGGTAGCCGCAGGAATGATAGTGTAAAAAACACCAAAACTTAGGTGTCAGAAGAATTTATTGCTCGGTAAAAATATTTATATATTTGCCGAGCAATTTTATTCTATTAATTATATTTCTGCTGCCAGTCTTGCTCCTTGATCAATAGCTCGTTTCGCATCTAATTCTCTCGCTTCTGAAGCGCCTCCAATGACATGAATAGTTTTACCCAAATCTTTTAAAGGTTGCTCTAATTCTCTTTGAGAAAGTTGCCCTGCACAAATCACAACATTGTCACATGGAAAAACTTGAGGTGTTTTATTTTTATCTATATAATGCAATCCTTCATCATCAATCTTGGTATATTCAATACCTGTCAACATTTTTACCTTTTTCATCTTCAAAGTAGTGCGGTGAATCCATCCTGTGGTCTTGCCTAATTTGGCACCCATCTTTCCATCTGTACGTTGGAACATGGTAACTTCTCTTGCCGATGGAACTATTTGTGGTTTTATTCCCTCTACGCCGCCACGCGCTTCGTTCGTCATATCCACCCCCCATTCTTTCATCCATTCCTCGCGGTGTAAAGTAGGACTATCGCCTTGTTGTGTTAAATATTCACTTACATCAAATCCAATTCCACCTGCTCCGATAACTGCTACTCGTTTGCCTACTGCTGCACCTTTTTTTAATACATCAATATAGTTTAGCACTTTTGGATGCTCGATGCCTTCTATCGAAATATTTCTTGGCGCAATACCCGTTGCCAAAATAATTTCATCAAAATCTTTTAAGTCATTGGCATTTACTCTTTTGTTTAATTGGATGTTCACTTTTTGTAAATCCAATTGTTTTTTCCAAAAACGGAGCGGTTCATAAAATTCTTCTTTTCCTGGAATTTTTTTGGCCATATTAAATTGCCCACCTAATTCACTTTCTGAATCAAATAAAGTAATATCATGCCCGCGCTCTGCAGCAATATAGGAAAATGTTAATCCAGCTGGACCCGAACCTACTACGGCAATTTTTTTCTTGTTTGGAGTGGGCGAATAATTTAACTCTATCTCGTGGCAAGCACGTGGATTGACCAAACAACTTGCTCTCTTATTGGAGAAAGTATGGTCCAAACAAGCCTGATTACAAGCAATACAAGTATTGATTTCATCTGCTTTGTTTTCCATGGCTTTTTTTACCCAGTTTTCATCTGCTAAGAACGGTCGAGCCATGCTCACCATATCAGCACATCCATCTGCCAGTACTTGTTCTGCTACTTCTGGCATATTAATTCTATTGGATGTACACAACGGAATAGAAATTTCAGATTTCAATTTTTGCGTCACCCACGTAAATGCAGCGCGCGGCACAGAAGTAGCAATAGTCGGGATGCGCGCCTCATGCCAGCCAACGCCGGTATTGATAATAGTGGCTCCTGCTTTTTCTATTTCTTTGGCTAAATGCACAATCTCCTCCCAAGAACTTCCATCTTCCAGTAAATCAAGCATGGAGAGGCGATAGATAATAATAAAATTTTTACCTACTTTTTGGCGTGCTTTGCGAACTATTTCTATTGGAAATTTAATCCTGTTCTCATAACTGCCCCCAAATTCATCGGTTCTTTTATTGGTATGTTGTACAATAAACTGATTGATTAAATAACCTTCACTTCCCATAATTTCTACACCATCATAGCCTGCTTCTTGTGCTAACACTGCACAGTCAGCAAAATCATTAATGGTTCTTTTTACTCCCCAAGTGGATAAAGCTCTCGGTTTAAAAGGCGTAATAGGCGATTGAATCCGCGAAGGAGCTACATTTAATGGATGATAACCATATCTTCCGGCATGTAAAATTTGCATAGCAATCTTTCCTCCATTTTTATGTACGGCATCTGTAACTATTTTATGTTTTCTAACATGCGCTTTATTGGTCATACGCTCCGCAAAAGGTTTTAGCCAGCCTTCCCAATTGGGTGCAATTCCTCCGGTAACAATCAAACCAACACCACCGGCAGCACGCTCAGCATAAAATGCCGCCAATTTTTCAAACCCATTTTTTTCTTCTTCAAGATTTGTATGCATTGAACCCATGAGCACACGATTCTTAAGTTTTGTGAAACCCAAATCCAATTCTGATAATAAGTGCGGATAGTTTGTAGAAGACATTGTATCTTTATTTTCATTAAAGGTATAAAAATTATTCAATGCGTGCATTGAAACAATTTAAATTATGTTATGCAATCTAACTTATGTTTAGCATTGGTACAAACCAATTTAATTTGGAAAGATAAAAAGGCTAATCTTTCCAATATTGAAAATATGATTTTAAGTATATCAGACACCGTAGATATATTTATACTTCCTGAAATGTTTACCACTGCTTTTTGTGTGGAGGATATATCTTTGGCGGAAGATGAAAACGAGTACACCGTACAATGGATGAAGCAAATGGCTGAAAAAAAACAAGCAGTGATTTGCGGAAGTATTTTATTTAAAGAAAATGAAAATTATTTTAACCGCTTCTTATCGGTTGCACCAGATGGCAATATTCAAACGTATGATAAATTTCATTTATTTAGTTTGGTTGGCGAATCAACATTATTAACTAAAGGAAAACAAAAATCGTTGATTCAGTATAAAGGCTGGAAAATCCAACCATTTATTTGTTATGATATCCGCTTTCCGGCTTGGTGCCAAAATGATGACAATGCAGATTTACAAATTTATGTAGCAAATTGGCCTCAAAAAAGAATACATCACTGGAAATTATTATTGCAATCTCGTGCTATTGAAAACCAATGTTATGTTGCCGGTGTTAATCGCTTGGGCGATGATTTTTATAAAAATGCGCATAATGGACAAAGTGCCGTTGTTGATTTCTCAGGGCTTGTTTTAGCCGCTTGCGAGGACAGAGATGGCATAAAAATTGTAACAATAAATAAAGAAAATTTGGAAAAACACCGAATACGGTATCCATTTTGGAAAGACAGATAATAAAAGACAGAAAAAAGTATCTTTGCAGGCAATATGACAGAAATAGATGTAACATATAACGAAAAAGAATGGCAAGAGGTGCAAGCGTCTTTAGAAAAACAATTTGGGAAAAAACCAGATTTACAAACCATTACATTTTTGGTTGGACATAGAGAATTAGGAAAAAATCAAGTAAAATTTTCTAAAGAACAAAAACAAGATTTGATGCATATAGGTATTTGTACTTTATTAAGTAAAGCCGGATATTATACTTATTTGGCAGATGATGAAGAAGGCTGGCCGCATTTTGAATATAATAGAGAATTACCTAAGCTGAATGCTATAGACCAAGATAGCTTGTTGAAAAAAATGACTATTGAATATTTTAAAACAATTTGATTTTTATATGAAAACAATATTTTTATCATTATTTATTACCATATTTAGTTTTGCAACTTTTGCTAACGGAGGAACAAACAATTCAAAAAATACAACAAAAGAAAATACAATTAACATCAAAATGGATACATCAAAGTACATTATTATTTCTACAGATTTAGGCGATATTAAAATTCGTCTTTATGATGAAACGCCCTTGCACAGAGACAATTTCTTGAAATTAGCCCAAGAGGGTTTTCTTGATTCTACCTTGTTTCATCGTGTAATATCAGAGTTTATGCTTCAAGGAGGAGACCCTGATTCTAAAAACGCACAGCCCGGACAACGGTTGGGAATGGGCAGTAATGGCTATCGTGTTCCTGCAGAGTTTAATAAAAATCTAATTCATAAAAAAGGAGCTTTAGCTGCTGCGCGTGATAATAATCCTGCAAAAGCAAGCTCCGGTTGTCAGTTTTATTTGGTGCAAGGCAAAACCTATACGCCACATGAATTGGCAGTTTTGGCACAACGCACTGGAAACAATTGGACAGCAGAGCAATTGAAAACGTATGAAACTATTGGAGGCGCACCATTCTTAGATATGAATTATACCGTGTTTGGCGAAGTGGTGAGCGGTTTGGACGTAATAGATAAAATTGCTGCAGAAGCGAAAGATGCTAACGACCGTCCATACAAAGATATTCGTATGAAGGTGAAAGTTGTAGAATAATTTATTATTTTGTACTTCTTGAAATTTTATAATATAAAAATGAAAAGCATGAAAAGACATTCAAAAAAATTAGGAGTATTGCTATTATTAGTAATCTCGGTGGTGTTTATGAGTTTTAGAAGTGCGCAAGCAGAAAAAGAAGAAACAAAATTCACCAATCTGAAAGTATTACCCAAAAAAATTGCACACGATGATTTAATTGCTGTAATGAAAAATTACAATACAGCATTAGGCGTAAAATGCAATTATTGCCACGTGAAAAATGGCGAGGAATTTGATTTCGCCTCTGACCAAAAAGAAGAAAAACACATAGCTCGTAAAATGCAAAAAATGGCAAATACTATCAACAAAAAATATTTTGGAGGAAATTCCGGCACTGTTGGTTGTATGACTTGCCACAATGGAAAGAAAAATCCAAACGATATTTAATAAATATATTCAATATACTGTGTCAACATTTTTTTGTTGTAGCAGAAAACCTTAATGTTTCGATTCTGATTGAAGATTCATTAGCATTTAGTATCTTAGTCAAAATTATTAATGGATGGCAAATGGCAATGACTCGCCTTTAAAGAGAACATGGATACGTTTATTAAAAAATAAACCAGCCATTATTAGCTTAGTAGTAATAGGTATTGCTATTATTTTAGCAATTATTGGGCCAGCTGTGGCGCCCGATAAAACGCCTGATGCAGATGATCAAGTGTTAGAATTATCCAATAAAAATCCTGGATTTTCTATAAAAATGCTATTGGTAGAAAAAAATAGAGAAGAAAAGAATACAGGGTTTTTAAAAGGATTAATATCTGGCAAAGACAATCCGAATGAGATGATTCCCATTGTTTCTTATGCGTTTGATGATAGTGCCAATATTATCTTGAAAACATATATTGGTGAAGGCAGAGTACCTCAACAAAAAATAGTACCTATTATAGATGTTTGCGAAGCATTGTCTATCAATGAACCTGAAATTCATATAACTGGAGATAATGCAACGTTTACTTCTTTTAATGAAAAAAAACAAACTGTTTCTATCGCTGCATTAAAAAAAGAAATAGAACAAAATCGAATCATCACCAAAAAATATATACTCGGAACAGACGGTTATGGTCGTGATATACTCAGGCGTTTATTATTTGGTATTCGTGTTTCCATGACGGTAGGTTTAATTGCCGTTTTAATATCATTAACTATCGGAATTTTTATGGGCAGTGTTGCTGGCTTTTTCCGAGGTACTATAGACGACGTAATCATGTGGCTGATAAATGTAATTTGGGCTATCCCAACCATTCTATTAGCCATGGCAATTCGGTTTGCTATTGGAGATAAAATTCCGTCGCTTTTAGCCATATTCATTGCCGTAGGATTGTCTATGTGGGTGGAAACTGCCCGAATTGTACGAGGTCAAGTATTGGTAGTTCGAGAAATGGAATACGTACAGGCCGCCAGAGGATTAGGATTCAATAATATCAGAATTATTATCAAACATATTTTACCTAATATTATTGGGCCTATTATGGTAATTGCTGCTTCCGACTTTGCTTCTGCTATTTTAATTGAAGCAGGATTGAGCTTTGTAGGCATTGGAGTAAAACCGCCAACTCCAAGTTGGGGAACGATGCTAAACGACCATCGAGCTTATTTGTTAACTCCAGATAAAGCATTCTTAGCTTTAGCACCCGGTTTTTGTATTATGATTATGGTATTGACATTCAATCTATTAGGAAATGGACTTCGAGATGCTTTTGACGTAAAAGGGCAAGCTGTGTAATTTAATGTATTTGATTATCAATTAATTACACTTATTCAATGTTAAATTTTATCCTCAAGTGTATTTTATTGACTAAGGTTAAATTATCTTTGAACTAATATTGTAAATGATGGGAACTGTTGATATATTGGATATATCTACTTACTTTTGGTGACCCATTATTAGGTAAAGAGCACAGACATGAGAAAAACATATATTCATAAAGAAGGCTGGAAAATAGTTTTAACCACTTTCTTGATTGTAATGAGTATTAATTTGCTGACGAATTTCGTCTTCCATGCAGGTAAAACTGTAAGTTGGATAGTTTTTATAATTACATTTTCTATCTTTTCATTCATCACTTATTTCTTCCGCAATCCATCTAGAAATATCATTACGGATGAGGATATGGTCATTTGCCCGGCTGATGGAAAAGTAGTAGTAATAGAAGAAGTATATGAACCAGAATATTTTGAAGACAAGCGCTTGCAAGTATCTGTATTCATGTCGCCAGCAAATGTACACGTAAACCGCGCACCAATTGCAGGCGAAGTGAAATATTCTAAATACCACGACGGAAAATATTTAGTAGCATGGCATCCTAAATCCTCTACAGAAAATGAGCGCACTTCTATCGTAATTGACAATGGAAGCATTGATGTATTGGTAAGACAAATTGCAGGTAAAGTAGCTCGTCGTATTGTTTATTATTTAGAAGAAGGTGATAGCATCAAACAAGGAGCCGATTTTGGCTTTATAAAATTTGGCTCTCGGGTAGATATGTTTTTGCCTTTAGACACTAAAATAAATGTAGTGTTAGGGCAAAAAGTAAAAGGCGGTATTACCGTTATTGGAGAGCTTCCTGAAAAAGGATAATCTATTTCAATTTATACAAAGTAACTCCTTTATAATCGGCGATACTATCGGCGAGATAAGGTTGTATTTCTTTTCTAGTTTCTGCATTTTTATCGCTCAATAATAAATAATCCGCTTTCTTTTCTTTCAATATTTTTTTATAATCATTATACGCTGTATAGCCTTTTCTCTTTAATAAAAACAAGGTTTTATTGGGAGAATCATCTGGCAAAGACAAAATAGATTTTGATTCATCTACCCTATGTTCTATTAAGAAAGATTGTATTTCTTTGGAAGCGAGCATTGCATTATAATGACTATCGGTGATTTTTTTTGAGACAAAATTTTTACAGAAAAACATATTTGGAATCATGAAAAGAAATAAGGGTGCGTGTGTAAATACATTTTCTGCATGAAAGCAATTATAGGTTTTCAAAATACCAATCAACAGGAATAAAAAGAAGAGAAAAAATGGGATGTAATAATATTCATGTCCAAGCATTTTTTCATAAAAAAACAAAATGTATAAAAACACCATCATTCCACTACTGATAATCATCCAACGTAAATCGGCATCCAAGCGTTTGCGATGCTTAAAAACATAATAAGAAGCAACAATAAGAAGAACGGAAGTGGGTCGCCAAAAATAATTATTACTCAACGAAACCAACATTCTCCAAGCACCTAGCCCAATATTATATAAGGATAATTTCCAAATAGGTGCAACAGACAGAAAATAATAAGTATCGTGATTTTCAATATTATATCGACGAGCATAACCATACCATGCCAATGGAATAATGGCTATTAAAAACAACGTGATAGTTTTGAGAGACAATTTTTTAAATTTCCATAAAAACAAAAATGCCAATACAAAACTGATATATTCGCTTGCTTTTAATAAAGCAGCCATCGCAAAAAATAAAAAAGCAATGATCAAAAATGAAAAACGTTCTTTCTTGTTTCCATATAGAAAAAATGCCCAGCCGATAAATGCCATGCTAAGTGCAGGAACATCACTCAGAAAATTATTACCATAAAAAACTAATAATGGAGAAGTGCACGAAAACCAGCAAACTATCAATGTTAAAAACCGACGCTGTAAAAAATAGAGCGCAACAAAATATACACCAATTATTCCTGCAATAAAAACAAAAGTATGTAAGCATCTTAATGCAAATGTTACGTTAGCAAATTGAGCTGCCAGAAAATAAAATATCGGAAATTCACCTGCTACTTTTCCATTGGTAGATTGTAAATTATATACTTCAGGTTGCAAAAATGGGAGGTGAAATTGGCGATAGTTTTCTGCCATTGCCATGCAATCTGCCTGCCGCCAAATGTGTGAGCCTTGTGGCAACAAATTCAACATTGCAGAATAATCATACAACCATCCAAAAAAAAGAAGGCTTAATGCTAAAATAAATAATCCTGTTAAGGCAAATTTCATACAGCATAAAAATACTGTTTTATTGGTTATTGAAACTTGATAGTTTGAATTATCTTTACACCATGCAATCTACGATAAAAGATATTTTAAAAGCTTCTATTTCTACCAAACAACAAATTTTGGAAAATGAAACTTTATTAAAAACAATAGAAGCCGTAACAGATGTAATGATAAACTGCTACAAGCACGACAACAAAATTTTGTTTTGTGGAAACGGTGGCTCTGCCGCAGATGCACAACATTTGGCAGCAGAATTTTCTGGTAGATTTTACAACGATAGAGAGCCTTTGGATGCAGAAGCATTGCATGTAAACACTTCTTATTTAACGGCAGTTGCCAATGATTATAGTTACAATGAAGTATATGCACGCATTGTAAAAGCAAAAGGAAGAAAAGGCGATATTTTAGTGGGTTTGTCCACTTCGGGTAATTCGGCGAATATTATAGAAGCGTTTAAAGTAGCGAAAGAAAGAGGAATGATTATCGTTGGATTTACTGGCGCCACCGGTGGTAAAATGAAAGAATATTGCGATTACCTCCTCAATATTCCTTCTACGGATACACCGCGCATTCAGGAAAGCCATATCACCGTTGGGCACATCATTTGCCAATTGGTAGAAGAAAAATTTTTTGAGTAATATAACTTAAAATCTAACACCATAAAACCTATAGCTGAAATACCAAATACCACTCCTGTAATTATTTTGGCAGGAGGCTTCGGCACACGCTTGAGCAGCGTAGTAAAAGACGTGCCCAAGCCGATGGCTCCTATAAATGATAAGCCATTTTTGCATTATATTTTTAAAGAATTACAACATCAAAATATTCAACAAGTCGTATTGTCTGTAGGGCATTTAAAAGAAGTGATTCAAGATTTTTTTCAAGATAAATATTTGGGAATTTCTATTCAATATGCAGTAGAAAATGAACCATTAGGCACCGGTGGTGGCATTAAAAATGCGTTTTCTTTAGTAGATGATGACGCTTTTGTTTTAAACGGCGATACTTATTTTGATATAGAATTATTGAAATTGAAAAACGAACAAACAGACATTAGTATTGCACTAAAACCCATGTTTGAATTTGACCGATATGGAACAGTCGAGTTAAATAATGAAAGCAGCATTATCTCTTTTAATGAAAAAAAATATTGCGCACACGGATTAATTAATGGAGGCATTTATTATTTCAAAAAAAGTTTATTTGATAAAATTGAAACAGCTAAAAAATTTTCTTTTGAGAAGGATATTTTAGAAAAACATCTTTCCGATTTGAATATACAAGGAAAGGTTTTTGATAATTATTTCATAGATATCGGTATTCCTGAAGATTATGAAAAAGCAAAAATAGATTTCCGGTAG
>ERZ724520.282-NODE-282-length-27424-cov-7.916511_pt1 | contig 27424 bp, 21 predicted proteins | sample MGYA00376053_ERZ724520 | MGnify/ENA primary metagenome ERZ724520 (study PRJEB28724, sample SAMN07190886) | activated sludge metagenome | isolation source: activated sludge of sewage treatment plant in Hong Hong | place: USA: Christiansburg, Virginia | collected...
GTTTCATCGGCATAACAATTACCTGCATTAATTTCGGTAGTATGATAACTATAAGTGACTTTTATTTTTTTAGCGCCATTAGTTTCAATTACCCATAAATCTTTAGTGGATTTTTGATAAACAAGAGGTTTGTCATTTTCATCAAAAACATCAACTCGTTTTACATTTTTAGCAAAATTACCTAATTCGTAACGTCCTGGTCGCCATGCTGGTAATTGAAGTTCAAGGCTTGGAGAAGAAACAGCGTCAATCGTTAAATCAACATAAATATAATGAGAATGAGGGTTTTTGAGGTATAATTTGTAATGAATCATAGGCTAAATTTAGCTTCTAAATTATATAAAGCATAAGTAAAAACAAATTATATTTACAGATAATAATGAAGTTAATTATCATATCTATTCTATTATCATTTGCCGGCTTTAGTCAAGTAAATGATTCGTTGTTATATCAAATCAAAACTATTGAAAACGATACAGAAAGAGTTAACCAATTATATAAAACCGGTTTTGATATTAGAAATACAGATCCTGAACTATCCTACAAAATTGCAACTCTATGCGAAAAAGAAGCCCTAAAAAGTAAGAGTATAGTGCATCTTGCTAAAAGTAATAATTTATTAGCGCTTTTATTTTACAAAAAAGGAGATTATACCAAAGCCCTTCAATATCAAAAAAAATCATTGCAACTAAGTCAGGCTATCAATAACCAATTTTGGATTGCTATTAATCAAGCTAATCTTGGCAATATTTATAGTGATATTAATTACCCTAAATTAGCTGAATACTCTTATTTACAATCCTTACAAGCATCTAACCTAACAGGCAATACACTTCAAATTGCTCGTTGCTTAATTAATATTGGCGTTTTAAAACATGAACAAAAAGAATTTAATGCTGCGATTAAGCAATTTGAAGAGGCAATGAAATATGCCAATGACATAGGTAACCAAGAATTAATGGCTGATTGTTATAACAATATAGGTACCATGTTGAGAGAGCAACATAAATTAGATAGTGCCTTGTTATATTTAGAAGAAGGATTAAAAATAAGACAGTTAATTGATAACGAATTTGAACTGGCAGATAGCTATAATAATATTGCGATGGTGTATGTTTTACAAAAAAACTTTAATCAGGCTTCTAATTATATTTTATTAGCTAACGACATTTGTTCGAGATATGAATATCCAGAGGCATTAGTTGAGTTATATCAAACACAATCTGAATTTTATGAAGCTCAACAAAATTTTGAACAAGCAAATATTTTCCTCAAAAAATATTATACTTTAAAAGATAGTTTACAGCAAATAGACCAAGAAAATAAAGATTTGATATTTATTGATGAAGAAATTTCCTTGAAAAGTAAAAATCATAGCACTTCAAATACCTCAAACAATTGGTTATTATTTCCTTTAATCATATTACTAATTGGTATTCCTTTATTTTTAATCCGTTATAAAAGATGAGTAAAAAAGATAAAACAAGAGTTAATGTAGTTTATTCTACAAATCCTAATTTCAGTTATGAAAATGAGGAAGAAACTAACCATGATACATTACCGCCACAACAACAAAATTTAAAATTGTTTTTAGACCGAATTGGTGGCGGGAAACTCGTAACGCGTATTAGTGGTTTTGTTGGAACTGAAAACGATTTAAATGATTTAGCAAAAACGCTCAAACAAAAATGTGGCGTTGGAGGTAATGCCAAAGACGGTAATATTTTGATTCAAGGAGATAACCGCGACAAACTATTAGACCTATTAACCAAAGCGAACTACAAAGCCAAAAAAGCAGGAGGTTAATTTAAGGTGTAATTTTTAAAAATAATTGAATTATAGAGTAAAAATCCCGATATTAGAAACTCTAAAACTAAACCACTATGAACGCACTTGTTGAAATTTTAAAAATCATGATTCCTGCCGGAGCAGTTTTTGCAGCGGCCTATTTTTTAGTAAAACGTTTTTTAGACAATGATCAGAAAAGACGTGAACACGAATTAAAAAAAACAACGCTTGGAACCATCACTCCATTAAAAATTCAAGCCTTTGAAAGAATTGTTATTTATTTAGAACGTATTAATCCAAATAGCCTAGTAATTCGTGTTAACAAAAATGGTATGTCTGCTCGTCAGTTACATATGGAATTAGTAAATGCTATTAAAACAGAATACGAGCATAACTTATCACAGCAAATTTACTTAACAGCTGGTGCATGGGAATTAGTAAAAACATCAAAAGAAGAGATTATTCAATTAGTAAATATTTCATCTTCTAAAGTACCTGCTGATGCCAATAGCTCAGAATTAGCTATGATGATTTTGAACATTACCGCTAATCTTGGAAAAAAATTACCGAACGATGTAGCGATTGATTATCTTAAAAAAGAAATTGCTCAAATATTTTAAATAAAATTTTGTTAGTGCGCTTGTTACGCTGAGTATAGTCAAAGCGCATGAACATAAAACAAGTACCATGCAAAAATTATTTACCGAATTCACATCAACTAGTGCTGCTCAATGGAAAGAGCAATTAGTGAAAGATTTAAAAGGCATTGATTACAATACATTAGTTTGGAAAACAAACTCAGGCATCGATGTTCAACCTTTTTATACTAAAGAAAACCTAAGCACAAACCCAACTCCCGTTTTTGCAAAAAACGATTGGGCTATTTGCGAAAACGTTTTTGTATCAGATGCAAAAGCGGCTAATGCACAAGCCTTAAATGCTTTACAAAATGGAGCATCTGGTTTAGTGTTTCATATTACCAAAAAAACAGACTTTGCCGTTTTATTAAAAGGGATTTTATTACAACACATCTATTCTCTGTTTATGGTTAATCCTGAATTTGAGAAAGAACTAACAACTTTTTTAAGTTCTATCCCAACTGGAGATACTTGCTTTGTTGAATGCGATAATGCTTTAAACGGTACAATTGAATTAACTAACACTTCCTCTATTTGCATTAATACCAATTTGTATCAAGAGGCAGGATCAAACACTATAAACGAATTAGCGTTTTCTATTGCTCACTTAAATGAATATTTGACTATTGCTCCTTCTAGCATAAAAAATGTACACTTAAATATATCTGTTGGTGGCGATTTCTTTATGGAAATTTCTAAACTAAGAGCACTTAGAAAATTAGCGAACTTCTTGCTGAATCAATATGAAATTAAAGCAAGTATTCATATTCATGCGCAAACGACTTTAATTAATAAAAGCACCGTAGATAGCTACAACAACATGCTACGTTCTACAACTGAGGCCATGAGTGCTTCCATTGGTGGTGCAAACAGTATTGTTGTTTTACCTTTTGATGTGGAATTTAATGCGCAAAACGATTTTAGTTCTCGTATGGCTCGTAACCAACAATTAATTTTAAAAGACGAAAGCTATTTAAACGTTGTTGCTGATATGGCAGCGGGTTCATATTACATTGAAACCTTAACCGAAACCCTTTGCGAAAAAGCTTGGGAACAATTTAAAGTGATTGAATCTAAAGGTGGTTTATTAGCATGCTTAAAATCAAACTACATTCAAGAAACAATTTCTAAAGATGCAGAAACATTGATTCAACAATTTAAAGAAGGTAAATTAGTTTTAGTAGGCGTTAATAAATTCCAAAATAAAAATGAAGAAGTAAAATCTGTAAAAAGAAAAAACACTAGTCATTCGTCTGGAATTAAAACTATTAATTTGAGTGAATCTTTAGAACAACAATTAGCCAATTAATCATGAGAAAAGATTTTTCAAACATATCCTATCAAAATTCTAATGTCACGCTGAGCGGAGTCGAAGCGTCTGAAAAATATACGACAGCAGAACAAATAACCTTAAATACCTCTTATACTTTAGCTGACACGAAAGACTTTGAACACTTAAATTTTGGAGCAGGAACACCACCGTTTTTACGAGGCCCCTACTCTAGTATGTATGTTCAAAATCCCTGGACGGTTCGTCAGTATGCTGGTTTTAGTACTGCTGAAGAAAGTAATGCTTTCTATCGTCGTAATTTAGCTGCTGGTCAAAAAGGTTTATCTGTTGCATTTGACTTAGCTACTCACCGTGGTTATGATAGTGATCACGAACGTGTGGTTGGTGATGTTGGTAAAGCCGGTGTGGCCATTGATTCTATTTTAGATATGAAAGTATTGTTCGATCAAATTCCACTCGATGAAATGAGTGTGAGTATGACGATGAATGGTGCTGTATTACCCATCTTAGCATTTTACATTGTAGCTGCCGAAGAACAAGGAGTTACCATGGATAAATTATCTGGTACCATTCAAAATGATATTTTAAAAGAGTTCATGGTGCGTAACACCTACATTTACCCACCAGAGCAATCGATGAAAATTATAGCGGATATTTTTGAATTCACTTCTCAAAAAATGCCGAAATTTAATTCTATTTCTATTAGTGGTTACCACATGCAAGAAGCAGGTGCTACCGCAGATATTGAATTAGCATACACTTTAGCAGATGGATTAGAGTATATCAGAACTGGTATTAAAGCAGGATTAGATATTGATGCTTTTGCTCCTCGCCTTTCTTTCTTTTGGGCTATTGGTATGAACCATTTTATGGAAATTGCTAAAATGCGTGCAGGTCGTATGCTTTGGGCTAAAATGGTAAAACAGTTTAATCCAAAATCGGCTAAGTCGATGGCATTACGCACGCATTGCCAAACTAGCGGATGGAGTTTAACGGAACAAGATCCATTTAATAACGTCACTCGTACTTGTGTTGAAGCTTTAGCGGCAGCGATGGGTCATACACAAAGTTTACACACTAATGCCTTAGATGAAGCGATTGCTTTACCAACAGATTTTAGCGCTCGTATTGCTCGTAACACGCAATTGTTTTTACAAAACGAAACTAATGTATGTAAAGTAGTTGACCCTTGGGCGGGTTCATATTATGTTGAAACACTAACTCATGAGTTAGCTCACAAAGCTTGGGAATTAATTGAAGAGGTTGAAAAACTAGGCGGAATGGCAAAAGCCATCGAAACAGGAATTCCTAAAATGCGCATTGAAGAAGCCGCTGCTCGCAAGCAAGCGCGTATTGATGGTGGAAAAGATATTATTGTTGGCGTTAACTTATATCAAACCAACGAAAAAACAAACATCGATATTTTAGATGTAGATAATGCTAAAGTTAGAACACAACAGCTAGAGCGTTTAGCAAAATTAAAAGCAGAACGTAATCCTAAAGAAGTAGAAGCTGCTTTATCTGCTTTAACGGAAGCGGCTAAAACAGGAAAAGGAAATTTATTAGAATTAGCCATCAACGCCGCTCGTGTTCGTTGCAGTTTAGGGGAAATCTCTTATGCCCTAGAACTTGTATTTGGAAGATATAAAGCTAACATCAGAAGTATTGCTGGTGTTTACAGTAAAGAAATTAGTATGGATAAACACTTTTTAAAAGCAAAAGAATTAGCCGATACATTTGCTGAATTAGATGGTCGTCGCCCACGTATTATGATTGCGAAAATGGGACAAGACGGACATGATAGAGGTGCAAAAGTTATTTCTACCAGTTTTGCCGACATGGGTTTTGATGTGGACATTGGGCCTTTATTTCAAACACCAGCCGAAGCAGCTAAACAAGCCGTAGAAAACGACGTACATATTTTAGGCGTGTCATCTTTAGCGGCGGGACATAAAACTTTAATTCCTCAAGTGATTGAAGAATTGAAAAAGTATGGTAGAGAAGATATCATGGTGATTGCTGGAGGCGTTATACCTCAGCAAGATTATGATTTCTTATACAAAGCAGGGGTATCAGGTGTATTTGGTCCTGGAACTGTTATTAGTATTTCTGCTATTGATATTTTAGAGAAATTAATAGAGAAGAATAAATAAAAGTAAATGTCAAAAGGACTTTCAACTATATTATTGCTATTAGCTTCTAACACTTTTATGACAATTGCTTGGTATGGGCATTTAAAATTTAAGAATGTAGGTATGCTTGCAGCTATTGCTATTAGTTGGGGAATTGCATTACTCGAATATAGTTTGATGGTGCCAGCTAATAAAATTGGAAGCGATATAAATGGCGGGCCATATAATATGTTTCAGTTAAAAATTATTCAAGAAGTTATCTCTATCAGTGTTTTTGTCATATTTACTTTATTAGTATTTAAAACAGAAACGCTGAAATGGAATCATATCATCGGATTTTTAGCATTATTTATTGCTGTCTATTTCTTTTTTAAAAAGTAAAATATTAAATTCTTATGCAGCTATCTCCTTCTTCTAAAAAAATAACCATAGGAGTTGCCTGCCTTGCTTTAATTATCTATTTATTTTTTGAATCTTCAAACAAGGGCGATTTTTATATTTTTTTAGAAGCTTCTAAAAGTTTACTGAATGGAGAAAATATTTTTCAAAAAACCTATTTTGATGGCTACCATTATTTTTACTCTGTTCTATTTGCGCTCCTCATTTATCCTTTAACGTTTATTCCAGTTCATGTAACTGTATTTTTATGGTTAGGTTTTAATGTATGGCTTTTATACAGATTGTATAGCATCGTTAGCTCTCTTTTGCCGTTACAAACTCTTTCACAAAAACAAAAAAACATATTTTGGATTTTGACATTTGTGTTTAGCTCTCGATTAATTTTTGAGAATTTGCATGTTGCTCAAATGACTATTCTTTTATTGTATTTATGTTTAGAAGGGATTCATTCCATTCAACATAAAAAAATAATACAGGGTGCTTTTTTGATTGCGTTAGGTATTAACATTAAACTCCTTCCTATTGTATTACTCCCCTATTTAGTATACAGAAAACAATTTAAAGCAAGTTTATTGATTTTACTGTTTTATGGCGTTTTCGCATTTACTCCTTCGTTAATTATTGGTTATGAGCAAAACAACCTCTTATTAAAAACTTGGTTACACCTCATCAATCCTTTAAATTCAAACCATATTTTAGATGTAGATGAAAGAAGTTTCCATGGTCTTTCCACATTACTTTCAACACTTTTAGTAGCAAATGTGCCAGACATGTACGCATTAAATTTAAAGCGAAACATTGCTGATGTGAGTTTAACCCAACTCAGTTTTATTTTAACCGTAACAAGACTGTTGCTCGTTGCATTTACTTTTTATTTTCTTCGCACACTTCCATTCAAATCTATCACCAATAAATACCATCAATTTTGGGAATTGAGTTATATATTGCTTTTAATTCCGTTGATATTTCCACACCAACAACATTATGGCTTTTTGTTTATCGCTCCCGCCTTTTTATATTGTTTATATCAACTTATTCAACAAAAGCCAGAAGTGCTCACTATAAAACAGTACACTCTTTTTGCAATAATGGCGATCGTCTATTTAACGGTAAATCTTAAACTTATTTTAGGGGAATTTAATCCGTATTACGAACATTATAAACTATTAACCTACGGAACTTTATTATTAATTATCCCATTATCCATATTAAGACCTAAAAGCGAATCTGATATTTTAACTTCTAGTTAAATTGTTTATTTTTTGTTTTAAAATTATTGCCTAAAAGCTGCGTTTTAAAAGTAAATTCAACCTGTGAAAGAAGTTAATCAAATACTCACCGATTTAAAACGAAAAATCTTTAAACCCGTTTATTTTTTAAGCGGCGAAGAAGCGTATTATATTGATTTGATTAGTGATTATATTGAAAAAAACGTGCTCGACGAAAGTGAACAGGAATTCAATCAAACCATTCTATACGGAAAAGATGTTGATTTAAATGCCATCATTTCGGCTGCAAAACGTTTTCCGATGATGAGCGAATACCAAGTGGTAATCGTTAAAGAAGCTCAGAACTTAAAAGAATTAGGAAAAGCTTCGGGCGGCGATGACGACGATGATGATGTTCCAGTAAAAAAAACAGCTGCTACTTCAAACGCATTAGCAGGTTATTTACAACAACCTCAACCTTCTACCATATTAGTGTTTTGTTATAAATACAAAACACTAGATAAGAGAAGTGCCGTTTATAAATCTCTACAAAAAAACCATGTTTTTTTAGAGACTAAAAAAATGTATGATAATCAAATCCCTGAATGGATTACATCATTTGTACAAGAACAAAAGTTTAAAATTGGCCCAAAAGCATCTTTCTTACTAGCTGAATTCTTAGGAAATGACCTTTCTAAAATTACCAATGAAGTAGAAAAGTTATTTATTAATTTAAAAGAAGGTGAAGAAGTAACAGCTGAAGCTGTTCAAGATAACATTGGAATTAGTAAGGAATTTAATGTGTTTGAATTGCAAGATGCCTTAGCCAAAAAAGATATTTTAAAAGCCAATCGTATCATTAACTATTTTTCTGCTAACGAAAAAGAGCATCCTGCAGTAATGACCTTGAGTACATTGTATGGCTACTTTTCAAAAATATTAGTGTATCACTTTGCTCCAGATAAATCAAAATTTGCCGTAGCCCAAACCTTAGGTGTTAATCCTTTTTTTGTAGATGGTTACGCTAAAGCTGCTCAAAATTATGGCACCGCTAAACTCAAAGCTGTTTTTTCTTATTTAAAAGAATATGATTTAAAAACCAAAGGCGTTGATAATGCAGGTGTGAATAATGGAGAGTTAATGAAGGAATTGATATTTAAGATTTTGCATTAATTACTTATACAACTCCACCTTCGTCTCTACATCCGACTTCACTGAAAATTTCTTTTCAATGGTGTAAATAGAACCTTTCAATGATTTAGCTCTCCACTCTATTCTATAATTACCTGGTTGTAAGTAATAAACCTGAGAAGTTGTATTATTTAAATTACAAACCCATTCAAGTTTCTTCGTGTCTTTATAAATACTGCCATCTCCATTATCCAAAGCCTTTACAGTTAGCATACCAGCATTTGGTAATTCAATAAGTTTAGTTTGAGATTGAGCAACTGTAACGGCATTAATATACGTACGAGGCAAGGTTAGTATTTCTAAATCATAATTTCCTGTAATGTATTTCTCCGTCGTATTCATTATCTGAACATTTAAAGTTTGCATGTTTCCGTTTGATTTACGAACGATACTTTTTATTTTTTCATTAAAATTATACACGCCTGATGGTCTTCTTAATTCAATAAACCCCTGCGGTGCATCAATAGGAATAATGGTATGTTTTCCTTGCGTTAATTTTACTTCTTTACTTTCGGTTGGCGGAATGGTATGTGCGACAACTTTGTAAGTTGGAAAATCATCTAAATACAAGGTGTCTGGATTACCTTTTTGATTTAAGGTATGCATGTAATTATAAACATAATTGCCCGTTGCGGTATTGTAAAACGTCATGTTTACATTCGTTTCTGTTGGTAATGATTTTGTATCTAATAAGTTTACCTGGGATGATGTTTTATTTAGTTTTTGTTTAGAAATAATAGAACTAATATCACTTACCAAATTGGTATTATCAAAATCATAATAATCGCCCACACATTCAAACGTTTTAATTTGTTCAACCGTTAACCCAATACCGATAATAAATGGTTTAAATACAATTCCCTTTTCCATTAATTTCATTCGGGCTTTACAAGGATCGCCTTCACATTCCTCTATACCGTCTGTTATTAAAATTATCATATTCACCGCTTTAGCATCCGGAAAATCGTTTGCTGATTCGGTTAAAGAATGTTCTATCGGTGTAATTCCTGTTGGTTTTGCTTCGGCAACTTTACTTTTTATAAGTGCTACATTATTTTTTCCGAAAGGCACAACGAGTTTAGAATCTTTACAATCTCCTGGAGGATACTTAACTGTATGCCCGTACATACGCAACGCAAACTGCATGTTTTTTTGCTTATTTAAACTATCCAAAAACTTGTAAAATAATTCTTTAGCGCCATTAATACGAGTGGTGTTTTTGTGTTTGGTTTTCATACTATTGCTAGCATCAAACACAAATAATACTCTCGTTAAAGAAGGTTCTGTTTTTTTTACTTGCCCACAAATAGATTGAGAACTTAATAAAACAACGCTAAGAATTATGAATCGTAGTAATTTCATTTAAATTATAACTTCAAATGTACATGAGGTTACAGTTTAAAACCGAAAGAAAACGGAAACTTATTAAAAATACAATGCTAAGAAAGCCTAACGAATAATCGTTAAATGTCCTTTTAGTTGAATGTACTCGCCACGAGCATTTTTGTATTCAATTAAATACACATAAACATCATCCGTTGCAGCATCGCCTGTCCAACCTTCAGTGTCGCTTTGAGTCTCAAAAATTTTAACGCCATATCTGTTAAACACCATCACTTTATAATCTGTTTTTTCAACATATTGTGCCACTGGTAACCAAACGCTATTAAGTCCTTTAGGTGCAAACGCATTTGGCACAAATACACTTACTTCAACATAAGCATCTGCAGGATTTGATTTTGCTTTATCCATAAAGCCATAAATGTTTCCTGCTCCTTCAACTGCTTCCACATAATAGGTAAATTTGCCTTGTGCGCTTACAAAATCTTGCACATTATCAATATACGTTTTAGTGCCAACAGGTACATTACTAATTGGTGTTGGATCAAAAACACCATTTACAGCTCGGTAAATATTAAAAGAAGATACTCCTCCGCTCCATTTAGTATAATCGTCCCAAGTTAAAGTATTATTAAAAATATTTTCTTTATCGTTGCTTACATGCAGCACTACCGACTTAGACGTATCACTCCAAACACCAGGATTATTACAATCATCTGCTGCTTGTATTTTATAGTAATAGTTTTTTTCAAGCGTTTTTACATTAACATCAGTATATGTCTGAGGCATTAAGGTCGAAGAAGCAACAAAGGCTAATTTGGTAAAATTAACACCATCTTCTGATTTGTAAATATTACAACCTTTAAATGGATTAGTTAAATCAACTGTATATGTGATTTCCATTTGCTTGCTGCCTGTATTTACACTTACAGAATTTATATAAACATAGCTTGGACCTGGCAAACCTGTTGCGGTAAAACAAGTTGTATTAGAACTCGCTGTAATGGTTAAATCATTGTTTCGAACTCTAACAAAATAGCAATACACATCTCCTGGATTTAACCCAACATGAGCAAACGAAGTACCAGTAGACGAACCAACTATACTGAAAGTTCCACCGTTTACAGAACAATACACATCATACTTTAAAATTCCTTTTGGTAAATTAGAATATGGAGTCCAAGATAAACTGGAGGTCCGTGAACATAAATCATACAAGGGTCCCGTTAAAAATATGGTATTGTATGTTACGCTTGGTATTGCATAATTTCCACAGCTATCAACTGGAGAAATACAATAACCTAAAGACGAGGTTCCAGGTGAAGCACCCAAAACTGTATATGTTGTATTATTATACCCTTGAATAGTATCTATACCTGTTAATCCAGAACCGTTTGAGAAAAAAATCACATAACTATCTACATCTAAACTGGTGGACGGTTGCCAACCCATTACTACTTGTCCGGATGCATTAACAGATACAGAATCTACTATAATAATAGGTGGAGGTTGAATATTTTTACAAGTATCCCCTTTTATATTGGATACAGAAGTACATCCTGAAGCATCAGAAATTTCGACTTTATAATTGTAAAATACTTTGCAACGGTAAATCGTGTCTTTGTAATTTAATTTATTACCAGTGTATATAGTTGTCCATGTACCTGTTGGATACTCTCTTGAAAGCGTATAAGTTGCAGAGGATGTTAGCAATAAAGGCGTATGCATCGCATTCCAATTTAAACTAGCAACTCCATTAACACTTGCTCCAGTCATATTTAAAAATATAGACTTTAATGTGTCTGAAGGAGTAGACGTTGCTGTTCCAGCACTGCTAATAGTCACCACATAATAGTAATAAGATTGTGAACTGGTATTAGATGGTACATGAACAAAAGTGGTTTGTGCGTATGAATTAACCGTACCTGCTAAACTAAATCCAACACCTGTAGGAGATGTCCAAATTTGATATTGTGTAAATAAACCTGATGGGTCTGGCGGAATAATCCACGACAATGTAGTACTAGTAGGCGAAGTAACCGATACACATCTTAAAATAGGCGCGGCAACTTGAGCATTTATCTTAGAAAAGAAAAATACATTAAAAACCAATAAAAAATATAAAAGTCTTGTTTTCAAAAAATGTAACTAAGCATTTGTTATTCAATTACAAAGGAACGAAAATCTAACCATTTTAGTGTGTAAAAAAACATAAAACTATTAAAACAGCTATTTTAATGAGTAAGTCTTAAAAAAACGATATTTTTGTGCTACTAAACTTAACCACTATGCAACAAGCTTATATTATAAATGGCGTTAGAACAGCCATCGGAAATTTTGGAGGAACGCTTTCAACTGTTCGTACAGATGATTTAGCAACTTTAGTTTTAAGAGAATTAATGGTAAAAAATCCGTCGGTTGATTTTAGTAAAGTGGTAGATGTTATAATGGGCTGTGCTAACCAAGCTGGTGAAGATAATCGCAATGTGGCTCGTATGGCTTCGTTAATGGCGGGTTTACCAATCACCGTTCCAGGACAAACCGTAAATCGTTTATGTGCATCTGGCTTAAGTGCTACAGTTGATGCAGCAAGATATATACAATTAGGTGAAGCCGATTTAATGATTTCTTCGGGAGTTGAAAACATGACTCGTGGTCCTTTGGTTATGAGTAAAGCAAGTTCAGCTTTTGGGCGCGACCAACAATTATTTGATAGTAGCTTTGGATGGAGATTTATCAATCCAAAATTAAAAGAACAATATGGCGTTGATGCCATGGGAGAAACTGCAGAAAATGTAGCAGAATTGCACAAAATTAGCCGTGAAGACCAAGATGCCTTTGCATTATGGAGTCAGCAAAAAGCGGCAAAAGCAATGGCAGCTGGACGTTTTGAAAAAGAAATTGTACCATCGGAAATTCCTCAAAAAAAGGGAGATGCTTTAATTTTTAAAACAGATGAGTTTGCAAAAACCAATACCACTTTAGAAGGATTACAAAAATTAAAAGCATCATTTCGCAAAGATGGGACAGTTACAGCTGGCAACGCATCTGGATTAAATGATGGCGCAGCAGCTATTTTATTAGCGAGCGAAAATGCGATTAAATCCTATAACTTAAAACCATTAGCTCGTATTGTGAGCAGTGCGGTTGTAGGAGTTGAGCCCCGCATTATGGGATTAGGGCCTGTAGAAGCAGCTAACTTAGCCCTAAAAAAAGCAGGCTTAACATGGAATGATATTGATATTATTGAATTAAACGAAGCTTTTGCAGCGCAAGCATTAGGCTGTACTCGTCAATGGAAATTAGATGATAAAGATCCTCGTATCAATCCAAATGGTGGCGCTATTGCTTTAGGTCATCCATTAGGAATGAGTGGTGCCCGTATTATCAATTCGGCCGCTATCGAATTAAATCTTCAAAACAAAAAATACGCCTTAGCTACGATGTGTATTGGTGTTGGACAAGGTTATGCGGCAATTATTGAGAGAGCTTAATGATCTATTTAGATTATAACTCCACTACCCCAGTTGACGAAAGAGTGTTAGCTGAAATGCTTCCTTTTTTTACTGAACATTTTGGTAATGCCTCTAGCAATACACATACTTTAGGTTGGTATGCTCAAGGTGCTATTGAAAAAGCACGACAACAAGTTGCTGATTTTATTGGTGCTGAAAATTCAGAAATTGTGTTTACTTCAGGAGCTACCGAAGCGATCAATATGGCTTTAAAAGGAGTTTTTGAAGCATACCAATCAAAAGGCAATCATATCATTACATGTAAAACCGAACATAAAGCGGTTTTAGATACTTGCGCTTATTTAGAAGAAAAAGGGGCAATTGTCACTTATCTGAATGTCGATAGAGAAGGTCGCATTGATTTGGATGAACTCAAAGAAAGCTTTACAGATAAAACCATTTTAGTAGCAATTATGGCTGCTAATAACGAAACGGGAGTTTTACAAGATTTAGAAAAAATTGCAGAAATTACGCACCAGCATGAATCTATCTTTTTTAGTGACACCACTCAAATGGCCGGTAAACTTCCTATTGATGTGAATGAAATGGGATTAGATATGTGTTGTATTTCGGCACATAAACTATACGGACCAAAAGGTGTTGGCGCATTATATGTTCGTCGTAAAGATCCTAGAGTGAGTTTGATTCCCTTGTTTCATGGTGGCGGACACGAAAACCATAAACGCAGTGGTACTTTAAACGTTGCTGGAATTGTTGGCTTAGGAAAAGCTTGCGAAATTGCTAAAAGCGATTTTTGGGATGACAATATGAATATCTCAAAAATGAGAGGTCATTTAGAGCATCAATTACTTGAGATATCTAAGTTAAGAATCAATGGATCAACACGTTATAGATTATATAACACCTCTAATTTATATTTTCCAAAACTAAAAGATGGAAGCTCTGTATTCTCACATATTAAAAACCAATATGCGGTATCTTTAGGCTCAGCTTGTACTTCGGCAAATGCAGAACCATCTCATGTACTAATGGCAATGGGATTAGAAAAAGAGGAATCAGAGAATTGTATCCGCTTCTCATTTGGTAAAAAAAGCCAAAAAGAGGAAGTTGAAAAATTAGCAAAATTAATCTTGTCGCTTTATTAATAGCATTCCTCTCAGAAATTAGTCTTTACATCCCCTAAAACGAATTACAAACTTTAAATTGTTCATTATTAACAATTTAAGAATTTTGACTTTTGGCTTTTTAAATATTATCTTTGACACACTAACACAAAAACAACAACAAATGAGTACCCAACAAATCAGATTCAACAACGCAAACCGTTCCTTTTATAACACCGCAAAAAAAAGAGTAGACGATTATTTTAAAGAAAACAATCTTTCGCGCTACGGAAACGCTCAAATGGTTATCAAATCCATTTTTATGTTTGCCTTATACTTTACCCCTTTCATTTTACTTATTTTTAATGTATTCGATAATTTATGGTTGCAATCCTTATTATGCGTATTAATGGGATTTGGTATGAGCGGAATTGGCCTATCAATTATGCATGATGCCAACCACGGTTCTTATGCTCGTAATGCTAAATTAAATGCTTTGATGTGTCGTAGTATGAATTTCATTGGCGGTAGTTCTATTAACTGGCAATTACAACACAATACGCTTCACCACACTTATACTAACATTCACGATCATGATGAGGATATTGCTCCTCCAGGATTTTTAAGATTTGACCCACATGCTGAATACAAGAAAATTCATAAATATCAGTTTTTATATGCATGGTTCTTTTATGGTTTAATGACAATTATGTGGGCTACAACTAAAGATTTCCAGCAATTAGCTCGTTATGAACGCATGGGATTATTAGTGACAAAAAAAACCACTTTCCGAAAACAATTAATTTTATTAATTCTTAATAAATTATTCTATTTAGGATATAGTTTAGCTCTCCCATTATTAGTAATGGACAATCCATGGTATCAAATTATTATAGGATGGTCAATTATGCATTTTACATGTGGACTAATCTTAGCATTAATATTCCAACCAGCTCATGTTGTTGACTTAACTGAATTCCCTTTACCAGATTCAAACGGAAATATGGCTGATGATTGGGCGGCACATCAATTAAAAACGACTACTAATTTTGCTCAAAAAAGCTGGGCTTTTTCATGGTTTGTTGGAGGACTAAATTTTCAAGTAGAGCATCATTTATTTCCAAATATTTGCCATGTTCACTACAAAAAAATCGCTCCAATTATTGAACAAACAGCCAAAGAGTTTAATTTACCTTATTATACTAAAAAAACATTTGTTGGCGCCTTAGCCGCTCATGCTAAGTTGCTTTATTTATTGGGCCAACCAACTCCAAAAATGGCTTAATACTTAACAAAGCTTTGTTTAAAATGCAGATCTAATAGGTCTGCATTTTTTGTTTTAAAAGCTTTACTTCGTATAAATAAAAACAGTTCAATTATGCGCGTTCATTTAATTGCAATAGGCGGAAGTGCCATGCACAATATGGCTTTGGCTTTACACCAAAAAGGTTTTAAAGTTACTGGAAGCGACGATGAAATAAACGAACCATCAAAAACTCGTTTGAAAAATGCTGGGATTTTGCCTGCAGAAATTGGCTGGTTTTCCGAAAAAATTACGCCTGATATTGATGCCGTTATTTTGGGGATGCATGCGCGAGAAGATAATCCAGAATTAATCAAAGCTAAAGAATTGGGTTTAAAAGTATATTCTTATCCAGAATATATTTATGAAGCTACCAAAGATAAAACGCGTGTGGTTATTGGAGGTAGTCACGGTAAAACTACGATTACCGCTATGATTTTACATGTGCTACATTACAATAAAATGGATACAGATTATTTAGTTGGTGCTCAATTAGAAGGATTTGACACGATGGTTAAATTAACGTCAGAAGCTCCCATTGCTATTATTGAAGGTGATGAATACTTAGCTTCGCCAATTGATCGACGACCAAAATTTCATTTATATAAACCAAATATTGCAATCTTAAGTGGCATTGCTTGGGATCATATCAATGTATTTCCAACCTTCGAAAATTATGTGAGTCAGTTTGAGAAATTTGTTGATTTAATTGAACCAAATGGTAGTTTAATCTATTGTAACGAAGATATGGAATTACAAAAAGTAGCAGCTAGTTCAGGTATATCAAACAACATTACTAAAATCCCCTATTCTATTCCAAAACATCGTATAGAAAATGGAACTACCATCCTAGAGGACAATAAACAAGATATTCCCTTGCAAATATTCGGAAACCATAACTTAATGAATCTAAATGGAGCTCATTTGGTTTGTAATAAATTAGGATTGACTGATACTCAATTTTACGAAGCTATTCAATCATTTAAAGGAGCGGCAAAACGTTTAGAACTAGTTTCTAAAACAGATAGCTTTGCTTTTTATAAAGATTTTGCTCATTCGCCTTCTAAATTAAAGGCCACTACACAAGCTACAAAACAACAATTTACCAATCGTAAAATTTTAGCCTGTATGGAATTACACACTTTTAGTAGCTTAAATGAAACTTTTTTAGCGGAATATGATGGAGCTATGAATGATGCTGACGAAGCCATTGTTTATTTTAATCCTCATACCATTGCGCATAAAAAATTAAAACCAATAACTGAAGAACAAGTGCTAACATATTTTAATCGAAAAGATTTAAAAGTATTTACAGATAGTAACATTTTAGTAACTTATCTTAAATCTAAATCATTAAAAAACCACGTACTTTTGATGATGAGTTCGGGTAACTTTGATGGCATTGATTTTAAACAATTATCAACAGAACTAAACCTGAATTAATATTTTGATTAAAGTACTACGTATCATTAACCGCTTTAACATTGGCGGCATCACATATAATGTTAGTTATCTCTCTAAGTATTTAGAAGACGATTTTGAAACACTATTAGTTGGCGGTCCCGAGGAAGAAGGTGAAGACAGTTCTTTATATATTCCTCAGGGTTTAGGATTAAAGCCAAGAGTTTTACACGAATTTCAACGAGAGATTAATTTAAAAAGCGATTATAAAGCTTATAAAGAAATTAAAAAAATAATACGAGAATTTAAGCCTGACATCGTTCATACACATGCTTCAAAAGCTGGAGCTATTGGCCGATTAGCTGCAATAGATTGTAATGTTCCTATTATTGTTCATACCTTTCACGGACATGTTTTCCACTCTTATTTTGGCAAACTAAAAACCGCTTTTTATAAAACTATTGAACGTTATTTAGCAAAACATTCAACGGCGATTGTTGCGATCAGTAATAAACAAAAGCAAGAATTGTCTGAAACCTTTGAAATTGCACCTAAAGATAAAATCCACGTCGTTCCATTAGGTTTTGATTTAACTAAGTTTACTTTAAACAAAGAATCAAACCGAAAAGAATTTAAAGAGAAATATAACTTAAAGGGTGACCAACTTGCTATAGGTATTATCGGAAGACTAGCGCCTATTAAAAACCATAGTTTGTTTATAGAATCTATTGCTCACTTAAAGCATAAAGGAATCACCAATTTTAAAGCCTTTATTATTGGCGATGGAGATACTCGAGATACGATTACAGAAGCATGCAAGCAATTCAATGTATCTTGGTCAAACGATCCAACTGATAATGTGGATGTTATATTCACCTCATGGATTACTAATGTTGAATGGGCTCTACATGGTTTAGATATAGTGGCATTGACTTCTTTGAACGAAGGAACTCCCGTTAGTATTATTGAGGCTCAGGCAGCAGGAAAATACGTGGTTTCAACCAATGTGGGCGGAATTGAAGACGTTTTACATCCAGAATGTGGTTTATTATCTGAAATTACCGATAAAACTGCATTTTTCGATAATTTATATAAAGCTTGTACTCAAAAAGAGCAATTACAAAATTCGGCTGAAAAAGGCGAAAAATGGGCACTTTCTAAGTTTAGTTATATGCGTTTAGTTGATGATATGAGACAATTATATACTCAATTATTAAAAAGCGCATGATTTTTGATATTAAGGGATAAATTCTAACTTTGTGATATAATATATAACTATGCGTTTTTTCAAATATTTTCTATTACTCTCTTTAGCATTCTGGTTTTCTTCTTGTAAGATATTTCGTTCAAACTTAATGCTTAAAACGCCTAAAGATTACACATATGATAAAATAGCAGACTCTTTATCAAAGCAAGATTACAAAATTGATGCAAATGACCTTGTAAATATTAGAATTTTTGCAAACGATGGTTTTAAAATTGTCGATTTAGCTACCTCCACTCAAGTTACTAGATTTATTGAGCTAGACTACGTAGTCAATATGGATGGTACAGCTAAACTACCACTAGTGGGAAGAGTGAAATTAGCTGGATTAAGTGTAAGAGAGGCGACAGAATACCTTGAACAAATTTACGCTGATTACTATGTAAAACCATTTGTTTTTATGACAGTAACTAATAAACGTGTTATTGTTTTTCCAGGTAATGGTGGAACTGCAAGAGTTTTAAATCTTACAAATAATAATACTACCGTTATTGAAGCATTAGCGTTAACTGGAGGTATTTCGGAAGATGGAAAAGCCTATAAAGTTAAATTGATTAGAAATCAAGAAAACCAAAAACCGAAAGTGTACTTAATGGATTTGTCTAAAATTGAAGGTATAGCTGTTGGTAACACAGTTGTTTTGGCTCATGATATTATTTATGTAGAACCGCGATACAGATTTGCAAGAACTCTAGTGGCAGAAATAACGCCAATCGTATCTTTAATTAGTACGACGTTTTTATTATATACTCTAGTTGGAAGAGTAAAATGATTCAACCTCAAGGAAATAATTCTATAGATAAGTATAGAGACAGGGTTTCTAAATTTAGTAGTGAACTAGATTTAGGACTAGTTCTATATATTATTAAACAAAGTCTATGGTTTGTTGCCGCATTTTTTGTAATTAGTCTTGGTATTGCCGCTATATATTTAAGATATAGTCAACCAGAATATGAATCTTCTACATTAATTCAAATAAATGACAATAATCAAGCATCCAAAGTGCTTCAGATGACTAAATTTGATGAAGGCGACAATAAGATTGCAACGGCCATGGAGCAAATTCACTCCAAGATTTTCCTAAAACGAGTAGTTGAAAAATCTGATGTGCAAATTAGTTATTTTAACGAAGGAACGTTTAAAAACAATGAGTTATACTCATCTTCTCCTTATTTAGTGAAGTTTAATGTAAAACACAATAGCATATACGGTGTTAAAATATATATAAATTTTAGTACAATTAATTCTGGAACACTTAGCTTTACTGCTGAAGGGAAAAACTATACCATTCCATTTACAACTTCAAATGTAGTAAGTACACCGCACTTCGAATTAAGTATTTCGCCCAATGCAGAGCTAGATAACAGTGCTGTAAAGAGTCAGCTATCAGAAAATAATAAATCCTACTTTATTATAAATAATATTGATAATGTAACTGCTGCGTTGCAATCAAAAATTGACATTAAGTTAATTAATGAAGCAGCAGGAACTATTCAGATAAAAGTAAAAGACATAAATTCAGATAAATCAAGAGATTTAGTGAATTTAATTTCCAATGAATACTTGAAATTTGATGTAGAACGTAAGAGTGAAAGCTCGAAAAGTATCATTTCATTTATTGATGAACAATTAGATCTTGTTTACAATGATCTAAAATCATCAGAAAACAATCTACAAGAATTTAGAAAAAACAACAATTATACCGTTAAAGAAACTACAGTGGATCCTAATTTAATTCGCTTAACAAAAATAGAAGACGACATGTTAAAAGTTGAATTAGATGAGAAAATTCTTGCCGAACTTCAACAAAATATTTCTAAAAACAAAAGCATCGACACTTATCAATTAATTTCATTGATTTCAGGGACAGAATACGAAAGTGCTATTAAAGATTATACTCAGAGTATTCAAAAACTACTATTAGAAAAAGAAGACCTTTTGTATATGGTGACACCTAATAGTGAAAACATTAAGCAAATAAATTTTAATATCGAAACTCAAAAAAAATTATTAATTGAAACAATTAACGCTGTTCGCCTGAGATATAAATCACAATACAGTAGCCTAACACAGAAATATTCAGAGTATCAAAATAAAAGTGTTAATAATCCCGATGAAGACTTAGAACACTCTCGATTAATGCGTTTGTTTAGCATTAGCGAAAAATATTACACCATGTTATTAGAAAAGAAAACGGAGTTTTCAATTAATAAGGCAGGTTTTGTATCCGAAAATGTAATTCTAGAAGAAGCAGTCAATTCAGGAGCGTGGGTATCACCAAATAAAAAAATGACCATTATTATTGCAGTTCTACTTGCTCTTATATTATCCCTTCTGCTAGTTTTCACTCGTTACTTTTTACATGATAAAATTACATCTGTGAATGACGTCGTAAATAATATTGATGCTTCGGTTTCTGTATTAGGTATAATTCCCAATTATGAAAGTGATGTTCCTGTTTCTCAACTAGTGGTTGATAAAAACCCTAAATCTCAAATAGCAGAAGCTTTTAGAAGTATCCGTTCGAATTTAAATTTCATTAATAATTCTGAAGGTTCAAAAATAATAGCAGTTACGTCTTCTATCTCTGGAGAAGGTAAAACATTTGTATGTTTAAATATTGCTGGTATTTTAGCTTACACTGGTAAGAAAGTTATTCTATTAGATTTAGATATGAGAAAACCTAAAATCCATAAAGGATTTGGCGTTTCCAACGATGTTGGAATGAGTACAATATTAACAGATATGACTCCTGTAAAAGATTGCATTAACAAAAGTCATTTCCCTAATTTGGATTATATAACCGCTGGGCCAATACCCCCAAATCCATCTGAATTAATTATTAGTAATCGCTTAAATACCCTAATTGAAGAATTAAAAGTTGACTACGATTATATTGTATTTGATAATCCTCCTATTGGCTTGGTAACAGATGGTATTACAACAATACAAAAAGCTGATTTCCCTATCTATGTATTTAGAGCAGATTATTCGAAGAAAGCTTTCGTACAAATTTTAGATAAATTAATAAATGAAGCTAGCATCAAAAATTTATCAATGATATTAAATGGAGTTGATACAACTCGTTCAAATTATGGTTATAAATATGGCTATGGTTATGGCTATGGTTATGGCTACGGAAACGGTTATTATTCGGATGACAAAGTAGAGAAAAAGACAGGTATATCGAAATTATGGAAGTAATTGAAACAAAAATAAAGGATTTATTAATTATTAAACCAAAGGTATTCGCGGATTCAAGAGGTTACTTTTTTGAAAGTTATAACGCAGATGTTTTTAAACAAAATAACATCACAGTAAATTTTGTTCAAGACAATCAATCTCTTTCTAGCACTGGCGTGCTGAGAGGATTGCATTTTCAAGCACCTCCGTTTGATCAAGGGAAATTAGTGCGTGTAATAACGGGAGCTGTTTTAGATGTTGCCGTTGACATTAGGAAAAATTCACCGACCTATGGAGAACATATTACCGTTGAATTAACTGAAGAAAATAAAACGATGTTTTATATCCCTCCTGGTTTTGCGCATGGCTTTTTAACACTGAGAGACAATACAATTTTCTCTTACAAATGCACCAATGTTTACAACAAACTCTCAGAAGGTTGTGTATTATGGAATGATACAGACTTAAACATAAATTGGAATGTTGCTAATCCAACTTTATCCGAAAAAGATTTGGTTGGAACTCCTTTCAAAGAATTTACCAGCCCTTTCTAAATGCAATTTTCCCAAAATAATATTCTGTTATTTACTGTCCTTACTATTGGCATTACATTTATATTGTCTGCCGTTTTTAATTCTATTTTACTTAAATTTTCTCAAACATTAGGTGTTAGAACACAGCAAGCAAATCAAAAACAAATTCGTTGGAGTCCATCCGCTAGGCCATCTATTGGTGGAATTTCATTTTTTGTAATATTCTTAATTACTTTTATTATTTTGAATTTTATTGATCACTTGCTCCCTCTCAATTACAGTAGTTTAAAAATAATTGGAATATTTGTGGTTTGTACACTTGCCTTTTTAATGGGGCTGGCCGACGATGCTTATAATACTCAGCCGCTTTTAAAGTTCATCGCTCAATTGATTTGTGGTTTAATCCTTTATTTCACTGGCACAAAAATCAACATCTTTACTATAGAAGCATTTAATTTCGGACTAACCGTATTTTGGGTTGTTGGATTTATGAATTCAATTAATATGTTAGACAATATGGATGCAATAACAACCATTGTATCGATTGTTATTTTGCTATTTGTAATATTTTTAAACATTAATTTAAATCTAATTTTAAGTCCTGTTCCCATCCTAAGTTTAGGTTTATTAGGTGCTTTATTAGGCTTTTTGGTATACAATTGGCATCCCGCCAAAATGTTTATGGGTGATACAGGTAGTCAATTTTTAGGTGCCTTTCTTGCTGTTGTTGGTATTGATTATTGCTGGAACTCATTTACGCTTGTTAACAATTCTTGGTTTTCAGTAAATCCTGTTTTACAAGGTTTTTTATCCATTGCCTTAGTGTTTATTTTGCCTATTACGGATACTATTACGGTTAGTATTAATCGCATCAAAAGAGGACAATCTCCCTTTGTAGGTGGTAAAGACCATACGACACATCATTTATTTTTTAAAGGAATTACTGAAAAAAGAATTGCCATCTTATTTTGTGGAATAGGAATGACTGGTTTAGCATTAGCCCTTAATCAAATTTTGAATTATCAAACCACTTGGTTGATAGTTTCTATTATTTTTTGTGCTATCACTTTCGTATCTTTATATCTAAATACGATTATAAAAGGAAAGTGACCATATCTGTTTGGATATTAAAAATTTTTCGCGAACCAACTCCTCTTTACAAAAAAACCTATCTGAGTTTGGCTTTGTGGACCTTGATTAGTTTTTTAATCATGTTCATCTCCTTTGATCCAAATCACAAAATTAATCTCGATTATGCTAACTCCAATTTTAAAGTATTAGGATTAAACATACCTACTAATTTAGAATTTGCAGGTGAACGCGTTCCGCAAAACGATTACCAAATTAAAGAAAGTTTAGAAAAAGAATTCTTCGCCAATAAATCATGGAAAAATTCCTCCTTAGCATTGTTTAATAAAGCTCAAAAATGGTTTCCTATCATAGAACCTATTCTGAAAAAAGAAGGTGTACCAGATGACTTTAAATATGTGGCAATTATCGAAAGTCATTTATCAAATGTTATTTCCCCAATGGGAGCTTCTGGTTTTTGGCAACTCATGCCAGTAACTGCTCAACATTATGGCTTAATTGTAAATAGCGAAGTAGATGAGCGCCTAGACGTTGAAAAAGCAACCGTAGTAGCATGCAAACATTTTAAAGATGCTCATCATTATTTTAAAAACTGGACGCTCTCTGCTGCTGCATATAATGTGGGAATTGGCGGCATTCAAAATGCTTTAAAAAAACAAAATACAAATAACTATTACGACCTTCTTTTAAATAACGAAACTGGAAGTTTTATCTATCGCATCTTGGCATATAAAACCCTACTCTCCAACCCTACTCACTTTGGTGTAAAAAACAAAATCAAAAAGTCAGGTAGCTTCCCTGCCTTCAAAATTGTGAAAGTGGATTCCTCTATTACCAATTTATCGGCCTTTGCAAAACATATAGGCACTAATACCATTGTATTAAAAACATTTAATCCGTGGCTTACTGGTGAACAACTCACAAATCCTGATAAAAAAACCTTTCAGTTTAAAATACCTAAAAACAAAAACATTGATTTAAGTGTTTACTTTAACGATGTGTTTCCGCAAGAAGCCATCATTGATACCACTTTAAAAACAGCAACTTTAACTGACACATTAAAAATAATTACAGACACTTTAAAGAAATGATAAAAGATGAAAGATATATGATTCAGGACTTAAATTAAAACTTTAATCTTATATCTTTAGTTTTTAATCTGCCCTCAATATGGAAGAAGAACAAATAGAAGTTATTGGCGCACGTGCACATAACTTAAAAGATATATCACTCACTATACCTCGCAATAAATTAGTAGTACTTACTGGACTCAGTGGAAGCGGAAAATCATCACTTGCATTTGACACCATTTATGCGGAAGGACAACGCCGCTATATCGAAAGTTTTTCGAGCTACGCTCGTCAGTTCCTTGGTAATATGGAACGACCTGATGTAGATAAAATTTCAGGATTAAGCCCTGTTATTTCTATCGAACAAAAAACCGTTAACAAAAATCCTCGTTCTACCGTTGGTACAATTACAGAGATTTACGACTTTTTACGTTTGTTATTTGCGCGTTCAGGTGAAGCATACTCATATGTTACGGGCGAAAAAATGGTGCGTTACAGCGACGACCAAATCATTGATTTAATCCTTGAAAAATACAAAGACAAAAAAATAAATCTTTTAGCACCTGTGGTTAAAGGTCGTAAAGGACATTATAGAGAATTGTTTGAAGACGTTCGCAAAAAAGGTTTTAATAAAGTACGCATTGACGGCGCTATTGTAGACATTACGCCTAAAATGCAGGTGGATCGATACAAAATTCATGATATTGAAATTGTGATTGATCGTTTAGAAATCACGAAAGACATTAAGCCTCGTTTGCACCAATCTTTGCAAACTGCCATGAAGCAAGGTAAAGGAACCATTATGGTATTGGAACATGAAGAGGTGGATGCAAAAGCAAAGAAAAAAACAACACAAGCTTTTGGTTTTGGCAAAGTGCAATTCTTTTCTCGCTCTTTAATGTGTCCTACTTCTGGTATTTCGTATGATGAACCTGCTCCAAATTTATTTTCTTTCAACTCACCTTACGGCGCTTGTCCGCACTGCAACGGACTAGGCGTTGTATCAGAAGTAGATATTAGTAAGATCGTTCCTAATCAAAAAATCTCTATTCGTAAAGGCGCTATTGCTCCGTTGGGGCCATCAAAAGGTATATGGGTATTTAAACAAATTGAAGCTATTGGATTAAAATATAATTTCACCTTAGACACACCTTTTGAAGACATTTCAGAAGATGCCGTAAACATTTTATTAAACGGAACCGAAGAATTATTTACCGTAAAATCAGACGCTAACAGTTACAGCTCTGCTTTTGATGGCATAGCAACTCATATTTCTCGTCAGGCAGAAGAAGATCCTTCGCCTGCGATGCTGCGTTGGGTAGAAGGTTTTACCAATAAAATAAATTGTTCGGTTTGTGAAGGTACTCGTTTAAAAAAAGAAGCGCTTTACTTTAAAATTGATGAAAAAAATATTTCTGAATTATCAGAAATGGATATCAATATTTTAGGCGATTGGTTTAAAGGCATCGAAAAACGTTTAAGTAAATCTCAAAACGTGATTGCTAAAGAAGTTTTGAAAGAAATCAGAACTCGTATTGGTTTTTTATTAGAAGTAGGCTTAGATTACGTAACACTTAACCGTTCTTCTAAAACCTTGAGTGGTGGCGAAGCACAACGTATTCGTTTGGCTACACAAATTGGCTCACAGTTAGTAGGTGTATTATATATATTGGATGAACCTAGTATTGGCTTGCATCAACGTGATAATGTGCGTTTAATTGAAGCCTTAAAAAATTTACGTGATGTTGGAAACAGTGTATTAGTGGTTGAGCATGATAAAGATATGATTGTTGAATCTGACTATGTGATTGATATTGGTCCTGGTGCTGGCGTGCATGGAGGAAGAGTAATCGCAGCTGCTCCACCAAAAGAAATGCTAAAATTTAATACCATTACGGCTGATTATATTACAGGTAAACGTAGTATCGAAGTTCCAAAAGTTCGCCGAAAAGGAAACGGAAAAAAATTAGTTTTAAAAGGCTGCACAGGACATAACTTAAAAAACGTAAGTGTTGAAATTCCTTTAGGGAAATTTATTTGCGTCACAGGCGTTAGTGGTAGTGGCAAATCAAGTTTAATAAACGAAACGCTTTATCCTATTTTAAGTAATTACTTTTATAATTCAGAAAAGCGTCCCCTACCCTACAAATCATTTACAGGTATTGAACACATTGATAAAGTCATCGACATTGATCAATCACCTATTGGCCGAACTCCTCGAAGCAATCCTGCCACTTACACCAATGTATTTTCTGACATCAGAACTTTGTTTTCTGAATTACCAGAAGCTAAAATTAGAGGTTATAAACCAGGTCGTTTTTCATTTAATGTAAAAGGCGGCCGTTGTGAAACCTGCGGAGGCGCTGGTGTTAAAACGATTGAAATGAATTTCTTACCAGATGTTTACGTTAACTGCGACGAGTGTAATGGCAAACGTTATAACAGAGAAACCTGCGAGGTACGCTATAAAGGTAAATCCATCAGTGATGTGTTAAACATGACCATCGATCAAGCATGCGAGTTCTTTGAAAACCTTCCTAACATTTTTCGTCAAATAAAAACTTTACAAGATGTTGGTTTAGGATACATTACGCTTGGACAACAAGCTACAACCTTAAGCGGTGGTGAAGCTCAACGTGTAAAGCTATCAACAGAATTAAGTAAACGCGATACAGGAAATACCTTATATATTTTAGATGAACCAACAACGGGTTTACACTTTGAAGACATTCGCATTTTATTAGGTGTTTTAAATCGTTTAGTAGAAAGCGGAAATACGGTTTTAGTCATCGAACATAATATGGATATCATCAAAGTAGCCGATCATTTAATTGACGTTGGTATGGAAGGCGGCAAAGGCGGCGGAGAAATATTATTTACTGGTACTCCCGAAGAATTAGTAAAATCTAAAAAAGGATATACGGCACCATTTTTGAAAAAAGAATTGTGAAAATTTATGTCAGTTCGAGCGTAGTCGAGAACAATAATTAAACCTAGATTCGTATATTCGTTTA
>ERZ724520.283-NODE-283-length-27408-cov-12.444412_pt1 | contig 27408 bp, 26 predicted proteins | sample MGYA00376053_ERZ724520 | MGnify/ENA primary metagenome ERZ724520 (study PRJEB28724, sample SAMN07190886) | activated sludge metagenome | isolation source: activated sludge of sewage treatment plant in Hong Hong | place: USA: Christiansburg, Virginia | collected...
TGGATTCTATTTCAGAGCTTAAAGGGGATACATATTTCATGGTACACCATCCGTATGATCAATTAACTATCATCATTAAGCATAGACCATTCATAAAAAACTAATAAATTTCTGCATTAGTACTTAAAACCTAAAATTGGGGGTGGGCTTTTGGTGGCAATGTCGTTGGTTCCTTTGGCTTATTTCGGAGATTCACCTTCTATAGGCCTCGCTACAATATTTGGTGTAACTGCGAGTTGGGGTATATATAATATCAATGAGTTAGATAAAGATAATTATACTTATAGCCAAGTGCTGCAACGTAATATGGCTATTCCTGTTGGTATTTTTGCGCTTGGTTCAGGTGCTTATTGGTTACTCAAAAAAGCCAAACCAGACACCAAAGCCAAAATTAACGTAACGCCTTTAAACAATGGTGCAATTTTGAGTTTGAGTAGTAATTTTTAGAGGAGTTTTGCTGCTGTATAAAAAAGATATTTGCCTTATCATTTGTGTTTTATGAAATAAGACAGCCTCAATGACCTTACCTTTACCGATGATTAACGGTGTTAGTGCCAGTTGTGTTTGGTTGCCACATGGCGACTGGCCAAGCTATGCCGATTTTTTTGTACAACGCTTTGTTGATGTGAGCCTGCAAACTTGGCAACAACGCGCCAATAAACAACAGCTTGTAGATGAGTTTGGTGTGCCGATTGTGTTGGAAGCGGCTTATTGTGGTGGGCGACGTGCGTATTATTATCGAGAATTAGACAACGAAACCCCAATTCCTTTTGTTGAGCAAATTTTGTATCAAGATGAGCATTTAGTTGTGGTTGATAAGCCGCATTTTTTGCCCGTTATTCCCGCAGGACAGTTTTTGCAGCAAACCCTATTAGTGCGTTTAAAAAAGACCTTAGCGTGTGAAGATTTGATTCCGATTCATCGGATTGACCGCGAAACTGCAGGCATTGTGTTGTTTTCACGCAATGTGAAAACACGCGGTGCGTATCAAAATTTATTTAAAAATAGAGAAGTAAGCAAAACTTATCATGCACTTGCACCAAGTTGCCATGATTTACACTTGCCGCTTAATTATCAAAGCAGAATGATTGAGGGCGAACCTTTTTTTAGAATGCAAGAAGTAGCAGGTACAGCAAACTCTCAAACCTATATTGAGTGTTTGGCGTGTTTTGGTGAGTTAAGTTTGTATCAGTTGCAGCCCATAACGGGACGAAAGCACCAATTACGGGTGCATTTAGCGGCGTTGGGTATCCCTATTGTCAATGATTCGTTTTATCCACATTTGCAAGCTAACCAAAAAGAAGATTTTAGTCGGCCACTAAAACTCTTGGCTAAGTCGATAGCGTTTATAGACCCCATCACCAAGCAGTCGCGCTATTTTGAAAGCCAATTGAGTTTAATAGAGTAAGATGCTTAAACCAGCTTATGCCTTGGCAAGCCTAGCGAAATAATGGCAGCCAATGCAATAAAAGCACTCGAAATCCATAAGCAAGCCACCAGCCCCCATTGTTGATACACCCAACCCGACAGTACAGTACCTAATAATCGCCCCATGGCATTAGACATATAATAAAAACCGACATCTAAAGACACGCCATCTTCTTGAGCGTAAGACACAATTAAATAACTATGCAAAGACGAATTAACCGCAAATAACACGCCAAAACTTAATAAGCCTAAAACAATCACACTTAATGCCGAAAACGTACCATAAGTTAATGCCAAAGCGATTAAGGCAGGTAAACCACACAAAGCGACTGCCCATACAAAAGCGGCTGTGCCATCGGGTACACGGCCTTGTTTTTTGCCTGTTATATACGGTGCAAAAGACTGCACCACGCCATAAGCAATAACCCATAACGCCAAAAAACCACCGACCCACCAAAAACTCCATCCTAAGTGAGTGCTTAAATACACAGGTAAAGCCACCACAAACCACACATCACGCGCCGCAAACAAAAACAAACGTGCTGCCGACAAAAAGTTAATGGCACGACTCTTAGAAAACAGTTCACTAAATTTGGGTTTGGCTTTCTTTTTGCCTAAGTCTTGTTTAAGCAAAATTAAACTGCCTAACCAAATTAAGCCTAAAACACTCGCCATGGCTAACAAGGCATGGTTAAAGCCTAATAACGACAACAATGCACCACCCAAAAAGAAGCCTACGCCTTTAAGGGCATTTTTGGAGCCTGTAAGTATGGCAACCCATTGATAAAGCTTGCTTTGTTGATTATTAGGAACTAAGAGTTTAATTGAGCTTTTGGCACTCATTTTGTTGAGGTCTTTGGCAATGCCCGATAAGGCTTGTGCCATCATTACCCAAGCTACCGTGAGCCACTCGTTAGGGATGGTGAGTAGCAATAAGGCAAATACTTGCATTCCCAAGCCGATGTTCATTGTTTTGTTAAGTCCCCAACGTGCGCCCAAATAGCCGCCCACTAAATTAGTCACTACGCCAAAAAACTCATAAAACAAAAATAAACTGGCAATGGCTAACGGGGCAAATCCTAAGCTATGAAAGTGTAATACCACGAGCATTCGTAACGCGCCATCGGTGAGGGTAAAAGCCCAATAGTTGGCGGTAACGATGAGGTATTGTTTGAGTTGTGGGGTGAGGGTGTTTGTGGTCATGGTGTTTGAGTTTTTACTGTAGATTGTAGCCCTCACCCCAACCCTCTCCCAAAGGGCGAGGGGGTTCTCTCTCCTTGTGGGAGAGAGCTAGAGTGAGGGTGAATTAGGTGCTTATTACTCCGCCAAACCCACCAAACGCGTCAGCTCAACGGTACGATTAGCATAAGCCCACTCATTGTCATACCACGCATAAATTTTGACTTGTGTACCATTAATCACCATCGTCGAAGGCGCATCAATAATAGAAGAACGCGGGTCGGTACGATAATCTATAGACACTAAAGGCCGTTCTTCATAGCCTAAAATACCTTTTAGCTCGTTATTGGCTGCGTCTTTAAAAAGCTGATTAACTTCGGCAACCGTGGTAGTGCGTTCAACCTCAAACACACAATCGGTTAATGAGGCATTAGCCAAAGGCACTCGCACTGCATGACCATTTATTTTGCCGCGTAATTCAGGAAAAATCTCGGCAATGGCACTAGCCGAACCTGTAGAAGTAGGAATAAGGCTCATGCCACAAGCTCGAGCGCGGCGTAAGTCTTTATGTACTTGGTCTAAAATACTTTGGGTATTGGTAATAGAGTGGATAGTGGTAATAGAGCCGTGTTTAATACCCAAATGCTGATGAATAATTTTAACAACAGGCGCTAAACAGTTTGTGGTACACGAAGCTGCCGTCACAATACGGTGTTGTTGTGGGTCAAATAAATGTTCATTAACGCCTAATACAATGTTTAACGCGCCTTGTTCTTTGACAGGCGCACTCACCACTACGCGTTTAACGCCTTGTTGTAAATAGGCTTGTAGCGCGGCAACGGTTTTTATATGGCCGCTGGCTTCTATCACAATATCGCAACCCGACCAATCGGTGTCGTTAGTGCTTTTATTGTTGCTTACTAAAATACGTTTTTGATTGATGATGATATGGTTGCCTTGACTACTGGCCTCGTGCTGCCAACGGCCATGCACCGAGTCAAAATTAAGTAAATGGGCGTGAGTGGCGGCATCACCCGCAGGGTCATTAATCTGAATAAATTCAAACTCTGGCCAGTCCCATGCAGCGCGTAAGGCCAAACGACCAATACGGCCAAAGCCGTTAATTCCGATTTTGATAGTCATTTTTCTCTCCCAATTAACAACAAATAGATGTGGTCTGGCTTAGATTGCAGGGTTGACCACCGCAACAATCATCCGTCAAAAAGGTGAGCAATTGCTGCATATTATGTAGATTAGCACTATAAATAATATGTCGCCCCTCTGATTTGGCCTCAATTAAACCTGCGTGATTGAGTTCTTTAAGATGAAACGACAAAGTTGCCCCCGCCATTCCGCCTAATAATTCGCTAATTTTTCCAACCGCTAAACCAGTCGTAGCGTGCTGCACTAATAATCTAAAAATAGCCAAACGCGACTCTTGAGCTAATGCGGCTAATAACGTAACGGCGGTGTTTTGGTTCATGGTTGTAGTCCTCGTTAATAATATAACTATATTTCTAGAAATATAGAAATAATTTTATGTGTATAAAACATATCCCCCATTTTTTGTAAGGGTTAAAATAGCCCAAATTTTATTTAAACTTGGTGTGAATTTATGACTCCCGAACTATTGCTGCCCGCAGGTAGCCTCGAAAAAATGCGTACTGCTTACGATTTTGGTGCGGATGCAGTGTATGCAGGCTTGCCGCGCTATTCGTTACGGGCGCGTAATAATGATTTTAGGTTAGAGCAATTAGCACAAGGTATTAACGAAGCGCATCAACGCGGCAAACAATTTTATGTGACCGCCAATATTTTGCCGCATAACGACAAAGTACGCAGCTTTGTACGCCAATTGCAGCCTGTGGTTGATATGAAGCCCGATGCCTTTATTATGGCTGATGCAGGATTAATCATGTTAGCGCGTGAGGCATGGCCAGAGGTAAATATTCATTTATCGGTACAAGCCAACACGGTTAATTATGCGTCGGTTAAGTTTTGGCAAAGTGTGGGTGTCAAACGGATTATTTTGTCGCGTGAGTTGTCTTTAGACGAAATTGCCGAAATTCGCCAACAATGCCCCGATATGGAATTAGAAGTATTTGTGCATGGCGCATTGTGTATTGCCTATTCGGGACGTTGTTTGTTGTCGGGCTATTTTAATCGCCGTGACCCTAATCAAGGTACTTGTACCAATGCGTGTCGTTGGAATTACAAAATGCACGATGCCGAACAAAATGAAACGGGTGATGTGGTTAAATTGCAAGGCTTTGATTTTGGAAAAGAGCTAGAAGAAGCCAATAGTAATTTTGCTGCGTGTGGTGGCACGGAGCGTCATCCTGCCGCAGACCACGTGTATTTGATTGAAGAAGCGAGTCGTGAAGGTGAGCTAATGCCCATTATGGAAGATGAACACGGCACGTATATTATGAACTCTAAAGATTTGCGCGCTATTGAATATGTGGATAAGTTAGCCAAAATAGGCGTTAACTCACTCAAAATCGAAGGCCGTACTAAGTCTTTATATTATGTAGCGCGTACCGCACAAACTTATCGTCGAGCCATTGATGACGCGGTTGCAGGTAAGCCCTTTAATCCTGAATTGTTGTTAGAGTTAGAAGGTTTATCAAATCGTGGTTATACCGCAGGCTTTTTGCAGCGTCATGTATCTCAAGACACGCAAAACTATATTACGGGTAACTCTGAAGCCAAACGCAGCCAGTTTGTAGGTCAGGTGTTATCGGTTGAAGAGGGTTGGGGCGTGGTTGAGGTTAAAAATCACTTTGAAGTAAATGATGCGCTAGAAATTATTCACCCTCAAGGTAACTTGTACATTACCTTGGAGGCAATGCGTAATGCCAAAAATGAGGCGGTGCAAGTGGCCGCAGGCAGTGGCGTAAAAGTTAAAATACCTTTAGATGCCAGTTATGATGGGGCGTTGGTGGCAAGGTTGTTTTAGAGTAGAGTAATAAAAAAGGCTTACATTTCTGTAAGCCTTTGATTTATATGGTGGGTCTGCATACTCTGTAACGGGGGAGTTGATGGTTAGCATGGCACGGTTTTAGAAGGTGTGGCGCAATTGTGGCGCAGTTTTAGAACAATGCCACTATGGGTGGCGTAGTTTGGTATTTTATAAAAACCTCTAGTTTGTACTGTAAAATACTACCTATATTAAGAAGTACTGTTTTATTGAACCAATATACAGGCATCTAGCCGATTATTGTGTCGTTTTTTATATTTCTGAGATAATCTCAGTTTTTAATTTTGTTGTGAGCGCTTGCACGCTAAGCGAATAGTTAGATTTTAATGGTTGGTGAGTATTGGTATGTATCAAGAACGTCTTGTTCAAGTCGTGGAGTTTGCATATGCACGTCTTCGGGAAAGAATAAATGGTCGGCGTATTTGTGTAGAAAACGAAGCTTCATTACAGCTTCATTTTTCGACATTGCTAAAAATAGTTGGTGAAATGTACGAAAGTAGTAAAAATGAAATATTCTTGATTGAGCTAGAAAAGCCTGTTTCTTTGTCAAATGGCTGTTTTGGTAAAAGTGGCACAAGAAAAGCTAAAATTGATATATGTATCTCATTCGAAAATATAGAGACGAAGAAAAAACATAGCTGTGCAATTGAATTGAAGTATTTTAAAGAAGTAAACCATAGAGAGCCAAACAATAGATACGATGTTTTTGCTGATATTAGAAATCTTGAAACGTATGGCGAATTTGCTGAAATAGGGTTTTTGATTGTAGCAACCGACCATAATCATTACGTTAACAAAAGCGCATACTCACCAGACACTGCCGATTTTGACCTCAGAGATGGTAAAACCTATGCAGCAAAAACGGTGTTGAGCTATAAAACTAATACACCTTATGGTGAGGATATTTTACTGAAAAATGATTATTCTTTTTCGTGGGATGAATGCTCAAATGGTGTACATTTCCTGAAATTATTAGTTACGCCGTAAACACGCTAAATTCAGCTATGGTTTTCTCCTACTTTGCAAGGTACTTAAATGAATGAGTTTTTGCAGCTGCTATACGCCTATCATTTTTAGTACGTAATCTAAATTTTCAGTATTCAAATGGCTTTATAACGCCATAAAAGTTATCTGATTTTTAGCTGTCATCGCCCAGATAGTGCGTTCTTTTTTTTAGAAAATAATCTTGATAAAAGCCCATGTCGCTTACGTGTAGCAACGAAAATAAGTAATCATGGTAACAGTGACTGAAATGAAGATTTGTTAATATCAGTGACCAATACAGTGACCAAAAATATTTTTTGGCAAATAAAAAAGGCTTACATTTCTGTAAGCCTTTGATTTATATGGTGGGTCTGCACGGACTTGAACCGTGGACCAAAGGATTATGAGTCCTCTGCTCTAACCAACTGAGCTACAGACCCGCGCGCAGTGGGGCGAGATTATAAGCCTAAGTTACTTAAACTTCCACAATAACATAATATTTTTTAACATTTTCAATCACTTCAAAAATGCCGCAAAAATTAGGAGGAATAACAGCAGCATCACCTGCACCAATGTCAATAAAATCACCTTGGCTGTTGTGCAAACGCACTTGACCTTCAATTACCGTAAAAAATTCTTGTTTATTTGCTGCAAACTCAATGCGCCATGCACCCACTTCGCACGCCCATATACCACAACTCATGTGAGGATGCTCGTATAAGCTATAAGTTAAACGCTGAGGACTGCCTTTAAGCAAACGCTCGGTTTTAGGATAATCAATGCTTGCTTGTGATTGTTGTTGCCCTTGACCTGCTACAAATAATGCCGCCACGATTAAATCCTCCCCATAAATAAAGCGGTAATTAAAGTTGACTTTGCCGCGTCATTCAAGCATATCTTTGGCCAATAGTATTTTGTATGTTTACAGTGTAAACTTGATTTTTAAAAATTAGCCAAAGGTATTTGCCATGAGCCAAGCATATCCTCACTTAATGCAGCCCTTAGATTTAGGATTTACCCAACTGCGTAACCGCGTGGTAATGGGGTCGATGCACACAGGTCTCGAAGACCGTTTTTATAATTACCCCAAATTAGCGGCATTTTTTGGTGAGCGCGCTAAGGGTGGCGTGGGTTTAATTGTGACGGGCGGTATTTCGCCTAACCGTGAAGGATGGTTGTTGCCGTTTGGCGGCACGATGAATCGAATTACCGATGCCGTTAATCATCGTTTGGTGACTCATGCAGTACATAAAGAAGGCGGCAAAATTTTAATGCAAGTTTTGCATGCAGGGCGTTATGGTTTTCATCCTTTTGTGGTGTCGGCCTCTGCCACTAAATCACCTATATCCATGTTTAAACCGCGTGAAATGTCTGAGCGTGGCATTGCCAAAACCATTGCCGCTTATGGACGTTGTGCGCGTTTGGCTAAGTTGGCTGGTTATGATGGCGTAGAAATTATGGGTAGCGAAGGCTATTTGCTCAATCAATTTTTATGTGCGCGAGTCAATCAACGTGATGACGAGTGGGGCGGTAATATTCAAAATCGGATGCGTTTGCCAGTTGAAGTCGTTAAGCGTATGCGTAAAGTGGTGGGTAAAAACTTTATTATTGCGTATCGTTTGTCGTTATTAGATTTGGTCGAAGGTGGTAATACGTGGGACGAAGTAGTAACGGTAGCCAAAGCCCTTGAGCAAGCAGGCGTAACCTTACTTAATACGGGCATTGGTTGGCATGAAGCGCGTGTACCTACTATTGTAACCTCTGTGCCGCGTGCCGCTTTTGTGGACGTAACGGCACGTATTAAAAAAGAAGTGTCGATTCCTGTTATTGCTTCTAACCGTATTAATATGCCCGATACTGCCGAAGAAATTTTGGCGCGTGGCGATGCCGATATGATTCAAATGGCACGACCCTTTTTGGCTGATTCCGATTGGGTTAATAAAGCCGCTGCCAACAAAGCGGACGAAATTAATACTTGTATTGCCTGTAATCAAGCCTGTTTAGACCACGCCTTTAAAAATAAACGCGTCAGTTGTTTGGTTAATCCGCGTGCGTGTTTTGAGACTGAATTGGTGTATATCAAAACCCAAAAAGCTAAACGTATTGCGGTGGTGGGTGCAGGGCCTGCGGGGTTGTCGGCGGCAACTGTGGCGGCGGAGCGTGGTCATAACGTGACTTTATTTGATGCCAGCCATGAAGTAGGTGGTCAATTTAATATTGCCAAACAAATTCCGGGCAAAGAAGAGTTTTCTGAGACGATTCGTTATTTTGCGCGTCAAATTGAATTAAAAGGAGTCACGCTTAAACTCAATCAAAAGGTGAGTGCGGCTGATTTAGAAGCCCAAGGTTTTGACGAAGTGATTGTGGCTACAGGTATTGCACCGCGTAAACCTCCTATTAAAGGCATTAATCACCCTAAAGTGTTGTCTTATATAGATGTACTGCGTGACAAAAAAACTGTTGGCGAGCGTGTGGCGGTGATTGGTGCGGGCGGTATTGGTTTTGATTTAAGCGAATTTTTGCTACATGATCCTAAAGTTGCCTTACCTGTAAGTAAAGAGGCATGGTATGCCGAATGGGGTGTCGATGTTAATGCCACGGTAGAAGGCGGTTTAGTAGCACCTCAACACAAAAAACCTTTACGTCAAATTTACTTATTGCAGCGCAAAGAAAGCAAAGTGGGTGCTGGTTTGGGCAAAACTTCAGGTTGGGTACATCGGGCTGTGATGCAGCAAAATGACGTAGCGATGATGTCGGGTGTGGAATACCGCGAAATTAACGATGACGGTTTGTTAATTGCCATCAATGGTAAAGAGCAATTGTTAGCGGTTGATAATGTGGTGATTTGTGCAGGGCAAGAATGTTTACGCGAGTTAATGCCAGCCGAAGGCCAAACAACCAAAGCGAATTATCATTTAATTGGTGGTGCTGCGTTGGCGAGTGAGTTAGATGCCAAACGTGCCATTAAAGAAGGCGCAGAGTTGGCAGCGCGTTTGTAATAACGAGACTTACATATTTCACCCACAGGGAGAGGGAGTTCTCTCTCCTTAGTGGGGGCAAGGTAATATGTTCAAAATTAACCCCAAATATGTTTTAAGCTAAAACGTCAACAGCCCCTAATTTTTTGAGTTTTTAGTCAGTAATGTCCTATTTTCACATGACATAAGGCTATGTTTGGGCGTATATTCGGATGCTATTAGTACCATCGTACGTTATTTGTCTAATAATGATAGGAAATAATCATGACTTCTTTTTTTGTGACCAAAGCTAAAGCTAAAGCCCAATTAGTCGGTATTAAAGCCGCAATGACTCTATTGCCAGCCCCTAGACCGACGGTATTTTCGGGTGAGGGTGCTGCGCTTAAACTGTGTCAGGCAATGGCTACTTTTGGCCATAAAAACGTGTTGATTGTGTCGGATAAAATCTTAAATAATTTAGGTGTACTCAAACCATTAGAAGCCAGATTTAACGAGCTAGGCGTAAAAGTGGCTATTTATGATGGGGTATTGCCCGACCCCACCATGAGTATTACCGAAGCCTGTTTGCAGCATTACAAAACAGCGCATTGTGATTCTGTATTAGCGGTTGGTGGTGGTTCTTCTATTGACGTAGCCAAAGTGGTTGCCTTAGCCGCAAGCACACAAAAAACACCGCAACAATTAGTGGGTATTTTAAAAGGGCGTAAAGCCAGTTCGCCGTTATATGCCATTCCAACCACCGCAGGAACAGGCTCAGAGGTGACCGTTGGTGCGGTGATTTCGGATGACCAAACCCATCAAAAAAACTTAGTGTTAGACCCTAATGTTGTGCCGCGTATGGTGGCCTTAGACTCTGGCATTATGTCGGGAATGCCGCCTAAAGTCACAGCCGAAACGGGTATGGATGCGTTGACCCATGCAGTCGAGGCTTATGTTAGCGAAATAGCCACCAACGAGTCCGATTTATACGCCCGCGCTGCGGTAAAGCTTATTTTTGAAAATTTGCGTATTGTATATACCGAACCTAAAAATTTGGTAGCGCGAGAAGCAATGGCTTTAGCCTCGCATTATGGTGGTTTGGCCTTAAATCAAGGTGGCTTAGGTTATGTACATGGTATTGCCCATCAATTAGGCAGTTATTATGGCCTGCCACATGGCTTGAGTAACGCCATTGTAATGCCCCATGTATTGGCGTTTTCTCGTCCTGTGATTGATACTAAACTGGCCGAATTAGCCCGTTTTGCAGGTTTAGTCACCCAAGAAACCTCAACCGCGATTGCTGCTCAAGCCTTTATGACCGAGCTGCAAAAGCTGATGGATGATGTAAAAATTAAAGCGGTTGTGCCTAAGATGAATGAGCAAGATTTTGACGATATTATGCAAGGCGCATTTAAAGAAGTGCATGGCACGTATGCCGTGCCAAAATACATGACCGAAGACGACTGCAAGCAAATATTGTATGTGTTGTCTAAGCAGGTTTAAGACAGTTATCAGGTAGCAGTTATCAGGTAGCAGGTAGCAGGTAGCAGAAAAGCTTGCCCCTCCAGATGGAGTGGTCAAGCCGACTCATTGTTTTATACTAAACCAAAGGTTAGACCTGCATATTGTGTTAAACGGTGAACTAGCTTGTTGCCAAACACTGTTGAGGGTGTCCAAAAACCACCTGCTTTATCTTCTTTAGATACTTCTAAGGCCAAGCAAACAGCCGCTTCACCCAACATTTTAGCAGTTGAGCCATAACCAGGGTCACGGTCACCCGTTACTTTGGCGGTAAGACCTTGGCCTGATGCCGTAAAGCCAAATAAACGAATATCATAAAAGCCATTTAATTGTTGCTGAGGTGTTGGGCCTTCGCCCGCTTTAGGCAACACAAAACGCTCTAATACATGACGCGTTGGAGGCAATGCCACAGCAGCCACAAAACCTGCCATACCTATAGCCGCACCCACCGCCATTGCGCCACCCACTACGCCACGACCTGTTAACATGGTTTCATCATAAATAAAGTCTTGGCCATAAGCGTAGTCACTAATGGCATTACTACGATGCACAATTTTGGTGTTAATGCCTGCCATAATAAACGGTGCAGACCATGCCTTAGCATCGGCATCATATTCGGCAAATTGTAAATTAGGTTGCTTAGGTTTGCTTTGGGAAGAAGAAGGGCAAAGCGCGTAAGGATTGGCCATCAATTTGCGTAATGCGGCATTATGTGAGGCTTCTTTAATCATCTCTGTCATGCTGCCGACTGTGCCGCCCGACATACCACCACGAATTGCTTTAACACGTAATTTAACCCGTGTACAGGCTTGGCCAAATTGCTGTTGTGCCTGTTGCTGTAAGTAATATGTGCCTAAGTCGGAGGGAATAGAATCAAAACCACAACAATGTACAATACGCGCGCCATTTTTTTGGGCGATGGCTTCGTATTGTTCTATCATTTGGGCAATCCATTGCGGCTCACCTGTTAAGTCACAATAATCTGTGCCTGTGTGAGCGCAAACTTTGACTAAGGTAGAGCCATACAACACATAAGGGCCAACCGTAGAAACCACCACCTTAGTTTGTTGACACATAGCAGTTAACGCGGCCTCGTCGGCGGCATCGGCCAATACAATAGGGAGGGCTTGCGCGGCAGAGCCTAAACTTTGGCGTAATTCATTAAGTTTACTTTGCGAGCGTCCTGCAATGGCCCACTGTAAATCACCGTTTACGCCGTGGCGTTCAAACAAATAACGCGTTAGTAATTGACCCACAAAACTGGTTGCACCGTAAACAATTAATTGATAATTCGACATCTTAAGCCTCTGTGTTAGATATTTTTACATTCTAAAATCATACTCTTTAGTATGACTTAGTCATAGTGTACAAATTTATACGCCCTGCAAACATAAATAAGGCTTTACAAAACCACACAAAAAGTGTGTATACTAACTAATACACAATTTTTATATGGGTATTAACAATGAACTTTAGAGTGGCCAGTATTATTTTTACTATTGCATCGGTTGTTACCGCAGGTATTTTTATGACTATCGCTTTAGTAATGGGGCATGAAGATGCTAAGTCGGTATGGTTAGCGATTGCAGCAGGTATAGGTGTGTCCATTCCAATTTCTTTTGTAGTCACGAGTCGTTTGCTTGAGTTTACGGCAAAGTTAAAGTAATAAGATTTGGGGTAGGTTGTTGACTTACCCCAGTTAGTAAAAGAGTCTTAAAAACTAGAATCAGGTTGTTGTAAAAACAACACTTCTTCGGCGGTTGATGTACGCCCTAAAACAGCGTTGCGATGCGGATAACGGCCAAAACGCTCAATAATCACTTTATGTTTTAATTCAAAATTTAAGTTAAATTCTAAACCTGAAATACTATAAAGCTGCACGGCTTGTTCATGTATGGCTAAAGACTCACTGTGCATAAACGGTAAATATAAAAACGATTTTTGTATGGTACTTAATTGTTGATGTAAATCGAGTCTAATACATTCTTGCGCCAATATTAACGCGGCCAAATCGTAGGCAAATGCTTGGCTACTGTTGCGGTATAAATTACGCGAAAACTGGTCTAACACAATCACTTCGGCTAAACGCCCTTGTGCGTCGGTACGCCAATGCGCTAATTCACCATTAATAGCTTGTTGATGGGTTGTGCCAAAACGTGTGCGAATTTGCTCATCAAATGCGGTGTCTTTTTTCCACCACAAGGCGGAGTCGATTTGGGTAAACCAAAAGTTGATGATGTCGGTGGCGGTCATGGCCAATTTCCTTGAGTTTTAGATTTATTAGGCGTACTATTTTTTAAAATTTATACGTCAAGTAGGTGCTATTGTGCAAGCAAAATTAACGTTGCGTTTAGAGGAAGAGCTTATTGAGCAAGCTAAATTAGTGGCTAAAAAATCAGGTAAATCGGTTTCGCAAATGGTCGCTGATTATTTTTTAAAACTTACTCAATCTTCACAATCAGTGGAGGCTTTGCCGCCTATTACATCGGCATTAAAAGGCTCTCTACCACAGGCAGCTATTACAAATGATACTGACTATCATGAATATTTAGAGCGAAAATATTTGTGAAAGTGTTATTTGATACCAATGTCATTTTGGATTTATTATTAAATCGTCAGCCGTATGTAGATGCTGCCGCATTGTTAGTTGCCAAAGTGGAGCGAGGGCAGTTAGAAGGCTATATGGGAGCTACAACAGTCACCACGCTTTTTTATTTAACGGCCAAAACAGTAGGCACAGAAGCTGCAAAAGCTCAAATTAGTATGTTATTGCAATTGTTTAAGGTGGCTTTGGTTGATGAGACTGTATTAAAAGATGCGCTCAAGGTTGGTTTTAGCGATTTTGAAGATGCCGTTTTGTATCAGTCGGCTAAAAATGCCAATATTGATACGATTGTTACGCGTAACATTAAAGACTTTAAACTGGCGCAATTGCCTGTGTATGCGCCTGATGAGTTATTGGCGGTGTTGAGTTTGCTGTAACATAAAATACCACAAGCCCCCCAGAGTCCAAAAACCGAGGGGGCGGGTGGCTTAAACCAAGGGCTTTACTTCGTCACGAAGGTATTGCACCAGTTTTGGCCAAGCGATGCTTGGTGCTATTTTTTGTGTTGCAGACCATTTTTTTTCGCCGAAACCAAATTGGCCTAAACTAATAGCTAAGTCATCAAAGTTAGGGTTATTGGCTAAACGCGCAACGGTTAAGGCATAAGGCATAAATAAGTTTCGATGTGTGCGCTCTCTGATATTGTTATCAACATCGCCATTGAGTAAGGCGTCGATGCCTTTAATATCTAATGCAGCATCTGACCATCTTAAAGCACTCTGTTGTAGCGTTAATAAAAACTCTTCAAAGCTTTCCCAATCACGAATTGTAAACCTCTCCTCTAGCGGGGAGATAATATCGGTGATATTAACCCCCCCCCCCGCATTCATAGAAAATTTAAAATCGGATAATTGAACAATGTTAATCATCGTATCTTCAACAATTCGATAAAAAATCATCAATGTAAATCGCCCCCCCCCTCTACAGTCAAAGCTAATATGGTGATGGCCTGACGTAATTGGTCGTACATATTTAATATAAAACTCTTCACCATATTCACTCAATTCATCTTGCCCTACCACAAAGTCATGCTCAGCCAATAATGTACCGATGCGTGTTTTAACAAGGGTGTAAAATTCAGCGACTGTTTCAGGAAAGGCATTTTTTTGTTTGGGGGCATTTAAAATCTGCAACCACGATTTACGGCTATTTTCTGGCAAAATTGTGCCATTAGGTAACAACACTAAAATAATTTGCTCATCAAATAAAGCTAAACCATGTTTAATGGCTTCTTGTAATAAAATTTTGACAATGTGTTGCCAGTTATATTCAGGCAGGTTAAAACAGTAAGCAGCCATGCCTTCTGCTTTTATATCGTCTTCAAAGCCCACAAAATATTTAGCAACGACAGGTGGTACATCATTGGATTGGCTGTATTTTTCTACATCACGCGCAAAGGCAAGTAATTTTTTACTGGGTTCGGCAGGTTGTTTTATCAACTTATAGGCTTTTTGGTAAGTATATTCGCTAAAACCATCAGGTGCGCCATAAACATCCGCATCCCAAATAATGACATCATGACGATTCGCCATTTTTTTCTCCTTGATTAGACTTTATTTGTTTGTCTTTTAATGCTTCACAATACCTTGTTGCGCCGCCCATACACTAATATCTTGTTTATTAAGCGCAGCAGCCATTAAATCAGGAAATAAATCAGGCGTACACGCAAACGTAGGCGAGCCAAGCGCGGTAAATTCAGCCGCATTACGTGCATCAAAACACGGTGCGCCATCATCTGCCAACGCTAACAAACTAATCATTTGTATTCCACTACCTAGCAGCGTTGCGGTACGTTTAAGCAGTTCGGTATTGTTGCCACCTTCAAATAAATCGCTAATTAATATCACAATAGTATCTTCGGGGCGACGAATTAAACCTTGGCAATAACTTAGTGCTTTGTTGATGTCAGTGCCACCGCCTAACTGTGTACCAAATAACACATCAACAGGGTCATCGAGCATCGGTGTTAAATCAACCACGGCAGTATCAAACACTACTAATTGTGTGCTAACAGCTTTGATTGACGCTAATACCGCCGCAAATAAACTAGCATAAACCACCGAACTCGCCATTGAGCCGCTTTGGTCAACACACAAAATAATGTCTTTTAAGGACTGACGCTGACGGCCATAACCAATCAAGTTTTGCGGAATAATGGTGTTATATTCGGGCAAATAATGTTGTAAATTGGCGCGAATGGTGCGTCCCCAATCAATATCTTGCGCGCGTTTGGGTCGTCTATTACGACTCGCTTTGTTTAGGCTGCCTGTTACGGCTTGCTGCATACGTCCTGCCAAGCGTCGCTCCAATTCGTCCACCACTTTACGCACTACAATGCGTGCGGTTTCTTTGGTTTTGGCAGGCATTAAATGATTGAGGCTAATTAAGGTACTGACTAAATGGACATCTGGCTCAACGGCTTGCAGCATTTCGGGTTCGAGCAACATTTGTTCTAGGTTAAGGCGTTGATAGGCATCTTTTTGTAATACCCGTACCACCGAAGTCGGAAAATACTGCCTAATATCACCTAACCATCTGCTAACTTTAGGGGCAGAGCTACCCAAGCCACCGCGAGTGCTTTTCGATTTACTGCGTCCCATGCCGTCCTCTTCGCCTTCACCTTGATTGTATAAGGCGGCGAGGGCAGCATCCATACCCATATCGGTGGCGGATAATTCGGGCGTGAGGTTGGCGGTGTTGCCGAGTAATAATCGCCAACGGCGTTGTTGTTCGATTGTGTTCATCGTAAATTTCCTCCCTCACCCCAACCCTCTCCCTTAGGGAGAGGGAGCATTGTTCTCTCTCCCCGAGGGAGAGAGTTAGAGTGAGGGTTAATAGTTCCTAAAATCTGCGCTAATACAGGCAACACTAACTTCGCGCGGCTTTCATCTATCGCTTGTATTTGTTTGCTTTGTTGCGCTTGTCCACCCACTTTAGCGGCAATTTGTTGTTTTTCGGGCATACTAAAGCTGGCAATGGTGCGGCGTAATAAGGGCAGTAGTTGCACAAAATGCTCTTCGGATAACTCAACTAACCAGTTATCGACCAAGCTCCATAAATCTTCATGATGAATCAAACTTAAACCTTGCCCCGACAAAAATCCTGCAAACCAATGTGCGGCTTGCTCGGGGTTGTTGGCTTGCGACAAAGCCAGTGCAAAGCGTTCTGCCGATTGCTCTTGGTTTAATAAATCATGGTCTTGCGCCAACCTACAACACCAACCTGCCACCAAACCATGCAAACCGTTCATGTCGGTGAGCTTAAGTAACACCTTATGCCATGATTCATTAAGATGTACGGCCTCTAAACGCTGTAGCACCCGTTCTATCACCTTTAATTCGTTTAAGCGTTGCTCGGCGGCTTCGTCATTTAAACTGCTACAGGCAGGCAACAAGCCAATACAAATTCGGGTTACAAAGCTGTCGAGTACATGGCCAATGGCTTCGGTGTTGCTTTGACGCACGTCGCTATAACGCCATGTGTTGGCTAAAGGTTCTAAGGCGGCAATTAAGTGGCTAATGTCGCTACTTTGTGCCGATAAATTCATAATCTGTGCAATAAGCGCAGGCATGGTTTGCGGAATATCGGCCAATAATACCGACTGCATCAGTTGAGCAATGGCTTTGATGTGTTGCTCATTAACTAATTGATATTGAATGTAATTGTTTGTGGCTTCGTGAATACTTTGACCCCAAATTGCCGTTTCGAGCAGTTTTAGGCTTAACTCGGGTTGCCATTGCAGTGTCCAATGTTCTTTAAAACTACCTCGACCACCGCCACCCCCAAATTGTCCCCATGCAATGCTCAATAAATTGAGTCGATGCAAAAATTGACTCCGATTAAGGTCGATATCTTTACGCAAATCAAGTTCTAGATTTTTAGTCTCGGCATCAGGTTTGAGGCGTAAACTTTTGCATTGTTTATTAAAGTCTTGTTGAATGGGCAAGCTAGGCACATCGTCTGGCACTTCGCCCAAAACTTCACCCACCAACATTTTTTGGACAAATTGCGAGGGTAGCTCATTACCATGATGCAATACGCTGACAATGGCTTCGTTTAAGTCGTCTAAATCTGGTAATTCACGGCCACGTAACGCAGCTAGGGACGAAATTAAACGTGTTGCATCAATGAGTTGTGCGCTAGAGGCATCTAAACCTTGCAGGCGTAATTCTTGGGCAAATTTAGCGAGCCAACTTATGGTGACGGTTTCGTGTTGTAAGGTTTGTTGTTGATAGTGTGTCCATAAATGTTGATACCATGCAGGCGACTCGATGCCAGCCCCATAACCGCTACGTGCTAATAAACGGCTGTGAGTCCACGGAATCCATGCGGCTTGAGTTTTTATTTTGTTAAGTGTTTTGAGTAGGGCGGTATCGTCTTTTTTGGTTTTTTTAAGTTCAACAAGGGCAGGGGTATGCCATGCGCCACACACTACGGCAATAGTTTGATAACCGTCTTTTTCGGCTTGACGCAAACATTGACGCATATACGCTTCACGGCAGGCTTCGCGTTGTTGGCGTGGGCTGTCGCTGTGCGGTAACTCTTCTCTAATTGCGCTCATGGCTTCGTGAATCGCGGTAAATACCTCGCCTGCATGGGGGCGTTGCTCAACTAAATGCTCCCAAAAACGTTCGCTGTCATAATATCCAGAGGCTTGGGCGAGTAGGCCAATGGGGTCGATGGCTTCGTTGTTGTTTTCTGTTGCGCTTACACCCTCTCCCTCAGGTAGAGGGGGAGATACAGCTCGCCAGTTGTCGGCCAAATTATAGGCTTGTGGCAAGTCTATAAAACGTAAAGCAATATTTTGTTGTAAGCCATATTGAATCGCTTGCCACTCGGGTGAAAATTCAGCAAAAGGAAAAAACGCTGCACGGGGTTCTGGTTCACCAACTACCGAGCCATACACCAATACCGCGACAGGCGGCTTCATGGTAGGATTAGCGGCAAAAGGCAAAATCGCTTCGGCTTCGAGTGGCCCTTCAAGCAAAATAATATCGGGTTGTAGTTGTTGTAGCGCATTGAGCAAGCTGTGTGCCGAACCTGGCCCATGATGACGAATGCCAAAAAGATGAATCATGCTATTTTCTCTTGATAGGAATATTTCTAATCCAACTCTTTACACGCTCTATATAAGTCTTTCCAACCCTCACGCTCTTTCATCACGGTTTCTAAATATTCTTGCCACGGCACTCTATCTTGAACTGGGTCTTTTAATACTGCACCTAACAATCCTGCGGCTAAATCATGGGCGGTTAATACCCCATCACCAAAATGCGAGGCCAATGCCCAACCATTACTCATGACCGAAATCGCTTCGGCAGGACTTAATGAACCACTAGGAACTTTTAATTGAGCTTTGCGGTCTTCGGTTTGGCCTGTCCGTAATTCTCTAAAAATAGTGACTACACGGCGAATTTGTTCGAGGGCAGGTGGGGTATCGGGCAGTTCTAATACTTTACCCAAAGAAGCAACACGACTTTGAACAATGCTGATTTCTTCGTTCAAGCTATCGGGTACAGGCAAAATCACCGTGTTAAAACGGCGTTTAAGGGCAGAGGATAAATCGTTTACGCCTTTGTCGCGGTTGTTGGCGGTGGCAATGACGTTAAAACCTTTAATGGCCTGAAAGTCCGTGCCCAATTCGGGTACGGGTAAGGTTTTTTCGGAGAGCATGGTAATTAAGGTATCTTGCACATCGGCAGGAATACGGGTTAATTCTTCAACACGGGCAATTTTGCCATCACGCATGGCGTTAAGCATCGGGCTTGGCACTAAAGCCTCAGTGCTTGGGCCTTTGGCCAATAACATGGCGTAGTTCCAACCATAACGCAACGACTCCTCGCTCGTACCTGCCGTGCCTTGAACCAATAAACTGCTATCACCACTAATGGCGGCGGCTAAATGCTCCGAGACCCACGACTTTGCCGTACCGGGTACACCCAATAATAATAAGGCGCGGTCGGTGGCAAGTGTGGCCACAGCTATTTCTACTAAGCGTTTGTTGCCAATGTATTTGGCACTGATTTCAACCCCATTATCAAGTTTGCCACCCAATAAATAAGTGACAACGGCTTGAGGCGATAGCTTCCATTGTGGTGGTTTGGTGCGCGTGTCTTGGGCGGCTAAAGCGTCTAATTCATGTAAAAATTGATGTTCGGCACGTTGGCGCAATACATTGGTCATGGTGGGGCTTCCTTATTTTTGATGGCTGAATTATGTGGCTAGTGAGTTTGTTTGCCTAGTGGTTTTAGGTACTTGACGACAAAAGCTGTCGTCACATTTTGGCTCAAGTTCGCTTTGCTGTTGCCTGCGGCAGGCCAAAACCATTAGTGACGCAAAATTCGGCATCCATGCCTCAAACAATTGCGCCACCGCATCCCTGCAAAAGCCAAAGCAATAGTTATAAAATTAATGGCTATAAACCGCCTCTTTTTCGCTTTTGGCAATAATCACCGCCGCGCACGAATCGCTATACACATTTACCGCAGTTCTAAACATATCCAAAATTCGGTCGGTCACCAAAATCAAGCCAATCGCTTCGAGTGGCAAACCAATCGCCGTTAAAATAATGGTAATGGCAACCAAACTGGCAGCAGGGATACCTGCCACGCCTATAGAGGTTAATAATGCCAATAAAACCACGGTAAATTGCACTTCTATACTCAAAGCTAAACCATAGGCTTGGGCAATAAATAACGCCGCAACGCATTCATATAACGCGGTTCCGTCCATATTAACGGTTGCACCTAGCGGCAAAACAAAGCTACGAGTCCGATTAGAAACCCCTGCTTTTTGGACACAATCGAGCGTCATAGGTAAAGTGGCAGAAGAAGAAGCAGTCGAAAAAGCGGTTAATAGGGCAGGAGTCATGGCGTTAAAATGCGTTTTTGGATTGAGTTTGCCCATAAAAAATAACAAGGCAGGTAGCACCAAAAACAGATGAATCATCAAACCCACAAACACGACTAAGGCAAAGGTTAATAAGGGCATAATCGCGGCAAAGCCTGTACTGGCAATGGTTTTTGCCACTAAACCAAATACGCCAATGGGCGCAAATTTCATCACCCACATAGTCATGGCAATCATGGTATCCATGATTCCTTGCCAAAAGCCCATCAAAATTTCGTAGTGTTCTTTTTGGATTTTGGTCATAAAGTAGCCAAACAAAATGGCAAAAAATATTAAGCCTAACATCTCACCATTGGCAGCGGCATCTACAACATTGGTAGGAATCATACGTACAAAAATTTCAACAATGTCTGAGGTGTCGCGGCCTGCGACTTTGGCGGTCACATCGGCAACTGCTTGAGAGTCTATGCCTAAGATAGTCTTTGCAGGTTCACCATTTATCAAACCTGGTTGCACCAAATTAACCAATACTAAGCCAACCATAATGGCCAAAAAACTCGACAGCGTATAAAAGCCTAAGGTTTTTAAGCCTAAACGTCCTAAGCCTTCATTTTGCCCCAAGCCTGCTACACCTGTAATAATCGAAGCCACAATGAGCGGCACAACAATCATTTTTAAGGCATTTAAAAACAGTGTGCCAATAAATTGATACACCTCATACACGTTAACACCCAAAAGGATGGTGTTAGTACCAGAGAGAGACCCTGCTAATATCGCTAATAAAATGGCAATTAAAATTTGCCAGTGTAATTTGATTGAAGTCATGGGTGGCTCTCCAAAAAATTCCCTCTCCTATGATAGAGGGTTGGGGTGAGGGTAAGAATGTTTACGCAAACTCCTGCTTTAAGCTCAACCTAAATTGCCATGCACTCACAATTTGTTGCGGATACTGATTGGCTTGTTGTGCCAAATTCATGTCGCCACAACGTGCAAGGTAATAATGTAATTGAGACGACTGCTGTTGCTTGAGTAGCTGCTGATAAATATCCATAACGACAATCGTAAACCGTGTTGACCAATTCCAACTTTGCGCTTGATAAAGCCACGGTGTTAATAGGCTGGCGCGTTCATTTAGCTTGCCAGTATTGGTTAATAAGCCCAATAAATAACTTTCTTTGGCGGTATTTGCTAATGCATTAAACAATAAAAAGCGTGGTAATTGTAGTTTTTTGCTATCAACCTCTAGTAAAGCCACAAGCCAATCGGCCTGCCCTTGACGCACTGCGGCTGTGGCTAAGCCTGTTAAAACAGCTTCTGCCCAATCGGTTTTTAAGGTGGCGGTTACAAAGGCTTGGGCAGGCATTTGATATTGCTCGCTGAGCCAATCTAAAGACACACAAGCTACTATATCACGCAGCCATTGTGCTTTTTCGCCAAGTCCATTTCTAATATCAGCCGCTTTAGGATTAAGTCCATCACGCTCTAAGCTCTCGCTTATACTTTGTAGCTCATCAACCACTAAGCTTTTAAGCACTAAGCCTTTTTTGAGTGTAACAATGAGGCTAAGTTGGTGCTGCATGCGTTGTTGTAAATTTGACTGTGGCACACGCGCCAATAAATCTACCGCAACTTCTTTGACTATTTTGCTGCGGTCATCTAAACACTGTTCTAAAAAGTCATGGTCAGAAAATGTTAAATTAATAGCCAGTTTTTCGAGCAAAGTTTTGCGAGTGGCGGCCGTTTCTTCACCCCAAATTTGTTGCAAAAACACGAGGGCTTGAGCAGGTTGTTGTTGGCGTAAGCGTTCAAAAATTAGCTCTCGACTTGCAGTGGTGGTGGTGTGCCAATAGTCATTAAGTAGCTCGTTGTGTAAATCAATTTGTGCACCAATCAACCATGACCATTCGCTATTTTGAGTGGCTAACCATGTGCCACGAGTGCCTGCGACTGCGCCAATCTCTAAACGCCATTTTTTGTTTTGTGTACCAAGCGTTAGCAAACTTGGCAATAAAGCATAAGGAAAATACACGTTTTGTTGCGCCGCTAGTTTAAGCCATACACTTAAATACTCTTGACCTTCGTGGCTTAATAAATAGGTTAAAGGTTGTTGTTGTGCAATGGTGGCGGCTTGTTTGGTGTCGCTTTGGGCAGGCTCTTGAGGCGTGAGTTTTGTGGCTTGTTGTCCTGCCCGTTGATAAACACTCATTAATGCCAGTTGTGCTAATAAAGGTGCATGGTGTGCGCTAAGCTGTTGGTTTATTTGGTTAAGCTCGGCCGATGGCCATACAATAGGCGCGCTGCTTTTTTGTGTTCCCAATAGCGCATTAACGCTTAATTGTTGCCATGCGTTCATAAACTAATGACCTCACTTTGATGCCATGCACTTAAAATAGTTAATACATAGCCGTCCCACTCGCCAAAAACAGTAATCGGATGTCCACCCGACAATGCTAATAATGGCCACACATCACCTTGAATATAAAGGGGGAGTGCGCTGTGTTGGGTGTCGATAACAAACCATTGTCCATTGTGTTGTTGCGGTACGACGTTTTTTAGCAACATAGCAAAAATAGCCAAAAATGGATTGGCGGCTAAGGCTAGGGCTTGTTGTTGTAACGCAACTTCGATGGATTCAAAACCAATATTAGGTAAAGTTTGCAAGCGACTCAGTGGCGTTTGGCTTTTGATGGCAATACGTTGTGGCCACGCGCTGTCATACCAACCCACCTCAGCATCAAAAACTTGAGTGGCAGGCCACGCAGGGGGCAAAGGCTGAAAGCCTACCGAAAACTGCAATACTAAAGCCGCTTGTTGACTGTTAAGAGACCACAACCATTGACGACGATAACGTAAATTATTGACTCCTTCGAGTTCGCGGCTACCCATTATCATCCATGTTTGTGCGGCTTGGGCTTGTGCCAATACTTGATCTTGGGGTGTGTTCCAACCCACGAGGCTACGCACATCGGCTTGTAGCGTAGGGTCTAAACGATTTAGGCCTTGATAGGCCGAGAGTATGAGTTGTAATTTGCCTAGTTGTTGCGTGGCGCGTTGTTGCCAGTCTTGGTGAGCCAGTGCCGATTGCAAATCTTCAATCCATGATACTAAACCTGCGGCTTGACCATCCACTAGGCGTTGTTTAACGCGCTCAAAATCGCTATACGCTAAGCTTTTGGCCTGTCCTAAACCTAGACGTATCACATCATTAAGCCATTGTTGTAACTCATTTAAGGCCGCGTTAACCTTTTTTTCGCGTGCGGTAATGCGTTTGGCTTGAGCTGCTTCGTCCACCACTTTAGTGGGTGCATTGGCTTTTTCTTGTTTTTTGGCGGTACTGGCATCGTGTTTGGCGAGTTGTTTTTGCAGCCATTCGGGAATGTCTTTGCCCTGCAAAAAAGCCGAGCTTTGTTGGGCATAACACATTAATAAGGCAAGCCCATGTTTACACGGGCGTTTAAAGCTAGGGCAGTTACATGAAAAATTAAACTTCTCGCCCAATAAAATCGAACTGTTATAAATCGCACTGCCACTAATATCACCCCATAAAACAAAACAACCGTCACTATGTAGATGCAAATGTAACTGTTGCCATTGGTGAGCAGGGGCTAGTTTTTTGGCAGCTTTTATTGAGCTATCATCGGGCGCGTATTGTAAGGCTTGTTCGGGGGTAATCTGCGGCGTGTCCACAACATTTGTTCCTTGCGAGTGATTAACACTTGATTTATGGCTCAAACGATAGCATAAACAATACAATAGAAACGTAGTGTTGTGTTAAATGGCGACAATTCATGTCGCATAGGAGAGAAGAATGGCCGATAAAAAACTGACTCGCTCGAAGCAAGACAATATGATTGCAGGCGTGATGGGTGGTATAGCCAATTATTTAGGCTGGAGTCCTTTTAAGGTTCGTTTGTTGTTTGTGATTGTTTCGTGTGTTAGTGCTGCTGTACCAGGTATTCTAATTTACTTAGTGTTGTGGTTTTTAATGCCAATGGCAGAGGAAAGATAAAACCCAGTGGGTCGTATCAAAGTAGAAAAAACAGTTAAAGAAGAATCTCTAGAAAAACAGCTCTGGAAAGCGGCTGATAAATTATACTCATGAGCGGAGAGCTTAGAATGACTCATAACGGTGAGCTTCAATGACTATTTTGAAAAATATTCATTCCACTGCCGAGGATTATCAACAACTCACCGAGTTTTACGCAGCCTATAAAGACGAATGGTTTTCAAGTATTAACCTCTCGCTCAAACAATGGTTTAGTGCTAATATGTCCGCGCCATTAGGTGCATTGCTTGACCTATTGCAAGAGAACGTCAACGATGTTGCTTTTGACGATATTGACCAAAATATTAAAGTCATTTTGCAAAAGAACCAGTTCTTAACGCACTTTGGTTATCCCGCACAACGCGACAATCACACCACCACGATTAGTTATCAAAAAATAAAACCCGAAGATAGTCGTTATTTTCATTATTATGTACAAACGCAACTATTTGGCAGACCAGAGTTGCCAGTCATGTCTGACGGCTTGCGTAGAAAGATGACAGAAGCTGTCTTTGAATTATTTGTTAATGCCCAAATTCACAGCAAAACCACGCATATTTATACCTGCGGCCAGTTTTTTCCCAAAAAAGGCGAAATTGAGTTTTGTATTGTCGATACGGGTATTGGTATTCAAGGCAGCATACGCAGCCGATTCAAGCGTGATTTACCGCCAATAGCGGCGATTTTGTGGGCGGTGCAAGACCGTAATACTACTAAAATAAGTGTTTCAGGAGGCATAGGACTCGCCCTGCTCCATGAGTTTGTGCAAAAAAATAAAGGCAGTATACAAATTGTCAGCGGGCAAGGGTTTTATCAATATGATGAAAGTGGCACTCAGACACAGCTATTAACGGCACCGTTTACGGGAACAATTGTAAATGTACGGTTTCGCACCAACGATACTAATAATTATGCGTTGGCTAGCGAGGCAGAAGACGATGATTTATTTTAGGAGAGATAACATGACCAGCCCAATCCGTGTATCGGTATTTAATGTAGTGGGCAATAGTTTTTGTGTGGATGCCACTGATGGGGAAGCTGTTTTTGCCACACTGAGTAAAGCCGTACAGCAAAATCAACCTGTTGAGTTGTCGTTCCAAAACGTGGATATGCTAACGTCCGCCTTTTTGAACACAGCAATAGGCCAGCTCTACCGTGATTTTAGCGAGAAGCAAGTTCGTGATTTATTAAGTGTCACCGATATAACGACTGAAGACAAAGTTTTATTAAAACGTGTTATTGAGACAGCAAAATTGTATTACAAAGACCCACAATGGCTTGAGGATTCAATCAAAAAGATTATGGGAGAAGAGTAATGAGTCAGCGTTTACCCATTTCAGCAATAACTACCGTTACATTAGCCAATCGCCCATTGTTTTTTGATGCCAATATTTTACTGTATTTGTTTGGTCTGAATGTGGTCAGTAACCATCAGAAATGGGCAGTCAATGCCTATTCTCAACTGTTTGGCTTGTGTCTAAAAAATGGTAAAACCTTGTGTATTGATGTGTTTGTGCTTTCAGAGTTTATTAATCGTTATTTGCGTATGGAGTACGATAATTACAAGCAAAGTACGGGTAATAAAATAGATTTTAAGCCATTTAGAAACTCACCAGCAGGCATGCAAGCATCACAAGATGTTGATATTATAGTCAAAAATAAAATTCTTAAAGTCTTTGATGTTGTCGGAAAAACATTTGATAAGGCTGATATTTTAGCCATTTCTTTGGATAAAACAGATTTTAACGATGCGCTTTTGGTTGGCGTATGCCAAGAGCATAACTGTATTTTTGTCACCAATGATGCCGATTTTGCCAATAGTCCGATTGATATTATCAGTGCCAATAACAGGTTAGTACCGCCTATTTAATGAAAGGCGTAAGGGATAGTTAGCAGGATAGCGCGTTTTGTGAGCAAATAAGCGATAACTGCGTAAGTCCTAAGCTAATGAGTTGGTAGCTCCTATTTTTAGCAGAGGAATAAACCCTTGAAAAAGTCTTTGGTTTTTGGGTGTCTGTTAGTTGCTTCTATCGCACAAGCAGAAAGCAGTTTTAATGAAGTGCGTGACGTGGTATTTAGTCCAACTGAGGCCAAAAACAGCCTAGAGCAACAAGAACTTAATGTGTATTTAGACAATAAATTGCCGCATTATGAAGTGAACTCTTCAAACTTTATTAAAGATGGCGTTAATTTATTAGTGGGTGATGCACAACGTACCCTTAACGAAACCGCCGATTATTATCCACGCCTCGAAAAACATTTACACAGTAACGGGATTTGTTTTAGTGGTACATGGAATATTACCCAAAAAACGCCCTATACAGGCTATTTTGAACAAGGCGCACAAGGCTTGATGATTGCTCGTGCTTCAGCAGCTTTAACCGAAACCCAGCGCGGCGACCCACGGGCTTTTGGTATGGCAGGCAAACTCTTTCCTACCACTAATCCTAATCTAAAAGTAAAAACCGCTAATTTTTTTACTGTGGACGTATTGGCAGGTACCCAGCGTGACCATTATTTAGACGTTAAAATGACCAACGAGCCTAAAACAGGCTTTAGATTTGCCGTGATTCCTTTGGCATTTTATGTGGGGCGAGTGTTTAATAAAGCCGATGAACAAGCAGGGTTTAGACCCGTTACTTCCTTTGCCGAAATGGGATTAGCACAAGGCGAGGTGGCAAAATCGCCACGTTATTTTATGGTGCAAGGTGCGCCAAGTAACAAACGTAATGATGCAGTTGATTTTAGAGATGAGCTAAATATCGAAAAAAATCATGGCGCAAAGCCTTTGATATTTAAAATTTTGGTCTCTGTACACGACAATTTTTTTAAGTCTATGAAGTATTTGACATTTTATCAT
>ERZ724520.284-NODE-284-length-27403-cov-7.420543_pt1 | contig 27403 bp, 20 predicted proteins | sample MGYA00376053_ERZ724520 | MGnify/ENA primary metagenome ERZ724520 (study PRJEB28724, sample SAMN07190886) | activated sludge metagenome | isolation source: activated sludge of sewage treatment plant in Hong Hong | place: USA: Christiansburg, Virginia | collected...
GCGCACTTCCACGCACAGCGCAGTGCGGGTCACCCAGTGGGCGGATTCGCCACGCTCGGGTACGCGGGCAAAGTCCTGCGGTTCGGCTTGCGACGCACGGCGGGCGGCCATGTCGGCGAGCGTGGTGCTGGTGCCGGTGTAGGCGGGCACCGGGGTGGCGGCGGACGCCGTGTCGGTCTTGCCGTTCAGGGCGCTCTGGAATTTGCGCGCGGCTTCCTGTGGGCTGACCGGGCTGTTCAGGTAGGGCACATCGGCGCGCGCCGTGGGGATGGCACTGCCTGCCGTGGTTGCGGCCGCAGTCGGCCCGCTGGCGTAACGCGCAGCCAGCGCACCGTGCGCAGGCAATGCGCCGCGCTCGGCGCTGGGGTCGGTCTCCACCAGGTAGGGGAAATCGGCCTTGCTGACCCAGGGCAATGAGTCCAGTGGCAGACGCAGCCCCATGGGGGAGTCACCGGGCATCAGGTACATGCGCTCGTCGCGCAGGAACCAGGGGCCGGTGGTCCATTTGGGAGCGGACAGGCCGGGCTTTTCTACGGCCTTGACCGGCAGCACATAGCCCACGGCGGTATCGAGCTTTTGCTCGAACACGCGGCGCAGGCGGGCGCGCTCCATTTCGTCGTCCAGTTTGGAGTTGAACGGGTCCACGTTGACCGGCAGGCGGCGTTCGCGCCACAGGTAGTACCACGAGTCTTCATACGCGGGCAGGATGTACTGGTCGGTCAGGCCCAGGCGCTTGCTCAGTGCCTTGGTGAAGCGTTGGGCGTCTTCGCTGGTGTAGTGGGTGGGGTCGCGTTCGTCGGTGAACAGCGTGGGGTCGGCCCACACGGGTTGCTTGTCGGCACGCCAGTAGATGTTCAGCGCCCAGCGCGGTAGCTGCTCGCCGGGGTACCACTTGCCCTGGCCAAAGTGCAGGAAGCCGCCCTGGCCGTATTCGGCCCGCAGTTTGTGCACCAGGGCGGTGGCAAAGCCGCGCTTGGTGGGGCCCAGGGCGTCGGTGTTCCATTCGGCGGCGTCACGGTCGCTCACCGCCACAAAGGTGGGCTCGCCGCCCATGGTCAGGCGCACGTCGCCAGCGATCAGTTCCTTGTCGACCTCTGCGCCCAGTGCCATGACGTCGGCCCACTGCTCGTCGGTATAGGGCAGGGTGACGCGGGGCGATTCGTAAATACGCGTGACCTGCATGTGGTGGCTGAATTCCACCTCGCTCTCGTCCACGCCGCCTTCGATGGGCGCCGCGCCGGACGGCTGGGGTGTGCAGGCCAGCGGGATATGGCCTTCACCGGCCAGCAGGCCCGAGGTGGCGTCCAGGCCGATCCAGCCGGCGCCCGGCAAATAGACCTCGCACCAGGCGTGCAGGTCGGTGAAATCGACCTCGGTGCCGCTGGGGCCGTCCAGCGCTTTCACGTCCGACTTCAACTGGATCAGGTAACCCGACACAAAGCGCGCCGCCAGGCCGCAATGGCGCAGCAGCTGCACCATCAGCCAGGCCGAGTCGCGGCACGAACCCGATCCGATTGCCAGGGTTTCATCCGGCGTCTGCACACCCGGCTCCATGCGGATCGTGTATTTGACGCTGTTGTGCACCATGGTGTTGAGGTCGACCAGAAAAATCACCGTGCGGCGTTTGGTGTAGTCGATCTTGGCCAGGTAGTCGTTCATCAGCGCGGTGCGCTCATCCGCCATCAGGTAGGGCAGCAGCTCTTCCTGCAACTGGGGGGCGTACTTGAACGGAAATTCCTCGGCCTCGGGCTCCAGGAAGAAGTCAAACGGGTTGTAGACCGCCATCTCGACGACCAGATCCACTGTGACCTTGAACTCGCGCGTCTTGTTCGGAAATACCAACCTGGCCTGGTAGTTGGCAAACGGGTCCTGCTGCCAGTTCATGAAGTGGCCCTCGGCCGGCTCCACCTTCAGCGAATACGAAATGATCTTGCTGCGGCAATGCGGCGCGGGGCGCAGGCGCACCACCTGGGGGCCTAGCGCCACGAGGCGGTCATAGGTGTAGTGGGTAACGTGGTTGAGTGCTGCGTGGATGGACATAGGTGTCTCGGTGGTTCTCGGAAATCGGGCCAAGGCCGAATGAAGCGCTTGGCTGACATGGTAGCAAGCAATTCCCGAGCCACCCCGCATGGGGGGACGTTTGGGGCAATTTCACGGGTTAGCATGGACAGGTGCAGTCCCAGACCTACCCATCCCATCGCCTGGCCCAGGTGCTGTTCGCGGCGCTGCTGGGCTTTGTGCTGGGCACGGCGTTGCAGTTGCAGCAGGCGGCGTTGTTTCCATGGCAGGTCTATGCATCAATTGTGCTTCTATCCCTCGTGGGGTATGCCTTTGTCGCTACTAAAATCATAGCGTATGGGTGGCGCATGGGTCTGGCAGTGGTGGCGCTGGGGTTGTTGGGCTTTGGGGCCACCGGCTGGCGTGCCACGGTGTATCTGGGTGACACGCTGCCCCCCTCGCTGGAAGGGCTCGATGTGCGGGTGACGGGCGTGGTGGCCAATCTGCCGCAGCGCAACGAGTCCGGGTTGCGGTTTCGGCTGGAAGTGGAGGCTGCCGTGCTGGATGGGCAAGCGGTGCACCTGCCGCCGCTGATGGATGTGGGCTGGTATGGTGGTGCGTTTTCGGCCGGGCCGGCGGTGGTGGGCGACGCGGCCTCCGTGGTGGCACTGAACCGCCTGCCGGCCGATGTGCAGGCCGGCGAGCGCTGGGACATGACCCTGCGGCTCAAGGCGCCCCATGGTAGCCGCAACCCCCACGGGTTTGACTATGAGCTGTGGCTGTGGGAACAGGGCGTGCAGGCCACCGGTTACGTGCATGCCACGGCGCGCGACCCGGTGCCGGTGCGCCTGGCGCAAACCTGGCGCCACCCCGTGGTGCTGGCGCGCCAGACGGTGCGAGCCCGTATCTACCAGCAGGTGCAGGAACGTCCATTCGCCGGCATGATCGCCGCGCTTGTTGTGGGGGACCAGGCGGCCATCGACCGGGTGGACTGGGATGTGTTCCGGTCCACTGGCGTAGCCCACCTGGTCTCCATCTCCGGCTTGCATATCACGATGTTCGCCTGGGGCGCGGCCTTGGCTATCGGATGGCTGTGGCGGCGTTCGGGTCGTCTGTGCATCGCGCTGCCGGCTCCGAGTGCGGCGCTGATCGGCGGTGTGCTGCTGGCCACGGCCTATGCGGTGTTCAGCGGCTGGGGCGTGCCTGCGCAGCGCACCTGCCTGATGCTGGCCACCGTGGCGCTACTGCGCCTGTCGGGCGCGCGCTGGCCCTGGCCCCACGTGTGGATGCTGGCCTGTGCGGTGGTGGTGGCGGTGGATCCCTGGGCCCTGCTGCAAGCCGGGTTCTGGTTGAGCTTTGTGGCGGTGGGGGTTCTGTTTGCTACAGATTCAGGAGCGTGGCATGCAGATTCCACGAGGGCTAGCGGCCTGAAAGGCAAAGTTCTTTCCGGTCTGCGCGAACAGTGGGTGATTACCGTGGCGCTGACGCCGCTGACTTTGCTGCTGTTTGGTCAGGTGTCGTTGGTGGGGCTGGCGGCGAATGCGCTGGCCATTCCCTGGATCACGTTGGTGGTCACGCCGCTGGCCATGCTCGGGGTGCTGGTGCCTGCTGTGTGGGACGTGGCGGCCGCTGCCATCAGCTGGCTGTATGCCTACCTGCAGTGGCTGGCCGGTTGGCCCTTGGCCGTCATCACGGTGGCGGTTCCGCCGCTGTGGGCTGGCGCAGCGGGTGTGCTGGGTGGCGCGGTGCTCGTCATGCCCTGGCAGTGGTCGGTGCGGCTGTTGGGCGTGCCCCTGCTGTTGCCAGTCTTGCTGTGGCGTGCACCGTTGCCCGCGGCGGGGCAGTTCGAGTTGCTGGCCGCCGACATCGGCCAGGGCAATGCAGTGTTGGTGCGTACCGCCAACCATGCGCTGCTGTATGACGCAGGGCCGCGCTTCAGCCTGGAGAGTGACGCCGGCCACCGCGTGCTGGTGCCGCTGCTGCAGGCCCTGCACACGCGGCTGGACACGCTGATCCTCAGCCACCGCGACATGGACCACGTGGGTGGCGCCCCGGCCGTGCTGACCATGCAGCCGCAGGCCGAGTTGCTCAGTTCGATGGAAACCAGCAACCCGCTGCAGGCCCTGCGCCCCGCCCAGCGCTGTGTGACCGGGCAGCACTGGGAGTGGGATGGCGTGCAGTTTGACATCCTGCATCCGCAAGCGGCCGACTACGACGCGGCCGCCGCCAAGCCCAATGCCATGTCCTGCGTGCTGCGCATCTCTAACGGTGAGCAGACCGCCTTGCTGGTGGGTGATATCGAACAGCCGCAGGAAGCGGGCTTGGTAGCAGGCGTGGGGGCCAGCATGCTCAAGGCGGATGTCTTGCTGGTGCCGCACCACGGCAGCAAGACATCCAGCAGCGCAGAATTCCTGGACGCTGTGGCACCGCGTCTGGCCATCGTGCAATCGGGCTACCGCAACCGCTTTGGCCACCCGGCACCGGTCGTGTCGGCACGCCTGGTGGCGCGACAGATCCGCGTGGTGGATTCGCCCCATTGTGGGGCGTATACCTGGCAATCCTGGCAACCCCAGAATGGTGCATGCACGCGTTTGCAGGGGCTACGCTATTGGCACCATCATGTGCCATAACCAGAACCCAGTCCCCGCCGCTGTGCATGGGTGTGATGGCACTAACCTTGCTATGCTGTAACCAGAGAGGTCTTTCATGCAGAAATTTGACGAGATGTACACCAGCTTGCCCTACGCGTTCTTCAGCAAGGGCGAACAAGTGCGGGACCACTACAAAATCTACGACGCCTGGCTGGCCCGCCAACCCGGCGACATGATGGCCAAGCGGCGCGAAGAGGCGGAGATGATCTTCCGCCGTGTCGGCATCACGTTTGCCGTGTATGGTGAAAAAGACGAGGACGGCGCTGGCACCGAGCGGCTGATCCCCTTCGATCTGATTCCCCGCATCATCCCGGCGCATGAGTGGTCCAGCATGGAGAAGGGCCTGGTGCAGCGTGTCACCGCGTTGAATCGCTTCATCCACGACGTCTACCACGACCAGGAGATCATCAAGGCCGGTATCGTGCCGCGGGACCAGATCGAAAACAACGCCCAGTTCCGCCCCGAAATGATGGGCGTGGAAGTCACCAACAACATCTATTCGCAAATCTCGGGCATCGACATCGTGCGCGCGCCGGATGCCGCCGGCAACGGCGAGTACTATGTGCTCGAAGACAACCTGCGCGTGCCCAGCGGCGTGTCCTACATGCTGGAAGATCGCAAGATGATGATGCGGCTCTTCCCCGAGCTGTTCAATGCCCACCGCGTGGCTCCCATCGCGCATTACCCCGACCTGCTGCTGGAGACCCTGCGCGCCAGCAGCCCGGCCACCACGGCCGAGCCCACCGTGGTGGTGCTGACGCCGGGCATGTACAACAGCGCCTACTTCGAACACGCCTTCCTGGCCCAGCAAATGGGCGTGGAGTTGGTGGAGGGCCAGGACCTGTTCGTCAAGGACAACTTCGTGTACATGCGCACCACGCGCGGCCCGCGCCGGGTCGACGTGATCTACCGCCGGGTGGATGATGATTTTCTGGACCCCACGGCCTTCAGGCCCACGTCCACGCTGGGCTGCGCCGGGCTGCTCAACGCCTACCGCGCCGGCCATGTGACCATTTGCAATGGCGTGGGCACCGGTGTGGCGGACGACAAGTCCATTTACCCCTATGTGCCCCAGATGATCGAGTTCTACCTCGGCGAGAAACCCATCCTGAACAATGTGCCCACCTACATGTGCCGCAACAAGGACGATCTGGCCTACACGCTGGCCAACCTCAAAGACCTGGTGGTTAAGGAAGTGCATGGCGCCGGTGGCTACGGCATGCTGGTGGGCCCGGCCGCGACCAAGGCCGAGATCGAGGACTTCCGCAAGGCCATCCTGGCCAACCCCAGTGGCTACATCGCCCAGCCCACGCTGAGCCTCTCGAGCTGCCCGACCTTTGTGGAGAGTGGCATCGCGCCGCGCCATATCGACCTGCGGCCCTACGTGCTGAGTGGCAAGACCGTGCAGATGGTGCCGGGCGGCCTGACCCGCGTGGCCCTCAAGGACGGCTCACTGGTTGTCAACAGCAGCCAGGGTGGCGGCACCAAGGACACCTGGATTCTGGAAGACGACACCAGCGCCGCTGCGACCGCCGCCACGGTTGCCAGTACAGAAGCAGCAAACAGCACTGCCACGCAAGCCCAATCCTGAACTGAAGGAGAACTTTTATGCTGTCACGCACCGCCGACCATCTCTTCTGGATGTCCCGCTACACCGAGCGGGCCGAGAACACAGCCCGCATGCTGGATGTGAATTACCAGACCTCGCTGCTGCCGCAATCCGACGGCGTGGCCCTGGTCGGCTGGCAGGGTCTGCTGTCCATCAGTGAGCTGCTGTCCACCTACACCGAGAAATATGGCGCCATCCAGGCCCGCGAGGTCATGGACTTCATGGTCAAGGACGAGAGCAATCCCTCCAGCATCCTGTCTTGCCTGGGCGCCGCTCGCGAGAACGCCCGTGCCGTGCGCGGCGCGCTGACCACCGAGGTATGGGAAACCCAAAACACCACCTGGCTGGAGGTTAAGCGCATGCTCAAGGCGGGTGAGTTCGAACGCGATCCGTCACAGTTTTTCGAGTGGGTCAAGTTCCGATCGCACCTGTCACGCGGCGTCACCGTAGGCACCATGCTGATTGATGAAGCCCTGCACTTCATGCGCCTGGGCACGTTCCTGGAGCGGGCCGACAACACGGCGCGCCTGGTGGATGTGAAGTTCCACGCACTGCAGAGCGATTTTTACGGCACGGCCAACGAGAAGGACCAGGAGTACGACTTCTACCACTGGAGTGCGATCCTGCGCAGCGTCTCGGGCTTTGAGGTCTACCGCAAGGTTTACCGTGACGTCATCAAACCCGAGCGCGTGGGCGAATTGCTGATTTTGCGTCCCGACATGCCACGCTCCATGCACGCCAGCCTGAACGGCGTGGTCAGCAACCTGCAACTGGTCGCCAGCGACCCGGCCAGCGAGACCCTGCGCCGCGCCGGCAAGTTGCGCTCCGAGCTGCAATACGGCCGCATCGACGAGATCTTGGCCACCGGGCTGCACGCCTACCTGACGCAGTTCCTGGACCGGGTCAATGACCTGGGTGCGCATATCAGCCGCGAGTTTCTGGTGCCGGTCAGCGCCTGATGGGCAGGGCCTGGGTGCCCCTTGCATGCGGGACGGGAGAACCCGGCAATAATGGGTGTTGCCCATCACTTTGACCGGAAAATGGTATGACAACCACCGCAGCCCCAAGCGCCACTGCATCACCCACGGACCGGGAGCTTGACCGGGCCCTGGCATCCGGACCGCTGCGTGACATCGTCATCCCGCCATGCCCCGAACTGCTGATTGCGCTGCGTGCCGAGATGGACAAGGAAGACCCCGACCCCCAGGTGGTCGCCGGCATTGCCGGCCGCGATGTGGCCATGTCCGCGTCCCTGATCCGCACGGCCAACAGCCCCTACTACGCGCGCTCCCGCCCGGTCACGTCGGTCACCGAAGCCCTGGGCCTGCTGGGCCTGCGCATGACCGAGAAATTGCTGACTGCATTCCTGACGCGCAATTCCATCCGGGTCAGCTCGCCGCTGCTGGAGCATTTTTGGGACACCTCCACCCGCCGCGCCATGGCCATGGCCCACATCGCCCGCCAGCTCTATGGTGTGGACGCCGAAGTGGCCTACACCTGCGGCCTGTTTTGCCACGTCGGCATCCCCATCCTGATGCAGGGTGTGCGCGGCTATGCCGGCACCCTGACCGAGGCGCTGGCCCGCCAGGACCGTAGCTTTACTGAAACCGAAAACGCCGCCCACAAGACCGACCACGCGGTGGTGGGCGCTTTGGTGGCGCGCACCTGGCGCCTGCCCACACCCATCTACCAGGCCGTGCGCCTGCACCACGATTTCACCATCCTGCGGGACACCAACGTGGCCACCGACGTGCGCACGCTGGTGGCCATGGGCCTGGTGGCTGAACATCTGGTCACGCGGCACGAAGGCGCGGCCGAGCAGCGGGAGTGGGCCCTGTACGGCCCCGCCTGTCTGGCCTGCCTGTCGGTAAGTGAGGAAGAGGTCGACACCTGGCTGGACGCGCTGCACCCGGTATTTGAAGGTGTCCTGCTGGGGTGACGGCGGCTACACCGTCAAAGACTTTTCCATGAAGCGCACGATGGGGTGCAGTGCCTTGGGAGCTTCCGTTTCGTCGTAGGGACTCCGGTCGACAAAACCGAACCGCTCGTAAATGCGTTGGGCGGACTGCATGAAGGGCGCCGAGTCCAGCCACATGGCACGGTAGCCAAAGGCCGTCGCGTCGTCCAGGACGCGCTGCAGTATGGCTTCGCCCAGGCGCTGGCCCCGGTGTGCCGGGCGCACGTAAATGCGTTTGACCTCGGCCACGCCATCACGCACCCAGCGCAAACCACCCATGCCGGCCAGCACGCCGTCCGCCTCCACCAGATAGAAAATGCCGCGCGGCGGCGGATCGCCGCAGACCTTGTCAATGACACTGGCCACGTACGCGGGAACGTCCATTCCCAGCATCTGCTGTGCCGAGGCGCCGGTAATCCTGCCGAACCCGGAGACCACCCATTGCAGGTACTCGGTGTTCAACTCCAGCAGCGCATCGCGATGGCTTGCCGGATGGGCGGGGGTGAAGGTCAGGGTTGTCATGCGGCGAGGTTAGCGGATCGCAGATCCTCTGCCAAGGGCCGTGCTCTTGGCGACGCGCTGCGGTAAAGTCCAGCCCTATGCAGTCAGCCCGCAAGCGATGAAAAAATTTTTGCCCCTGTGGGCGCGCCACTATCCGCGGCAGCACCTCGGTGCTGATCTGCTGGCCGGGCTGGTCGTCACCGTATTGGTGTTGCCGCAAAGCCTGGCGTACGCGATGCTGGCGGGCCTGCCACCGCAGGCCGGGCTGTATGTGAGCATCCTGCCGGTGCTGGCCTATGCGCTGGTGGGCAGCAGCATGACGCAGGCGGTGGGGCCGGTGGCCATCACGGCCATCATGACTTTTTCGGTACTGAGCCCGCTGGCCGCGCCTGGCAGCCCGCACTACATCGCGCTGGCCGCTGTGCTGGCCCTGTTGTCCGGGCTGCTGGTGCTGGGGTTCGGGGTGCTGCGGCTGGGCTTTTTGTCCAACCTGCTGAGCCGCCCCGTGGTGAGCGGCTTCATCTCCGGCTCGGCCTTGCTGATTCTGCTCAGCCAGGCCCGGCTGCTGCTGGGCGTGCCGGTGCGTGCGGCCGGCACCTGGGGGCAGTTGCGCGCGACGCTGGAGCAACTGCCGCACGCCAACCCGACCACGGCGTTGCTCGGCGGTGCGGGAATGGGACTGCTGTGGTTGTCGCGCAGTGTGCTGGCCCGCGTGCTGGTGCACTGGGGCGTCTTGCGCACGCGGGCGGAGATGGCCGCACGTCTGGCGCCCCTGTTGGCGGTGGTCGCCGCAACCCTGGTGGTGGTGACGCTGGATCTGGACCTGCGCTACGGGGTGGCCGTGGTGGGGCCAGTACAAAACGGATTGCCCGACCTGGCGCTCAGCCTGCCGGGCTTTTCTGAACTGGGCCTGCTGCTGGTTCCCGCGCTGGTGCTGGCCTTTATCGGCACGGTGCAGAACATCACCATGGCCCAGGCCCTGGCCATGAAGCGGCATGAGCGGGTGGACGCCAACCAGGAGCTGGTCGGCCTGGGGCTGTCCAATATCGTGGCCGCATTTTTCGGTGGCATGCCGGTGGGTGGCGGCCTGTCGCGCTCCGCGGTAAATGTGGCCTCGGGCGCGCAAACGCCGCTGGCCAGCATCGTGTCCGCGGTGTGCATGCTGTGCATCGTGCTGCTCGGCACGGCGTGGTTTGCCCGTATTCCACTGGCCATACTGGCGGCCAGTATTGTGGTTGCCGCCATCGGCATGATCGATGTGGCGGAATTGCGGCGCGCCTGGGCCTATGACCGCGCCGATGCCGTTGCCTTTGTCGGCACCGCGCTGGGCGTGCTGGTGCTGGGCTTGCAACTGGGCATTGTGTTGGGCGTCGGCCTGTCGCTGGCGACCTTGCTGTACCGCGCCAGCACGCCCCACATCGCCGTGGTCGGACGCATCGTGGGCACGGAACACTTCCGCAACGTGGAGCGCCACGGCGTCGAAACGCTGCCGGGCGTGCTGTTCCTGCGCATCGATGAAAGCATCTTCTTCGGCAACCTGCGCGCCGTCGAGTCGCGGCTGATGGCGGAAATCGCCAAGCTGCCCGACGCCCACGACGTGGTGCTCATCATGAGTGCCGTCAACAGCGTGGACCTGACCGCGCTCGAAGCCCTCACCGAAATCCAGCAAGACCTGCGGGCACGCGGCATCGAGCTTCACTTGGCTGAAGTCAAAGGCCCGGTGCAGGACCGCATGCTGCGCACTGACCTGTGGAAGAGCCTTGGGGACCGCGTGCATCTGTCGGGGAATGCGGCGTTTGAAAGCTTGCAGTAGACGACGCCCGATGTTATGAGCGCTTGGTGCGTTCAATAATTAACCGTGTAATTATTCCGATGCATGGTGAAATTGCACTAATGTCTGCGACCCCCGGAACTCGATACGTCTAGCGCATAAATGGGTGTAAATGGGTGTATTATTGGTTGCATGCTCCGCACCGAGTCCCTGCAAATCACCCCTGAAGTCCTGCGCCTGATCGCTCGAATCGACGAGTTCAAGGGTGCTTGGCGGGCTCTGGGCACCCTGGCCCCGGACCGGTTGTCTGCCCTGCGCAGAGTCGCCACCATCGAAAGCATTGGCTCATCCACGCGCATTGAGGGCAGCAAGCTGTCCGACCGTGAAGTGGAGAAGCTGCTCTCCAACCTGGAGATCAAGACCTTCGACACCCGCGACGAGCAGGAAGTGGCGGGCTATGCTGAGTTGATGGATGTGGTGTTCAGTGCGTGGCAGGACATTCCTTTCAACGAAAACCACATCAAGCAGTTGCACCAGACGCTCTTACGCCATAGCGAAAAAGACCAGCGCCACCGCGGCCAGTACAAAACCCACTCCAACAGCGTGGCCGCTTTCGACGAAGACGGCACCCAGATCGGCATCGTTTTTGAGACGGCCACCCCCTTCAACACGCCGCGCCTGATGAAGGAATTGGTGGAATGGGTCGCACAGGAACGCGACGCGGCGCAACTACACCCCCTGCTGATCATTTCGATTTTTGTCGTGGTCTTTCTGGAAATCCACCCATTCCAGGACGGCAATGGCCGCTTGAGCCGCGTGCTGACCACCCTGTTGCTGCTACAGGCGGGCTACGCCTATGTGCCTTACAGCTCGCTGGAAAGCGTGATTGAAATCAACAAAGAGGCCTACTACCTGGCACTGCGCCAGACACAGGGCAGCATTCGCACCGCAACGCCCAACTGGCAACCCTGGCTGGTGTTCTTCCTGCGGTCGCTTGCCGAGCAGGTTCGCAGACTGGAGAAAAAAGTCGAGCGAGAAAAGATCGTGCTGGCGGCCCTGCCGGAACTGTCCATGCAAATCATGGAGTTCACCCGTGAACACGGTCGCATCACGATGGCGGGTGCGGTAAAGCTGACCGGAGCGAACCGAAATACGCTCAAACTGCATTTCAGGGCCTTGGTGGAACAGGGGCACTTGCAGTCAAAAGGCCAGGGTAGGGGGGCGTGGTATGGATTGGCTTGAGCCCGCATGCTGTCAGGCAACCCTGCGCTACTGTCATCCGCATGGCCGTGGGCCATTATCAGAAGGCTCGGTTAGAGCACCTTGACCTTGCCGGTCCACATGTCCTTGTACATGACCCGGCGGCAGGCCAGGTTGCTGTGCTCACCCAGGTAGAAGGGGTAGAACTCGGCGAGGGTGGACATTTGCTTGATGTCTGCTTTTGGGGCGGCGGTTGTTTGGGCGGTGTCCATGGCTGTCTCCATGTTGTTCCGCCATTCTGTTCCAACTATTCACGATTGGGGTGCCAGTAGCTCGGTGAATGCTGTATAAAATAACAGCTTCCGTGGGCAGGCGTGAGCTCTCCACATCCTAAGTCCATGTAACCATGACCCAGCGCAAACCTTCCTCGCCATCCAAGAAAGCCGGGGTTTCTCTTGTCCGCTCGTCAGCGGCTGAATACCTCACCTTCGTGGCCTCCAGTGGCCAGGGTGGTGTGGAGGCGGTGTATGCCGATGAAAGCATCTGGTTGACCCAGAAGATGATGGGCGTGCTGTACGACGTGAATGTGCGCACCGTGAATGAGCACCTGAAAAAAATCTTTGCCGACAGCGAGCTGCAGCAAGATTCAGTTATCCGGAAATTCCGGATAACTGCCTCTGACGGTAAAAGCTACGACACCCAGCACTACAGCCTGCCCGCCATCATCGCGGTGGGCTACAAGGTGAATTCCGAGCGGGCGGTGCAGTTCCGCAAGTGGGCCACGTGCATCATCGAACAGTTCACCATCAAGGCTTACGTGATGGACGATGAGCGCATCAAGGCCGGTGGCTCCATTCTCACTGAGCGGTATTTCGAAGAGCAGTTGCAGCGCGTCCGCGAGATTCGCCTATCGGAGCGCAAGTTCTATCAAAAGATTACCGACATCTACGCCACTGCGATCGACTATGACGTGACAGCGCAGGCCACCCAACGGTTTTTTGCCACCGTGCAGAACAAGCTGCACTGGGCCATCCACGGGCACACGGCGGCAGAAGTGGTTTACACGCGTGCCGATGCTGAAAAGGCAAACATGGGCTTGACCAATTGGAAAGACGCCCCGCAGGGAAAAATCCAGAAGTTCGATGTGGTGGTGGCCAAGAATTACCTGACCGAACCTGAAATGGCCCAGTTGTCCCGCCTGGTCAATGCCTACTTGGATGTGGCCGAAGACATGGCGCAGCGCAAGATTCCCATGACCATGCAAGACTGGGAAACCCGCCTCAACCGCTTCATCGAAGCCACGGACCGGCAAGTGCTGCAAGACGCAGGCAAGGTGACGGCAGAAATCGCCAAGGCCCATGCCGAAAGCGAGTTTGAGAAATACCGCATCGTGCAAGACCGCTTGTTTGAGAGCGACTTTGACCGCATGGTTAAGACTTTGGATCTCCATCCGCCCAAGGACATCGACTAAACAAGTCTAAAAGCGCCGGCACGCTCTGCAGTCACTATGTTTTTGATAGCTTTGTACTAATATTCCACGGGGGCTGCAGGCTGATTTTGCCTAAAGTAATTCGCCAATCCGTGTTATTACACCGCCTGACATGCTGTTAAAGCCTGCCTTCTTTCTTGCGCACTGCTGGACAAGCTGTCTGTGCCCTACGCCGTAGCTGGTATGCGACCCAATGCAGTAGCCGTTTGCCAAAGCAAGTCCCATCAGGCCCCTACCAGGCGGCCGGGCCGCTCCCCTCGGTTACAGTCTGGCAACAAGAATTCAGAGGGGGAGGGCCGCGGTGCTCATCAAATCAGCCGACGACAAGTCCAAGCGCCTGGCGCTATTGGAAGACCTGCAAAAGTCCAGCCTGCTGGATGCGCGCCAAAAGGAATGGCTGCGCGACGAACTGCGCCGTTGCAGGACCGGCATGGAGGGTGAACGGGCAGCGGCTTTTTATCTAGACGGGCACTACAAAGACAGCCAGAACAATGTGCTGCTGCACAACCTGCGCTTTGAAGTAGACGGCGAAGTCGCCCAGATCGACCACTTGGTCATCAACCGCACGGGCTACATCGTGCTGATCGAAACCAAGAACTACACAGGCGACCTGGAAGTGAATGCCCATGGTGAATTCACCGTGCACTATGGCAAAGAGCGCTACGGCATCCCATCCCCCTTTGAGCAAAGCCGCCGCCATGCGCGGATTTTGTCCAAACTGCTGGAGCGCCTGGAGATCGGCACCCGCACCGACAAGCTGCCAGACTTTCACAATGTGGTCATGATGCACGCCAAGGCCATCATCCAGCGGCCTGACCCCAAGACGTTTGATACCAGCTACTTGATCAGGGCAGACCAGTTTCCGGCATGGCATGAAAAGCTGGTGGGTGGTGTTGGTACAGGCGGGCTACTCAAGGCACTGATCAACATGCGTAGCCCGGAAACGATTGCCGAATGGGGTCAGAAGCTCAGACGCCAGCACCGCCCGGCGGACTTGCTGGACTTGCCGCCATTCATGCAGCCGAAACCCAAGTTGGCACAAACCGCCGCCGCGCCAAAGAATCCAGCGCCAGCTCCCGCGGAGGCATCCGCCACATCTTCAATTTCAGAAGCCGATGCATCCTTGGTAAAAAAGCTGATTTGCGCCCAATGCCGTGAGAAGATCAGCTTCCCCGAAGGCAAATTCTGCTGGAATAACGCCAAACGCTTTGGTGGGTTGCAGTATTGCCGGGAACATCAAGGTTTGTTCGCCTGAGCCTATCCAGCCATTTGTTCGTTGCATTCAAGCTGTTCCCAGGTAACTTTAATGACGCTGCCCAAAGGCCTGTATGACCGGTTGATTTACGAAGACGAGGTTGATGAGATCACCAGCCTGTCGGATCAATACCGTGCGCTGGTAGCTGCGCCCACTGCGCACCAACGGCGCGAGCAGTTTATTGCCGAGTTGGTGCACCGATTGCCAGACCTGTTGGATGCAGTCGCTGTTGGGCAGTCGGATGCCAGCGAAAAGGCCAGGGCCGAGATTGATTTGATCCGACAGCTGTTGATTCAGTTGCGCCCGGGCGAACAGGAAGGCCGTTTGCTGGCGACGCCTCTCCAACTGCTTAGGTCGGTTCACGCGCCGCACGCGGATGTAACCATGCCAGCCACGGGCTTGCGCCACCCGTGGCTCTTCACGTCTGCCCGAGCGGATCCGTCACTCCTAAACGAGTTACGTGCCGAACTTCGCGCTGTGGATCGGGTGGACATTCTGGTTAGTTTCATCACCTGGAGCGGTGTGCGCAAATTGCTCGATGTGTTGGAGCAGGTCACTGCGCTCGACGCCCATGGCAACCCGAAGACAAAATTTAGGATACTGACGACCACCTACATCGGCGCTACCGAAGTGCGCGCAGTAGATGCGTTTGCCAAGCTTCCTGGCGTGGAGTTACGAATTTCGCTTGACGGACGTCGCACACGGCTGCACGCCAAGGCATGGATTTTTCATCGTGCCACTAATTTTGGGACTGCCTTCGTTGGCAGCGCGAACTTGTCTGAATCGGCATTGATTGGCGGCATCGAATGGACAGTGAAGTTCGCTCAAGCAAGCGATTCTTCCTTGTTTGCTGCAGCGGTAGCAAACTTTGAGACCCTGTGGAACGACCGCGAATTTCAGCCCTATGACCCTCACAACGACCATCATCGTGAAGCATTGACGCGCGCTCTGGCGAGCGAGCGCGGCCGTGGGGGGAACCGCGCCGCATCAAGCGGGACCTTGGTAGCTCTGCAGACTTGGTTCGATTTGCGTCCCAAGTCCTACCAACAGGAAATGCTCGACCAATTGGCCGCTGAGCGCAGACTGGGCCGCCGCCGCAATCTGGTGGTGGCCGCGACGGGTACGGGAAAGACCGTGGTTGCGGCGTTTGACTACTTGCGGTTGCGTGAGGAAGAGGGCGTAGCACCCAGGCTATTGTTTATCGCTCACCGCTCACAAATTCTGGCGCAGGCGTTGTCGACTTTTCGTCAAGTTCTTAGAGACCCCGCATTCGGTGAGCTGCTGGATGGCGACAACACACCTTCGCAGTACGAGCACGTTTTCGCAACCATCAATACGGTGCACATCCGCCGCTTGGTTGAGCAATTGGGCAGTCACTTTTGGCGCATGGTCATTGTGGACGAGGCGCACCATTTACCCGCCACGACTTTCGACCAATTCATCAACGCGGTGCGGCCACATTACCTTCTCGGGCTGACAGCCACACCTGAGCGCTCTGACGGTCAAAGCCTGACTCACTACTTTGACAGCCGACCGGACGGCTCGCCCGCCGTTTCGCTGCGCCTGTGGGATGCGCTTGATCAGCAATTACTTACCCCGTTTGAGTATTACGCCACGGCTGACGATACCGATATGACTACCGTGGAGTGGGGACGAGGTTCTGAGGTGGCGCAGCTCTCCAGCATCGTGTCGGGCAACGCGGTGCGTGCTAGAACGGTGGTTCACACCCTACAGACCTACGTGGCTGACTTGGATGATCTAAAGGGCTTGGCCTTTTGCGTGAGTGTGGCGCATGCCAGCTTCATGGCGGATTTCTTCAATCGTTCCGGTTTGCCATCCGTCGCACTTACGGGCACGGACTCCCAGGAAGCGCGCACGGCCGCGATACAAAAACTCAGTCGTGGTGAACTGAAGATGATTTGCAGCTGTGATGTATTCAATGAAGGCGTTGATATTCCTGATGCGAATGCCATTCTTCTGCTGCGTCCAACCCAAAGCCCGGTGATTTTTCAGCAGCAGATTGGCCGAGGCCTGCGGCTCGCCAGGGGAAAAGATGCCTGCCTAGTGTTGGACTTTGTCGGTCTGTACAGCAATCAATTTCGCTTTGATGTTTTGCTGCGGTCGATTACCGGCAACAGCCGACGGCAAATTGCCGATGCGGTAGCCAATGGGTTCAGCACGTTGCCGGCAGGCGTGCATATTCAGTTTGATCGGGTCGCGCGTGACCGCGTGCTGGACAACCTGAAACAGGCACTGAATTTGAATGTGATTCGATTGTGCGCGGAGTTGGCGTCGTGGGCAGCACTGCAAAACGGAGCCTCTTTGCAGCTGCGTAACTTCCTAATGGATAGCCAATTGGAGCTGAGTGACATCTATACCGGTGGTGCCAATGCCCGGTCATGGACCAGCCTGAAGCGCCGAGTGAACCTGGAGCTTGCCCCATTGGGTGAACGTGAGGCAGACCTTATCCGACGGATATATAGTCTGTTGCACGCCAACGATCCGGTACTACTGGCAGCGTGGCATGTCGCGCTGGCTGGCGGGCAGGTGGATGAGCGACGTGTACAGATGTTGGCCTACCAATTGCTGCCAACACGTACCGAGCTTCTATCGCCGGTCGCGTTTCTTGCGCTCGTGTCAGCTAACCCGACCGCGCACGCCGAGTTGCAGGAGATCATCGGCATATTGCAGGAGCGCAGCTTGCTGGCGCCGCTGGCATTAGCCAGAGCGCCCCATAGTTGGACACTCGCTTTTCACGGGCGCTATTCCCGCTCGGAAATCCTGTCTGCGGTCGGTTACCAAACGCCAACGGCTCGCCCGCTTTCTGACAGCGGCTGTTTGCCCTTGGCTGAAGAAAAGATTGAACTACTGTTCGTAACCCTGGACAAGAGCGAGGGCTTTCAAGAGCGCGTTCAGTACAAGGACTACGCCATTAGCCCTGAGCTTTTCCACTGGCAAACACAAAACCGTGCAGGACCGAATAACAACTCAGGGCGTAGGTATACAGAATGCTCGACGAACGGTTGGAAGTTCCAACTCTTTGTTCGCGAAGATCGTGACGCGGCCTACTGTGCGTTGGGGCCAGTTTCGTTGGTATCGCATGAAGGCGACCGGCCGATTTCCATTACCTGGCGGCTTGAGCAGCCGCTGACAGCTGAGTTGTTCCGCAAGTTCAGTGTGTTGCGGGGTTGAGGTCATCTACAAAAGACAAAGCCCGCCAAGTTTCCACTCGGCGGGCGTTGTCATTGGGGTTTCAGGCGAGGCTCACTTGCCCAGCTTCAAGAAGTCATCCCCCTTGCCCAACTCCAGCATCCCCGCGTTGGAATAAACCTGCAGCTTCGCCCGCGTATCCGTAATGTCCAGATTCCGCATAGTCAACTGCCCAATCCGATCCAGAGGCGAGAACGGCGCGTCTTCCACCTTCTCCATGCTCAAACGCTCAGGCGCATACGTCAGGTTCGGTGATTCGGTGTTCAGCAGCGAGTAGTCGTTGCCCCGGCGCAGTTCCAGCGTCACCGTGCCGGTAATGGCGCTGGCGATCCAGCGCTGGGCGGTCTCGCGCAGCATGATGGCCTGGCTGTCGAACCAGCGGCCCTGGTACAGCAGGCGGCCCAGCTTGCGGCCGTTGTCGCGGTACTGCTCAATCGTGTCTTCGTTGTGGATGCCGGTGACCAGGCGCTCGTAGGCGATGAACAGCAGGGCCAGTCCGGGTGCTTCGTAGATGCCGCGGCTCTTGGCTTCGATGATGCGGTTCTCGATCTGGTCGCTCATGCCCAGGCCGTGGCGGCCACCGATGCGGTTGGCTTCCAGAATCAGGCTGACCAGGTCGGGGTATTCGACACCGTTCAGCGCGACGGGGCGGCCTTCTTCAAAGCGCACGCTCACTTCTTCCGCCTTGACCACGCAGTCGTCTTTCCAGAACGGCACGCCCATGATGGGGTTGACGATCTTCATGCCGCTGTTCAGAAACTCCAGATCCTTGGCCTCGTGCGTGGCGCCCAGCATGTTGCTGTCGGTGCTGTAGGCTTTCTCGGCGCTCATCTTGTAGCCAAAGCCGTGCGCCGTCATGAAGGCGCTCATCTCGGCGCGACCGCCCAGTTCGTCGATGAAGGCCTGGTCCAGCCAGGGCTTGTAGATCTTCAGCGCGGGGTTGGTCAGCAGGCCATAACGGTAGAAGCGCTCAATGTCGTTGCCCTTGAACGTGCTGCCGTCGCCCCAGATGTTGACGTCGTCCTGCTTCATCGCCGACACCAGCATGGTGCCGGTCACTGCGCGGCCCAGCGGCGTGGTGTTGAAGTAGGTCACGCCAGCGGTGCTGATGTGGAAGGCGCCGCTTTGCAGCGCGGCAATGCCTTCGGCAGCCAACTGCGGGCGGCAGTCCACCAATCTAGCCTTGATGGCACCGTATTCCATGGCCTTCTTGGGGATCTCGTCGTAGTCGGCCTCGTCGGGCTGGCCCAGGTTGGCGGTGTAGGCGTAGGGCAGGGCGCCCTTTTGCTTCATCCACAACAGTGCGGCGCTGGTGTCCAGGCCGCCAGAGAATGCGATGCCGACCTTTTGGCCGACGGGGATGTTTTGCAGAATAGTGTTTGACATTTTTGGCCTCTAGCCCTCGTGGAATATGCGTGAGTCGCTATTAAAAATATAGCGGCTGTGAATCGGTTCAACCGAAGTGGCAGATGTAGTGGTAGGGCTCGGTCACGCGGATCTCGAACTTGGCGTTGCCCGGCACGCTGAATTGCTCGCCAGCGGATGACTTGACCCAGGCGTCGGTGCCGGCTAGTTTGTATTCGCAGCTGCCAGCCACACATTCCATGATCTCGGGCGCGCCGGTGTTGAAGGTTAGCGTGGCGGGCAGGATCACGCCGACCGACTTCTTGGTGCCATCGGGAAAAGTGATGCCGTGGCTGATGCATTTGCCGTCAAAGTAGACGCTGGCCTGGGTGGTGACGGAAACGCCGTCGATGCGGGTAGTGGGGGTGTTGCTCATGGTGTGTGGCGAGGTGAAGTAAGAGGATGGCCGCTCTGGGCGGCGCGCCGTTTAGGCGCCAAGCCCGTGATTTTAAGGCAGGCGCTAAACCACGTGTCAGGCCAAGCGCGCGGCAAACGCCTCGGGCTTGAAGCCAATCGTGATCTGGCCATCCGCCCACTCCACGACCGGGCGCTTGATGACGCTGGCCTGCGTCAGCACCAGCGCGCGGGCGCTGGCAGCGTCTACCACGGCGGCTTGGGCCGCGGCATCCAGCGTGCGCCACATCGTGCCCTTGCGGTTGACCAGGGTCTCCCAGCCCACGGCCTGCAGCCAGGCGTCCAGGTGCGCCTCGGGCACGCCCTGTTTCTTGAAATCGTGGAAGCTGTAGTCCACGCCGTGGTCGGTGAGCCAGGTGCGGGCTTTTTTGACGGTGTCGCAGTTGGGGATGCCGTAGAGGGTAATCATGGGGCTATTTTGCCCTGCCCCGCAGCGCTTTCCCTAGAATGCCCTTTCACCAAACACGGGAGACACCCATGCCCCAGACCGGAACAACGGCTACCGCCGCTACCGACTACCTTGAAACCCGCCGCCACGAGCTGCGCAAGATGCGCATGCTGATGATTGACGGCAACCTCACCACCAATTTGCGCAGCCTTGAGGCCGGCGTCAGCGCCCGGGCCCACCACGGCGGCTACTGGGGTTTCTCAAGCGTCCCCGGCGCAGGTGGACCGGAGCAAGTGGCCCAGGTCGTGCACCAGGCGCGCAGCAATGCCCAGGCCATGGGCCGTTTCGGCAACCGCTCCACGCTGGCGCTGCCGGGTGAGAGTTATTTGGGCCAGCACAGTTTCAAAGGCAAAGCCGAGCTGACCCCTGCCGAATGTAATGAGCGCCTGCAGGCCCTGCACAGCTTTTGCAAGCAGCATTACCCCGACGTGCGCAGCACACGCTTTCTGCTGAGCGACGAGCACCACAGTAAGTGGCTGACCACCAGCCGGGGCGGCGATTCGCTGTCCAGCATCCAGCGCGGGCTGTGTTACATCACGCTGATGAGCAATGCCGACGATGGCAGCCCCATTGAGCTGAGCCACCCCCTCTCGTGGAAAGGCAGCGCCGCCGATGGCGATTTGTCGCCCGAACACCTGGCCCCGCAGATCGACCAGCTCTACCAGCACCTGCAGGCCAAGCGCCACGCCGTGCCGGCACGCGGCGGCATGCAGACCGTGGTGCTGGCGCCCGCGCTGGCCGGCATGCTGGCGCACGAGGCCATGGGCCACCCCTGCGAAGGCGATATCGTGCTGGGCGGTGCGGTGACAGCCGGACTGCTCGGCCAGCGCGTGGCCAGTGAACTGGTCAGCATGGTGGACATTGCCCATACCTGGAAGGGTCAGGAAGCGATGATGCCGGTGTATGTGGACGACGAAGGCACACCGGCTCGCGACGCGGTGTTGATCGACAAAGGCATCCTGAGCGGCTTCATGCACAGCCGCGAGACCGCCGAGCGCCTGGGCCAGGCCCCCACCGGCAGCGCCCGCGCCTACGCGCCGGGTGACGAGCCGCTGGTGCGTATGCGCAATACCGTCATCCTGCCCGGCACGTCCAAGCTGCAGGACATGATTGCTGGCGTCGATGAGGGCTACCTGCTGGCCAAGACCGGCAACGGCCAGGCCGACAGCACCACCGAATTCATGTTCAGCGTCACGCTGGCCTACGAAATCAAGAACGGCAAACTGGGCAAGGCTATCCGCGACACCACAGTGTCCGGCTCGGCCATCAGGGTGCTGCAAAGCGTGGACGCCGTGTCTGATGACATGCATTGGGAAGGTGGTGGCTATTGCGGCAAGAAGCAAGTGATGGTCGTGTCCATGGGCGGCCCCGCGCTGCGGGCACGCGCGCACATGGGTGGCCAGTAAATCCACCACCCTACGTCCAAAGAAAGACCCGTACATGAACTTGCAACACATTGCCGAACAAGCCCTGGCCGCGCTTAAAAGCGAAGGCGCCGATGCCTCCCAGGCCACCGTCAGCACCAGTGCGCTGACCGAACTCAACATCACCCATAGCGAACCTAGCCTGCTGCGCAGCACGCAGAACCACAAGCTGAGCCTGGTGGGTATTTGGGATGGCCGCAAGGCCAGTACCGAACTCTCTGACCTGTCGTTTGAGAGCCTGACCGCCGCCGCCCGTGCCCTGCGCGGTGATGCCGCCGCCGCACCGCAAGACACTGCACACGCCGTATCCAGCGGCCAGCACACCGCCATCACCCGCGGCCCGATGGACGCAGATCTGACAGCACTGGCCGACGCGGCGCACGACCTCCTGGATTTCCGCTCCCAGGCCACGCCCACGATGAACATCGAAGAGGGCGCCGTCAGCCACACCCGGGCCGACACCCAGATGCTGACCAGCGGCGGCAGCCATCTGCAGAGCAGCTTGGGCTGGTACGGCGTCAGCGTGTTCGGCACGGCACGTGGCCCAGGCCCGGACGGCCAGGTGCGCACCAGCTCATTCAACGACGCCGGCGGCCAGACCGAAGACCTGCGCGGTGATCCAGCCCACAGTCGCTTTGGTATCGCCGACATGATGCGCGAACTGACCCGATCGGTGGTCACCCAGGGTGTGGCGGAATGTTTTGGTGGCAAATTTGTCGGCGATGTGGTGCTGACGCCCATGGCCGTGGCCACGCTGCTGGGCTGGCTGCAGGGGCAGGTGGGTGACATGGCGCTGATTTCGGGCAGCTCCATGTACCGTGAGCGGGTGGGCGAGTTGGTGGCGTCGCCATTGCTGAGCCTGGCCAGCCGCTTTGATGCGCCCGGTGTCGCCGCACTGTCGGCCGACGCCTTCGTGGCACCGCCGCTGCAGCTGCTGCAGGCCGGACGTTTGCAGGCGCTGACCCCCACCCTGTACGGCAGCCGTAAGACCGGCTTGGCCCATGTGCCCACCGCCAGCGGTGGCTGGGAGCTGGCCGCCGGCGCCACGCCGCTGGCCGACATCGTGCGGGGTGTGCCACGCGGAGCGGTCGTCGGGCGTTTGTCCATGGGCAACCCGGCAGCCAATGGTGACTTTTCCGGCATCATCAAAAACAGCTTTGCCATTGATGGCGGCGCCGTGGGCACGGCCCTGTCCGAAACCATGATCAATGGCAACGTGGCGCAGATGCTGCGCGATGTGGTGGCCGTCAGCACCGAGCGCATCGACACCGGCGGCTGGTGCATGCCCTGGGTAAGGGTGTCCGGGCTGCACTTCTCTTAAGCAAAATTGGCCGGTAGCCCTCGTGAAATAAGCATATGTCGCTATTAAATTCATAGTAGCTCGGGGAAACGATCAGGCCGGGTCATATGGCCCGCCAGCCAGTCGTGGACTTGTACCGCGGTGGCGCGGACCTGCTCGGGAATGGCGTAGCGCTCCATCATGTGGATTCCGTTGGTTTCCAGCAGAAGTCCGGGTTCCAGCCGCAGCGACCCAGTGCTGGTTGTGCCACGGACCATGCGCAGGGCGTCCAGCTTCGGGTGCAGCAAGGGCGCCAGCACCAGATGGTGCGACGAGACAACAACCAATGCGCGGCTGGCCAGTTGGTTGACCACGGCGGCAGCGGCTGACACCGATTCGACGTGGTTGGTGCCCCGGAAGATCTCGTCAAGGATGAACATGGCGCCGGCTGTGCGCTCGGCGACCGCCAGCAGTGTTTCGCAGCGGCGCATTTCGGCCATGTACAGGCTGTCGGCGGTGTCCAGCGAGTCCTCGTTCTGGATGCTCGACCAGACCGGCAGCAGGGGCAGCTCGGCCTGCGCGGCATAGCAAAATCCAAAGGCGCGTGCCGCCAGCAGATTCAGGCCCAGCCCGCGCAAGAAGGTGCTCTTTCCGACGCAGTTCTGGCCGGAGATAAAGGCACCCTTGCCGTGCAGATCAATGGACAGCGGCTGCGCATCACCCACCAGCGGGTTAACCATGTCTTTGAGATGCAAGTCTCGGGGGCTGGCAGGCTGCGCCCAACACACCACGCTGCGAGTTTTCAAGTGCTCCATCAAACACAGCTGAGCCTCGCACTCGGCCAACTGTTCATACACGCTTCGCAGCGCGACAAAGCGGTCCTGCATGCGTTGAATTCTTGTGCCGATGGTCGCGTATTCATGCAGGGCAAACAGGTTGGCGTATTCCGCCAGCATGGGGGTTCGCTCAACCCAAGTGGGCGACAGTGCGGTGATCAGCTCCTGGATGTTCGGCAGGCTGGTGCCCAGTGTGTGAAGAATGGGATGGGGCGTCGTCTGCGCGGTTCTTCCAAAGGCCCGCGCAGCGTCCAGCATGGCGATGATGGCATCGCGTTGGCTTTTCCAGCGCGTGAGCGGTCGGTGCAGTTTGATCTGCGTATAGGCACTGAAGCCAAAGTAGGCGAAAGCAAGCCAGGCTGTGGTGGCCCCAGGCCATAGTCCCAACAACGCCAGCACTACCATGCCAACGTAAGGCGCCATCCACAGGTGTGCAGTCCAGCGCGGCACTGAAACCAAGGCGCCGTGAAACAGAGTCTGGGCAATTTCCGAATCGACGCAGCGCAACTGGTGGCGGATCTTCAGCGTGTTCGCCAGCGCAAGGTCTGAGGCGGGATCGTCCAGCGCATGGAGAGCAGAGTTCGCCAGGTCTTGCGGACTGCGCCCGGCACGTAGGCGATGGAACAGCATTTGACGGCCAAAGATGCTGCACTGCGCGGCAATCAGACGCAAATACGCCCGCACATCCAGGTCCCGCCAGGTCGCATCGTCGATGCGTTCGGCGCCGTTGGCTACGAACGCGTGGTCGTAGGCTGCGACTTCCTGATCCGAAAACCAGTCATAGCCCACAACCTGCGGTCCTTCATTGGCAAACGATTGCGCCGTCACGGAGGCGAATCGACGAAGAGCGTGTACGACAAAGTTTGGCCACATCGTTTCAAGTATTGCATCGGAGGGGGACGCCCGAACGGTGGAGGCCGCCCCATTCCTTCTGTTGCGAGGGGGCTTTGCATAGTGCGAGCGCACCAACAGCGGTGGCGGATCAGGTGGGTTGGGCGTTTTGCGCAGGTCAAGGAGGAGCCCGCACAGCGGGCGGGGGACACGGAGCAAAACGCCCGACCCACCTGATCCCGAAGTAAGACACAAGCCAAGCAAAACCAGAGCCCTGCGACAATCAGCGGCAGTATGGAAACCCTGAACACCCTTGAAGACTGGCTGGCCCATTGCGAGCGCCTGCACCCCACCGCCATCGACATGGGCCTGGAGCGCGTGCGCGCCGTGGCCCAACGCATGGCCATCCGCTTTGACTGCCCGGTGATCACCGTGGCCGGCACCAACGGCAAGGGCTCCACCTGCGCCATGCTGGAGTCCATCCTGGGGCAGGCCGGTTACCGCACCGGCTTGTTCACATCGCCGCACCTGGTGCACTTTGAGGAACGCCTGCGTTTGCTCGGCCAGTCCGTAGACGCTACGGATTTGATAGCAGGCTTCGCAGCTGTGGAGAGGGCTAGAACCCAGAATGGCGAGGTGATTTCGCTCAGCTACTTCGAGTTCTCGATGCTGGCGATTTTCGACGTCATGATGCGCAGCGGGCTGGACGTGGTGATCCTGGAAGTGGGCTTGGGCGGCCGGCTGGATTCGACCAACATCATCGACGCCGACTGCGCCATCATCACCAGCATCGACTTGGACCACATGGAGATACTAGGCCCGGACCGCGAGAGCATTGGCCGGGAGAAGGCCGGCATCATGCGCACCGGCCGCCCGGTCATCGTCAGCGACCCCATGCCGCCGCAAAGCGTCATCGACCATGCGTTGGAAGTGGGTGCCGACCTGTGGCGCGTGGGCCAGGACTTCAATGTGGCTGGCGACCCGCAGCAGTGGGGCTGGGCCGGGCGCGGGCGGCGCTACAGCGGTCTGGCCTATCCGGCGCTGCGCGGGGCCAACCAGCTGGTCAACGCGGCCGGCGTCCTGGCCGCACTCACTGCGCTGCGCCAGCGCCTGCCCGTAACGGCCCAGGCGGTGCGCAACGGCCTGGCTTTTGTCGAGCTGCCGGGGCGTTTCCAGATCATTCCGGGCCAGCCCACGCTGGTGCTGGATGTTGCCCACAACCCGCATTCGGTGGCGGCGCTGGCGGCCAATCTGGATGCCATGGGCTACTTCCCCACCACGCACGCCGTGTTTGGCGCCATGGCCGACAAGGACCTTGGCCCCATGTTCGCCAAGGTCAATCCCGTGCTGGACCGCTGGTATTTCACCGATCTGCCCACCACCCGCGCGGCCCGGGCCGATGCGTTGCGGGCCCAGTGGCAGGCCCAAAATACCCGCAAGGACACCTCGGCCACTACCCATGCCGACCCCATGCAGGCGCTGGAGGCGGCCATCGCTGCGGCAGACCCCGCTGATAGAATCGTGGTCTTTGGATCGTTCTACACCGTGGGTGGCATCCTTGCACACGGCGTACCCCGGCTGCTGGCCAAACATCTGAACTCCTGAATCACCTCATCCATGGCCTTTTTCAAATTTCGCAAAGGTGGCGACGAGCATGCCGCCCCCGCTCCGGCGCCCGAAAGCGTGGAGGCCATGCGCACGCGGGCCCGGCACCGGCTGATAGGCGCCTCGGTGCTGGTGGTGCTGGGCGTGATCGGCTTCCCCCTGTTGTTCGACAGCCAGCCGCGCCCGATTGCGGTGGATATTGCCATCGAGATCCCCGACAAAAACACTGTCAAACCGCTGGCCGGCAGCGCGCCCGTCAAACCGGCCAAGCCTGCAGCCGACGTCGTGGTCGAGTCCGACGCCGGCAAGGAGCATGTGAGCCCCGCGCCCGCCGTGCCGGCCTCGCGTGTCGCCACGGGGTCGGTGGCGGTTGCCAAAGCCGAGCCCAAGCTGGTAGACAAGCCCGTGGTGAAACCACCGGAAAAGACCGCGTCCAAGCCCGCGGACAAGCCAGCCGACAAACCGCCCGCAGCGCCTTCGGATGATGGCGCCAAGGCGCGCGCGCTGCTGGAAGGCAAAGAGGCGGTGAAAGCGGCGTCTGCGCCTGCAGCGGCAGTCGCCGGCCGGTTCGTCGTGCAGATCGGCGCGTTTTCAGACGTTGCCAAGGCGCATGAAGCCCGTGTCAAGCTGGAAAAGGCCGGCCTGAAAACCTATACCCAGGTCGTGCAGCCCAAGGAAGGCAAGCGCATACGGGTCCGTGTGGGCCCCTTTGAATCCAAGGGCGAGGCCGACAAGGTGGCCGAAAAAATCCGGAAGCTGGACCTGCCCGCTGCGATCCTGGAGCTTTAGGCGCCCGTGCTGACCACCATGGCCGTGCTGGACTGGATTTTTTTGGCCGTGTTGCTGGTCTCGATGGTGGTGGGCGCGTGGCGCGGCCTGGTCTACGAAATGTTGTCGCTGGCCAACTGGATGGCGGCCTTTGTGCTGGCGCAGTGGTTTGGCCCCGCCGCTGCCGAGTGGTTGCCATTGGCGGGTGCCACCGAGGTGGTGCGTTTTCTGGCTGGATTTGTTGTGGTGTTTGTGGCCGCCCTGTTTGTGGGTGGCTTGCTGGCATTTTTGATCCGCAAGCTGGTGGCGGCGATGGGCTTGCGCCCTGTGGACCGTGTGCTGGGTGCTGCGTTTGGCGTGGTGCGCGGGGCGGTGGTGCTGCTGGCATTTACCGTGGTGGTGGGCATGACGCCCATGAAAGCCGGGCCTTGGTGGCAAGAGTCCACCGGCGCCAGGATTGCTACCGTGGTCTTGCAGGGCCTCAAACCCCTGATGCCCCAGGAATTTGGAAAGTATTTACCTTAAATGAGAAAAAATCTATGTGCGGAATCGTTGGCGTAGTCAGTAATGCCCCGGTCAACCAGCTGATCTATGACGCGCTGCTGCTGTTGCAGCACCGTGGCCAGGACGCGGCCGGTATCGTGACCCAGCAAGAGCGCAAGTTCTTCATGCACAAGGCCAAGGGCATGGTGCGCGATGTGTTTCGCACCCGCAACATGCGCTCGCTGCCCGGCAACTGCGGCCTGGGCCAGG
>ERZ724520.287-NODE-287-length-27376-cov-5.588558_pt1 | contig 27376 bp, 23 predicted proteins | sample MGYA00376053_ERZ724520 | MGnify/ENA primary metagenome ERZ724520 (study PRJEB28724, sample SAMN07190886) | activated sludge metagenome | isolation source: activated sludge of sewage treatment plant in Hong Hong | place: USA: Christiansburg, Virginia | collected...
TTTCCTAAAAAAGATTTTACAGATAAAGAAAAACTAATGTATGAGAGAGCTGCACATACTTGCCCAGTTGCAAAGAGTTTACACCCCGATTTAAAACAAATTACAGAGTTTGTTTGGCAATAACTTCCATTATATCAGATACTGAAATTTCTGAATGCGAGGCAGTATAAATGCATTTACCATCTTTTATTACTAGAACTTGTGGGGAAGCATGTTCAACTTGAAACAATGAAGCTATCTCATTTGATATTTCTCTGTAACTTAATAAATCCAAATAATAAGTTGGTATTTTAGGATTATCAACCCACTTTGATTGAAGGCGATTTAATGCCATAGAACTAATAGAACATCTTGTACTATGCTTAAACAACAAAACAGCCAAATTTTCATGAGGCTGTTTTTTAGATTGTGAAATAATTTCTAATAACTGATTTTTGTCAGTTAATTGATGCCAAAGCATGAGAAATTATACAGATTTTTTTGCTGAAATAGTTGTATTAGCTTTAGAGTATGCAGGGCATTTTTCATGCGATTTGCAAGAAGAAATTACAGAGCATAAAGCGATAGATAAAACAGATAGTAAAGCTAATTTTTTCATATTTTAATTTTTATTTAATGGAATAGCAAATATATAGTAATTTGGCAAACTACAAAAAAAATATCTAAATTAATACTCACATACTTTGAAAATTAACAATAATAATTGGATTCCTTTTTTTGAACAAGAGAAGAAAAAACCTTATTTCATTGCTTTAGAGGAATTTATAACATTAGAAAGGCAAAATTTCAACATTTTTCCTGAAACCAATGACATCTTTAACGCCTTTGAATTAACCTCCTTAAACGAAGTTAAAGTTGTTCTAATTGGTCAGGACCCTTATCATAAAATTAAACAAGCCCACGGATTAAGTTTTTCTGTAAAAGATGGCATTAAACCTCCACCTTCATTAATTAATATATACAAAGAATTACAAACTAATCTAAATATTCCTATTGCTAACCATGGCAATTTAACAAATTGGGCTAAACAAGGAGTTTTATTATTAAATGCCACACTTACTGTTAGAGAAGGTCAACCAGGAAGCCATCAAAATAAAGGCTGGGAAACATTTACTGATGAAGTAATTAAACATGTATCTGACAATACGAGTAATGTAGTTTTCTTACTTTGGGGAAACTTTGCAAAAACTAAATCACACTTAATAAACGCAAATAAACACAAAATTTTAGAAGCTGCTCATCCTTCGCCATTAGCAAGAGGTGCATTTTTTGGTTGTAAACATTTTAGTAAAACAAATGATTACTTGATTGAACATGGCAAATCGTCCATAAATTGGTCGTTAAATTCACCTACTTTATTCACAAATTAATATTAAGTAGTATTATAACTACCTTCACCAATAATTAACTAACCATAATCAATGAGCGGTATTTATTTACATATTCCTTTTTGCAAACAGGCATGTAATTACTGTGATTTTCATTTTTCAACATCCTTAAAAAACAAAACTAGTTTAATTGATAGTTTATTGTTAGAACTTGACTTACGTTTTAGTTATTTAAATGATAAACACATTGAAACAATTTATTTTGGAGGAGGCACACCAAGCATCTTATCTGAAAAGGATTTGTTTTTGATTTTAAATAAAATTCATAAACTATATAAAGTTTCTCCTAATACTGAAATTACTTTAGAATCAAATCCGGATGATTTAAATAATGACAAACTCAATGAATTAAAAAGATTAGAAATAAACAGATTAAGTATAGGTTTACAAAGTTTTAATAATGAAGAGTTGATATGGATGAACAGAGCTCATAATTCCATTCAAAGCGAATCCTGCGTAAAAAGAGCTCAAGACAAAGGATTTGAAAATATTACCATTGATTTAATTTATGGATCTAAATTTAGCAATCTTGCTAATTGGAAAAGAACATTAGATAAGGCAATTGAATTAAACGTTCCTCATATTTCGAGTTATAACTTAACAATTGAAGAAAAAACTAAGCTTGGCCATGATTTCAAAATAAAAAAAGAAGATGAAATTGATGACGAAAAAAGTTCGGAACTATTTGTGGAAATGATTGAAAGACTTGAAAAAAATAATTTTATACACTACGAAATTTCGAATTTTGGAAAAGAAAATTTTTTTAGTAAACACAACTCTAACTATTGGAAAGGCAAAGAATACATTGGCATTGGTCCATCGGCACATTCGTTCAATGGCAACAGCAGGCAATGGAATATTTCCAATAACAACATTTATATAAAAAACATAAACGAAAAACAAGCTGATTATTTTGAACTCGAAACGTTAACTGAAGAAAACCGATTTAATGAATATATTTTAACTTCATTACGAACCATTTGGGGAATAAGTAATCTTTTTCTTAAGTCAAATTTTAATACTGAATTAAATAATCAGTTTTCTAAAAAAATAAATAAATACATTGAAAAAGAACTTGTGTTCTTTAAAGATGATTGCTTTAAATTAACTACCAATGGTAAATTATTTGCTGATAAAATAGCGAGTGAATTATTTTGTTAATCAATTACTCTAGTCTTTTTGAAATAATTTTTGACACGTTACCAAAAACTTGTCCTGGTGAAAATTTGCGCCACTCAAAATCATTAAGCTCACCACCAGTATTAAAATAATAATCAAGGTTAGCGTATTTAAATTCTTTTAAAACATGCTCTCTGAAATTCAAAAAAACAATCCAACCGTCTTCAATATCTTCAAACCACTCTTCGTAGTATGAATCATCTGATGAATGAAAGTTTAAAACATTTTCGCCAATGATGATGTATTTATTAATATTATGAAACATCAATTCATCAATAATATCGCGCTTTAAAAGCATAATATCGTTATTAATTGCATCATTCCATTCGCCAATCAATTCAATAATTGCATAGCGTTCATCGTAATCAACAAATAAAATTTTTAAATATAAAGTTTCACTTCCCATATCATCCCATTGAGGATGTATGTAGTAGTTATATACAGTATTACTAAATGTAAACTCGCTGTATTCTGCTCCATAAAACGGCGATTCTTCGTCTTCAGAAGCAATGTACAAATGTTGCCAATTATAAAAAGGTTCTATATCATGCATGGAGAAACTGTACTATAGACTTTTATAATTTCGTATTTTCTCTATAAACTATTTAACAACGTTGTAAAGGCAGCATCTGTTGTTGCAGATAAAGTAATGTCAATATTTGTGTTGGTAGTAATTGTAAAGTTTTGGTCAAAACTATATAATTGACTGCCACTACCAATACCTAAGGCAATAATTTTTACTGCTGTTCCATTTGGAATTAAATCTGAAGTTAAACTTGAGGCTTGAATAACAGTTTTCTTAGATGGGATATACACAAAAATTGCCACATTGGTTAAATCATCAACCGTAGAAGAAAAAGTAAAATGACTAGATGAAGAACTACTTGCGTTTACACCACAATTAATCCAACCCAATTTTGCTATTTGACCTAAATAACCATAAGATGTTGCAGTAAACAAAGGACTTAAACTAGATGTTACACCTAATGAAGCTGGATTATCAGTCCAGTTAGTAGAACCAAATCCATAATGAACACGCATATAACTTTTAGGAGCGGCGTTAGGCATTTCAATTTGAGCATAACATCCGCCTGGTTTAAGAGATAATTCTGAAGTGCCTTTAAATGCACGTAATCTAATTTCACCATCAGTTTCCAAAATATTACCAGATGCAACAGTTGGCATTTGATAATATATCATATCTTTTGGAGTATACAACTCTACTAATTTTATTTTAAAAGGCCAAGTAATAGTATCGCCTGTAGAGGTAACCAAACACGATTTCCCTATCCAAATTTTTGTACCTTGATTACCAATAATTGGTCCTGAACCAGTGCTATCAATTGTGAATTCTTGTTCCGCTTGTTTTTTAGAATCTAAATACGAATTTGGAGAACTATATGAATTAAGAGGTGGAGAGGCAATTCTATCTTTAGAGCAAGAGCTTACAAAAATGGTTGATGTAATAAGAGCTAGTCCCAGAAACAGCGATGATGATTTTAAGTTTTGCATATTAATTAAATTTTAAATTATTAAAATGTAGGGCAGTCGACTTCTTTAAGATAGTTTCCTTTCTTACAACCAAAGATATACAAAAATCCTAAATCTAAATGTGTTTCTCTGAACTTTATGTTATATCTATATTCTAAAAACGGACGCAAACAGGTGTTGGTAGATATTCCTAAGCCACCTTCAAAATTCCAGTTATTAGGCTTTGCATCTTTCATAGGTGATGCTTTATAATTTAACCAAGAATTGTAACCACCATGCAATAAGCCGTACATATTTAATTTTTTGTACTTAATAATTTTTCCTTCTACAGCCAATCCAATTGTATATTCACTCACCTTATTAAATCCAAAAAAATAAGAAAACTGAGGAACAAAGCTAAATCGATTATTAGGATAAATAGAGGCTCTTAAACCAGCTCCATAGCCTTCTGATTGAAAATTATAAATTGCAGATGCTCCTGCGCCAATGGTTTGGCTTTTGATAGTTGATAGTGAAACAATCACTAACAGTACTAAATATGTAAATTTTATCTTCATGTATACTTTTATTCTACTTCATACTTAATCTAATTTGAGTAATAATTTTTTTAGTATATAAAGGGAAATCGCCTTGCATCATCCAGCCATAATAACCTGGTTCTTTTTCAAACACTTCTTTTACCGTTTTGCCTTTATGTTTTCCAAAATTAAAAATTTCCTCATTCTTTTCATTAAAAGTAATACGAGAAGATAAATCAGCTTGTTTAGTTCTATTTGTTAAATCACTCAAAACAGCCATGTCATTTTTTACAGGAATGGTTACATTACCTTTATCATCAACCACTTCAGTATTTTCATAGTGTTTAAGTTGTGCCTTAAAAATTTCGTAAGTTGCAACAGTATCAGCCTCTGCAGAATGTGCATTTTCAAGAGGTTTACCACAATAAAATTTATACGCAGCAGATAAATTGCGGGGCTCCATGATGTGAAATATATTTTGCACATCTATTAATTTTCTGTTTTTTAAATCAAAATCAACCTCAGCCCTTAAAAATTCTTCCGCTAATAATGGCACATCAAACTTATTTGAATTAAATCCAGCTAAATCACAATTCTCAATAAACTTTGATAACTGCCCCGCTAGCTCTTTAAACGTTGGGCAATCAGCAACATCTTTATCATAAATACCATGAATTTTTGAAGTTACTAGAGGTATTGGAATAGTTGGATTAACCTTTTTAGTTAGTATATCGGTTGAATTATCAACGTTTACACGAACTATAGATATTTCAACAATCCTATCAGTTCCAATATTAATACCTGTAGTTTCTAAATCAAAAAAAGCTAAAGGTTTTGTGAGGTTAATATGCATGCAGTTTATTTTATTTTAAATTTTTTAATACATCTTCTACTAATTTTAAATCAGTATAAAAACTATTTATTTTATGGATTACTCCTTCTAAAACCGAATCAGGACAAGAAGCTCCGCTGGTAATAATAATTTTAAGGGGTTGATTAGTTGGCAAAAAATTATTTGTAGTTAAATGCTTTTTATTAGGGTAATCAAAATGTTGTATCGTGTTTTGATCTATTATTTCTTTTTCGGAAGAAATAAAATACGTTTTAAACTTGCGTTCGCAAAGCTCTACTAAATGGGAAGTATTACTACTATTATAACCGCCAACAACTATAGCTAAATCTGCCTCAGCATTTAATAAACCATAGGTTGCATCTTGATTTTCGTTAGTAGCATAACACAGAGTATCTCGAGTATCTGCAAAATGATTAGCTATACTATTTTCACCATAAACATTCATCATTGTTGATTTAAAAAAATCTGCAATTTCTTGAGTTTCGCTAGCAAGCATAGTTGTTTGATTTATTACACCAACTTTTACTAAATCCGTTTCAATGTTCAATGTTTGAGAACATTTATCTTTAAAATCAGCATTAAATTGTTCTTGCGATTTTTTTCCTAAAATATAATCTGCCAATAATTTTGCCTCTTCTAAATCTCTTACTACAACAGCTTTACTATGCTTATCACTTCTCGAAAAAGTTGAACGAGTTTCTTCGTGGTTATATTTTCCGTGAATGATAATAGTATAATTATCTTTTCCTATTGATTCTGATTTTTTCCAAACACGTTCTACAAAAGGGCAAGTGGTATTGTATTTTTCTGTTTTAATGTTTTTACTTTCTAATAAATCTAAAATATCTAAAGGAGCACCAAATGCAGGAATAATAACTACATCATCACTCGTTAAAATTTCAAAAGGAATAAGTTGCTTGCCATTTGTATCTTGTAAAAACTGAACGCCACGCTCAATTAAATCATTATTTACATCCGGATTATGAATCATTTGACTCAATAAAAAAATACGTTTACCTGGATTTTCATCTAATGCTTTAAAAGAAATTTCAATGGCATTTTCTACACCATAACAAAATCCGAAATGACGAGCAATTAAATAGTGTATAGCTCCAAAATCTAACACCGTTGGGGAAATATCTTTTTTACGAGGATCCTGTAATTTTCGGTATTGCTTTACCTTACTAATAATAGAACTTCTATAAAATTCGGGCACATTAAATGTTTTCATTCTTATTAAATAGATTTTTCAAATTTATTTTAATACCAATTCCTTAATTAATAATTTACCCACGTATTTGTTCACTTTATTAATAATATCAGCTTTTGCATAAAGCATTTCATTTCTAACAATTGAAGAATCAATAGATACAAAAAGTTGACCTTGAGCGTAATTAATTTGTGTGGTATGTTTGGCTATCATTTCGCCAACAATTTTTGGCCAATCGTTTCTAATCGCAAAAATGCTGTATTTTTCGTCTAACTTTTCTTCTTTAAAAAGCTGCGAAATGGCATCACCTAATTTTATTAAATTACTTTGTTTAGCCATGTTGATTTACATTTCCATTTTCTACAATAAATATTGAATGCTTAGTATTTGACTTTAAAAATAAGCGATTCATTCTTTCTAAATGAGTATCAGTTATAAACACTTGTCCAAAGTTATCACTACTCACTAATTCAATTAATTTAGTAAAACGATGTTCATCTAATTTATCATATACATCATCTAATAGCAATAAAGGCTTAGTATTAGTTTTATCTTTAATAAATTCGAATTGTGCTAATTTTAAAGCTAATAAATACGATTTTTGTTGGCCCTGTGAGGCAAATTTCTTTAAGCTTGTGTTTAATAATTTAAATTCTAAATCATCTTTATGTGGTCCAGAAGTTGTGATATGAACAATTTTATCACGATCCAAATTAGACTGTAGAACCTCTTTGAAAGGTTTGCCTTTTGTAGAAGCTAAATAATCAACCGAAGCCAATTCATTATTACCACTAATAAATGCATAGTTTTTATTAAATAAAGGCGTAAACTCATCTAAAAACGCGGCCCTTTTACCTATTATAATTTCTCCAAAACTCGATAATTTATCATCCCATATTTCTAAACTCAAGGCATCGAATGTTCTGCTTTCATAAAAATACTTCAGCAAGGCATTACGCTGTTGAAGCGCATGATTGTATGCAATTAGAGTTTCCAAATAATGTTTATCGTACTGAGAAATAATACTATCAATAAACTTACGTCTTACCTCACTACCATCTAAAATTAGCTCACTATCGGAAGGAGAAATCATCACTAAAGGATATAATCCAATATGTTCTGATAAACGCTCGTATTCTTTTTTATTTCTCTTAAATTGTTTTTTATGTCCTCGTTTTATGGCACAATAAATTTCATCAACTACATCGTTTTTATTAACCCAAGCCTGTATTGCAAAAAATGGCAAATCATGTTGAATGTTTTGGCTATCGATACTATTAAAATAACTTTTGCAAAAAGAAATATAATGGATTGCATCTAAAATATTAGTTTTACCTACTCCATTATTACCAACAAAACAATTAAATTTTTCGGAAAAACTTAATTGTGCTTCGGTATAATTTTTAAAATTTAAGAGTGATAATTTTTCTAATATCATAAGGTTTAAAGATACAAAGGATATTAGATTTTAAGCTGGAATGTTATTAAAATTTGGTCTTTTTAACTAACCATAAAACAAAAAAAAGATTAGCGATTTGCTAATCTTTTAAAATCAATTAAGATTTTTTTGCTTTTGCCTCTTCTTCGAGTTTTAGTTCTTCTTCAATTTCTTTTCTACGCTTTTCCTCCTCAGCTTTTGCGTTTTTTTCTCTTTGTTTGCGATCATACTCTTCTTGCATTGCGGTTTGCCTCATGTGTTTTTGGCGGATGCCGCTAAAATAATCTTTAGTAGTAACAACTATTACACCACCTAAAACATCACCATACTGAGCTGGTAAACCACCTGTTATAACGGTTAAATTATCTATTGATAAACCAGATACTGCAGTTATGTTTTGAGATTTAACACCATCAACAATATAAGCTGTAGCATCACCTCTTGTGCCTCTTACATGCAATGCCCCATCTGAACCTAATTGTACATCTGATGCTATTGCAACAATTGCTGCATTAACATCACCACGAGGCGCGGCTAAATGTATTAAATCAGTACTATTAATGCTTTTCATTGAATAAACCGTTTGATCTAATATTGGCGCTCTATAAGGCTCTGCTTCAATAACTACTTCTGTAAATGTATTAGTTGCAACAATCACATCAACATAAGTAGTTTTTTCGGGATTTACTTGAATGTTAGTTATCATTTTGGTTCTAGATTCAATACTAGTAACTGTAACTTCATAAAACCCCGGACTTAAAGGTTTATAGCTGTATTTTCCATTTTCGTCGGTTTGGGCACCACCCACATAATTACCAGATTGAGTTATTTTTACTAAACCACCAAATAATGGTAAATTATCTGTTGTTGTTACTTTTCCTTTAATGGCGCCAAAAGAAGCTTGTGCAAACACAGTTTGGCTAAACAATACTATTGCTAAAGAAGCAATTATTTTTTTTAGAGTTTTCATACTATTGAGTTTTTAAGATTAATTTAATTATTAAGAATGCATTCTTTAACTTTAAGACGAATAATAAATTTGTTTCCATAAAAAAATATTAAAAATTAATTTTATGGAATATTAAAACCGAAACGTCTAATAAATAGGTATGTGGCTTTTTAAGAAAAAAGAATATTTGAGCGACGAGGAACTTGTTTCTCAATTTAAGCGAGAAGGCGATAAAAGCGTATTTGCCGAATTGTTTAAAAAGCATGTAAAGGTTGTTTATGGCACTTGTTTGTTTTATTTACAAGATAAAGATGAAGCTCAAGATGCCACTATGCAATTGTTTGAAAAACTTTTAATTGAAGTAAAACAAAGAGAGATAAATAATTTTAAAGGGTGGCTGAGTTTTGTAGTAAGAAATCATTGCATTTCTATAATTAGAAAAAACAAATCGTATCAAAAAAACATTAAATCATACTATGAATTTGAATACGAAGAGCCAAATTTAGAAAACGAAGAAAAAATAAATTCTATAAATGATGAAGCATTAATTGAGCATTTAAATTCTTGCTTACCTCAATTAAAAGACAAACAGCGCATTTGCCTGGAACTCTTTTATTTAAAAAGCAAAAGTTATCATGACATAGCAAACGAAACTTCGTTTACTATAAACGAAATAAAAAGCTACATACAAAATGGCAAAAGAAACTTAAAATTATTGATTGAAGAAAAAAGCAAAATAAACTCCCGCAAATGAAACCAATTCAACAAAATAAAAAAGACTTACAATTAGATGACATGAAATATTTATCATCACTTGCTTTTGAGCAATTTGGAAGTTCTGAAAATGAAATTGAGCAAATAAATAAAAAAATTGACACTAAAATAAACTATAGTTCAGGAAATTATTACTCACTATTTATAAGTGGCGTAATTGGTTTATTTATTGGTATTTCTATATTTTTTGTAATTTTTCATAAAAACAAAAACCATACAAGCTTTCCAAATTCTATTTTAGAACCTAAGTCACAATTATCTTTACATAACGCTATTATAAAATCAGATACTGTATTTCCTGAAATTCAAAAAACACAAATTATTACTGTAAAAGAACACTTTAATAGTATCGCTAATAATGAAGAAGATTTACAACTAATGGAGTCGCCCGAATTATTAGAGCCAAAAACTGCTGAACTTATTACTGCTGATAATAATGAAAGCAAGGACATTATTTTTGAATTTATCCCAAATGCACCAGTAGTATTTATAAATAATTTAAAAGTAACAAATTACAAATCTTACTATTTCAAACAAAGCAATGCCATCAATTTAGCCATAAACACAGGGCTTTCTGCACAATACGAAAATCATAAAGATGTAGAAAATACCACTTTAACAAAATCAAACTCCTATTTAGCACATAAAATAATACAAAACGCCATGTATTTATTTAATGCAAAAAAAACATCTAACTGCATAGAAGAATTAAATCTACTTTATAATTACAATTCCAATGATGCAAATGCTCAGTTTTATTTAGGCATGTGCTATTTTCAAACAGGGAAATATAATTATGCGTTAAATTATTTTTCAAAAAATATTGAGAATGAAAATAATATCTTTCATCAAGAATCGGAATACTACCAAGCATTATGTTTCTTAAATTTGAATGAAATTGAAAAAGGCAAACAACAATTAAATGCTATTATTAAAAACAAAGGTTTTTATAGCAAGCGCGCACAAGAATCTCTTAAAAAAATTGACTTATAACCATAATATAAACCATTTTAATTTATGATAGAAAACGTAAGATTAGATTGCTATTTATGGGCTATAAGAATGTTCAAATCACGTTCATTGGCTAGTGCAGCCATTAAAAACAATAAAGTAAAACTAAATAACGAACTTGTTAAAGCTTCGAGAAAGGTAAAAATTGGTGATACATATACAATTTCATTTAGTGGAGGTATTAAAAAAATAATTGAAGTAACTGCACTTATTGAAAACAGACAAAGTTATGAAATAGCCCTAAAACATTATTTAGATAAAAGTCCACCCGCTGAAAAAATTGAAAAATTAGAATCACTATTTTTTATTCCAAACATAAAACGAGATAAAGGCACAGGAAGACCTACAAAAAAAGATAAACGAGATATTGATACGTTATTTGGACATTAACAATTACTTATTATTTAAGTAATTCTTGAGCTTCCTGTATTGAAATAACATCGTCTTTAAACATTGCTATTACAAATGCTTCTGCAAAACCTTGGTCAACAAGTTGCTGGCGATATTCATCTGCTTTAGAATAATTTGTAAACGAACCAGAAGTGTATCTTATCATACCTGAACCAGTACCTTGCTTTTCGATATTAGATAAAGATTTAACCTTCTCTTCCATATCATTATTACCAGCTTTTCTAAGAGCACCTAATTGTATTTTAAATGTAATTTGCGATTTATCTACAGAACTAAATGTTGGCATATCTGTAATATTTTCCTTTTCATTAGTAGCCATTGTTGCACCAGTTTGATTTAAAGGAATTCTCTTGCCATCTTTATACGCAGTAATAAATGCATCAGCGTATCCTTCCACAACTAAATCTGCTCTTAAATTTGCTGCTTCTTGTATAGTTTTAAAACCTTTAGTTGCATATCTATAAATATTATTTTCAGATACTAATTCCAATATACTACCAGCATTTTTAAAAATGCCTTTAGAAATACGATTTTTATAAGCTCCTAACTGCACACGGTATACAATATCTCCCTTAGCAAATTGATTTAATTCAGAATCATCATTTGTTTTAGTATCATTTGTATTTGAAGCACTCGCTGTATTAGTTGTAGATGAAGCTAATTTACCTTCCATTAATGCCTTAATATCATCTTCTGACATTGTAACTAATTTGCCTCCATTAAAATATCCTATTTGAGCATTTTTATTACCTCCTGCAACAAATTCATCTCTTCGTTTTACAGCATTTGCAATTTCTTTGTAAGTTCCTGCTGTATATAATACAGTTGCGCCATCTTCTAACACAGTTGATTTAACATCACCTACACTTAATAAATAGGTCATTTCTTCGCTAGGAACAGGGCCAGTATAACGCGCTAGTTCTACTGTATATTCTTTTTCATTTTTAGAAGCGTTTGCTAAATTATTAGAAGCCGCTGCACTATCTTTTTTAACTTGATAAAAATTCTCAATTACTTGAGTGTTTTTTACAGCGCCACTATCCATGTATTGATCATACCAAGCTTGCCAGTAATCATCATTTAAGGAAACTCCTACGGCATTCACTAACATGCCAGCAGGCGTTTGCAATTCTTCATCTGTATGGTTTGGCACACCATCCGCATCATCATCAAAAGGACAACCAAATTCATCCACTTTTACACCTTTTGGTGTTCCATGACATTTATCTAATATATCTTTAACTCCATCTTCATCATAATCACCATTATCAAGCGCTAAAACGTCAACACTATCATAATAATCTTCTGGAAGTGTATCTCCTTTATCTTTCTTTTTAAACACTAAATCATACTGAAGTGCAAATGATGTATAAACGAAATTATCATTTTGCTTAGTTCCTGCTCTATTACCAACACTTTTACTGGTAATTCCATCAATATAATCAGTAGTTGTGAAATAATATTGCAATCCAATTTTAAAATCAAACCTATCGTTTAATTTCATTAAAGCTCCAGCCCCTATAGGAAAGGCCCATGCTCTTTCTTGATATTTTCCAAAACCATCTTTATTAGATTCTCGGATATCAGTTTCATACGTATAATCTCTATTTAAATTAATAGCCAAAGATGCGGTTGGTGAACTTTCTGCTATATTTTTTATACTTCCATCACTCCAGTAAAAATACTCATTACCACTTCTATCAAACCTATCAGTTTTAGAAAGAAATTCAAATGAATTAACACCCAAAGAAATCCAAGGTCTTACTTTACATCTATCAGGAATAAAATTTCCGAAATCATATAATAAACTAATTCCTCCAGATCTTATTTCGGATTGAAAATTTTCCTGTCTATTTTCTATCCATTCATTTGCTCCTAATTTACCAAATAGTATATTGAAATTTAATTGCAAAGGCTTAAATAACCTTTGAGATATATTTAAATCATACCCTACTCTTGCTGTCCATGGAGCTTGAAAATGCTTAGCGTACAAGTCCCCATTAAAAGACAACATTCCTACTCCTAATGCTATTTTTGGCTTAAATACATCGCCAAGTGCTGGAGGAGCTGGTGCATCAAATTTTAGCTCCTCAGATTTTGCATATTTAGGAATAACCGTTTGACTGGATGCCGAACTTTTTGTAGTATCTGCTTGGGCAAATAATACATTTGAACCAAAATATAAAAAGATGACTATAAAATATTTTTTTACCATTTTGGGACTAGTTACTATTATTTCAATAAAAAGATTCTTATTTGAACCATTTTTGACTTGTAATCATTAAAGCTTCTTGCACAGTAATTCTTTTTGCTCCATTGTAAGCAACAACAAATGCACTTGCACAACCATTTTGTTTCACTTTTTCTCTTTGAGAATGAGCTTGCTTATACTCGTTAAAATCTCCTATAATAAATTTACTAAAACCATCAGCCATTTCGCTTTTAATGGTTTGCGAAATATTAAATTTACCTGCTAATACATCAGATGCAATAGCTGCTCTAAAGGCACCAATTTGAACACTATACATAACATTACCTTCTTTTTTTGCAATAACGTTATTTGTAGTATTTGAAACTGTTGAATTATCTGAACCAACATTTTGAGTAGCTACTTTTTGAGTTTCATTTGATGCAGAACTAGTAGTTGTATTATCATTAGATGTTGTATTACTAGCTATTGCAGAATTACTACCTGAATCGGAAATAGACTCAGCAGCCAATTTCACTTTTTTACTTTGATCATTTTCTAAATAAGAAAATTCACCAGCAGCAAGTTTTGCATCATTTGGTGTTAAATTACTTTTTTCAATTTTATAAGAAATGGTCATTTCTTCTTCAGGAGGTAATGATACCCATACAAACTTTGCTTTTCCGTCAGAAACAGAAAATGAACTTCCGCTTGTGTTACCTGCTTTTGCTGTGCACCCTTCAGGCAATACTTCTTGGAATTTAGCGAACCCTTTTATTGCTCCCTTTTTAATTTTCACATCAACATTGTATTCATTTGGATTAGAACCTTTAGTAATTGTTCTTGAGCAAACTATTGATGAATTTGGTTCAGTTGGGTTAGATAAAGCTGGCTGTTCTGTAGTTGATGCTACAGGGGTAGTTTGAGTGCTACTAACAGGTGTTTCTGTTTTTGTTTCAACAGCTAAAGGTTGAGACGTTGTTGTTGGTTCTGTTGCTTGTGTAGAAGTAGGTTCTGTTTTCGTAGCTGCAACAGGAGATTCTCCATCTCCAATAGTTATTTCTGCAGGTGTCATTTCAACAACTTCTTTTACATTATTATTTACATAAGAATACTTTGCAGCAATTGTTTTTAAACCAGTTGCAGAAGCATCTGCATTTAAAACCATCTTTACTGTAAATTCAGGCTCAGAGGGGGTTGCCGTCCAAATAATTTTTCCAATATTATTTGCAAATGAAAAGTTACCACCTTTACTTTCTAATTCTTTTACTGTAAAACCAGCAGGAACTTCGATTTGCAACTTTGCAAACCCACCAATTGAACCTTTTTTTACAAGCAATTCAGCTATAAACTCTGTATTTGGTTTTGCACTTTTAGGTAAATTACCAGTTAAAGAAACTGGAGAATCTCCAAACAACACACTGAATAAAAAAACTGAAAATGTGTTAAATAAAATTATTAATGGTTTTATCATAAAACTGTTTATTGTACTATTTTAATTTCTATTTCAAATAATAATTACTTTTTTAATTATTCTAACAATTACTAAACAAAGCTACTGCTCAAAGAAAAAGTCGATTAACTTATTGATTTTTTCTACAGTAAATGAAGTTTCACCCTCAAAGAAACCATCAATAGTTTTAGTAATTTCTGGTGCAGAAATATAACCATCATTGTTATAATCGGCAGGTTGAAATTCTAAAGGTAATTTAGATGTCTTTCCAGATTTAACTTGATTTTCTTTTGCTTTAGCATCAACTTCTTTTAAGTATTCTAAACTTGGTGAATTATTAAATGCTGCACTTCTTTCAGAAGATAAACTATCCCATAATAATTGACGCTTAGCCATATCATCTTCATTTAAAGTTACACCTTGTCCATCAACTAGTGCTCCTTTTTTTGTTGTTAATTCTTTATCCATGTAATCATAAACACCATCTTCATCCTTATCATCAGGACAACCCTTACCATCAACTTTAACACCTTTTGGTGTTCCTAAACAAGCATCGCTTAAGTCTTTAACTCCATCTTCATCAGAATCTAAATTATCAACAGATTTAAAATCAATATCTGAATATGCATCTTTTGGTTTCTTTCCAAAATGAACATTTACACCAATGCTAGCTGTAGCCCAACTGTCATTTCCACCAGACTTATAATTATCAATATAATCAGTAAGTGCAATGTTATATGTTGCTCCAATTCTTAAACTAGTTCTAAAACCCATTTTAAATTTAGCACCTACTCCTACAGGAATAAATAATGTGCTACGAGAATAATTTGCTACCGAATCTTTAAGTTGAGTTTCGTATGTATAATCTCTTTTTATAGAAACAGAAATAGGTTCGTTTAAAGTTGTTTCCACTAAATTACGAATTGAACCATCAGACCAGTAATTATAGGCTGTTCCGCTTTTATTTAATAAATCTCCATATGGATCAAACATCATATAACCAACACCTGCGTGAATAAAAGGTGCAACATCTTTTTCTTTTTCTCCTAACTTATCGAAATAAGCAAAAATGTTTAAACCACCACCCATAACAGATGATTGAAAATTTAAATGGGAAGTTTTATCATTATCAGTGCCAGCCAATTTACCGTATATACCATCTAAACCAACTCCTAAAATTTTTCCTATGCGATATTCAACACCAAAATTATATCCAATTCGCATATCGCTAAAAAAATTAGAATTATTTTTTTTACCAACATCCCCTAAAAACTTGTAACCTCCTGCTTGGGCAGTTACAGACAATTGTGCGAATGAAATACTTGTAACAACTAAAAAAATTGACAGTAAAGATAATTTTGTAGAAATTTTATTCATAACTATTCCGTTTAATAATCGATTAAATTAATTGTTATTTTTAACATAAACAAAAATATGTTAAAAAAATTAAATTTTGTTTTTTACCTCTTGTTATTTTTAACAAGTAAGTGTTAGCTAAATTAGCTCTAAAATCAATGATTTCAAGACGTTTAGTACTCTATTCGTCTATCGCCTGTTTTTCCTTTTTTTCCTTTTCCAACACCATAATCAATTGATTTAAGTAAATCAGAATTACATCCAGTTTTTATTAAGTATGATTTAACTGAATTCATGCGTTTATCAAGCAAAACTTTATCTTTTTTTACATCTAAATTTTCAGAACTTGAAACTCCATCAATAACAATTTCCCAAGTTGGATTTTCTTTTAAAAGAGCCGCTACTTTATCAATAATTGCTAATGATTCGGGAGAAATATTATCTTTTCCGTCATCAAATTTAAGTGAAGAAAGCATACCTTTTACACTTTCTATAGTATAAACTTCTGCAACAACCTCCGGACAACCATTATTTACAGCTAAACCAGAAACAGTTGGGCATTTATCACTATAATCAGGTATACCATCATTATCAGTATCAGGACACCCATTAAACTTTGATGAGCCTGCAAAATCAGGGCATTTATCATCCTTATCAGCTATACCATCAGAATCCTTATCTGGACAACCTTTTAGTTCCTTTAGTCCAAAAACATCTATACACAAATCTTCCTTATCAATTACTCCATCTTTATCCATGTCTTTTGGTATTTCGGTAAACTTAACAGAAGATACATAGTAATATGCTTTATTTATGCCAAACCCCTTAGAACCATCAACTTTATATGCAGTGTAATTTTTATCAAAACAACCAATTAAAATATATTTCTCATCGCCTTTTGGTTTATATTTTGCTTTCAATTCAACCCATTTCAATTTGTCTTTAACGGTATCAGTAAAAGATATTTGCGGTTGAATTTTTAATCTCATATTATTTTCTGCAGCAAACTGTTTATTAGATAAGTAAATTCCAAAACCAGAAGTAGCATACTCGGAATTATCAGATAAACTAACCTTAAATGAAATATCGTACTCGTTTTCAGGATTAAGTCTGCTAGGGATTTCTAATTGAATATACGACGAATAATTATCAGTATACTGAGAATTTGAAAGACCAAAATCGATAGTTTCTTTTAAAGTTATAGTACCTTTTCCAAAATAAGTAATAATTCCTAAATAATTTTGATCACCATCAGGCTCTTGATTACCTGCATAGTTTTTAGGTATACCAATTTTTGCATTTCCAAATTCATCAAATAAATCAACCCTTGCAGAGTTAATGGGTTTAAAAATAGTAGATAAATTGGCTTGATTAAAATATGAAGGGGGTGATTTAGTTTCTATTTTACAATTAATTATTTCTTGCGAATAAATAATTTTAGGCAAACACAAAACAATTAATACAATATAAAGTTCTCTTAAAAACATATCTCCGAAAAATGTTTTGAATTTACAAATTATTTACTAATTTTATTTCCAAAGAATTATTAAAAAACTAATTAATGTTCAAAGAACAAAAATACTTAGCTAATGAGGTAAAAAGTATTATGAATTTAGAGGAAGTAATCCCTCTATTCATTTTCACTGGCTCGTTTACCTTTCATGAGGTTAATTCTCATTTAATTTCATTAAAACAATATTTAGAATCACATATTTCAACAAAAATTACTAAAAGAAATATTTATAGTATATTGGTAGAATGTGTTGAAAATATTAATAAACATGGGTTTGGGTTTGAAAACGACAATCAAATTGTTACAAATTATGGCTATGTAATATTTGCTTTTGAAAACAATAAATATAAAATTTTTGTGGGCAATTTTATCAATCAGGATGAAATAGAATATATTGAAAGTACTATTAATGAAATAAACTTAAGTGATATAGAAGATTTAAAAGAGGTCTATAGAGATAAACTAGAAAACAATGAACTTTCTAAAAAACAAGGTATGGGCATTGGAATTATAGATATAGCCTTAAGATCAAAAGAACCAATTAAATTAACTACTAAAAAATATTCTGAAAACGCTTCGTTTTTTTCTTTAGAAATAACTGTGACTAAATAAAATGGAAAACTTAAAATCAACAAAAACAGATACTACTCCCGAAATTTCTTTAAATTTTCAAACTCACCAACTTGAATTTTCAGGTGATTCAAGGCCTGAAAATGCTAAACTTTTTTACACACCTGTTTTCAATTGGATAACAGATTATTTTAATTACCTCTATTTTTTAAAGGATCAATCAACTAGTGATGCTAAAATAATTATTACTGTTAACTTTAAATTTGAATATTTCAATTCATCTTCTGCTAAATATATCATTGAAATAATTAAAGGACTAAATAAGATTAATACCGATAATCCAAAAGCACAAGTTAATTTTAATTGGTTTTATGAAGATGAGGACTTATTAGATACAGGTAAAGAGTTCGTGAAAATTACAGGAGTTCCTTTAACCTATCATTCTATTTAATCCTAACATTTTATTCCTATTATAGAAACGTCATCCATTTGCTCATTGGATCCTTTCCAATTTGTATAATTTTTAACAAGTGTATCTTTTTGTTGTTTTATAGGTAAGTTTGAAATTTTAATAAAATCTTCTTTTAGATTTTTTGATAAATATCTTTTATTGTTAGGTCCACCTTTTTGATCAATAAATCCATCAGTAAACAAATACACATTAGAATTTTCAACCGAATCAATTTGTTGTATTGTAATACCGTCTAACTTAGCCTCTTTAGTTCCAATTGAAATACTATCAAAAGTATATGTTGTTAACTCATTATTTTTCACTAAACAAACAGAATTACTTGACCCTGTTATTGACATCTTGTTTCCTTCAAAACAACACATTACCAGCTCAATCCCAAAATCACTATTAATATTCTCTCCAAAGGTATTTAGAAAATCTTCATGAAGTTTTTTAAGAATAACTTGTAAATTATTCAATTCAATTTCAGAAGCTACTTTTTCAAGTGATTTAATAGCTAAAATACTAATAAATGCACCTGTAACGCCATGCCCAGTACAATCAGCTAAAACAACAAGTTGCTTATTGTTTTTAGAAAAAGTCCAATAAAAATCTCCACTTACTACATCTTTTGGTTGAAATAAAACAAAACAATCTTTATTTATTAATCTACTAATTTTTTCCTCGGTTGGCATTAATGAAGATTGAATATCAAGAGCATAGTTAATATTTTCTGCAATTGTAGTATTCTTTTTATCTAGCAAGTCATTTTTTTGAATTAGCTCTTGTTGCTGTGTAGAAAGCAAATCTCTTTGTTCCGAAATAAAATTCTTTTGTTTTTTTAATAAACGCGCTCTATTTAACGCAAATATTAAAAACACAATACTTACAATAATACCTAAACTAATAAACAATATTATTAATTTTTGCTTATTTTGTTTCTCTTCTGAGAGCGCATTTTCTTTTTCTTGTTTATCTAATAATTCGTTTTCTTTAAGTGAATACTCAAACTTAACTTGCTTAATGCTGGACTCTTGATTTATTTTTGTTGAAATTGCGCTATCTTGAAATATTTTATATTGTTGAAAATGGTAAAGGGCTTTATCATATTTTTTTTGATTATTATAAAGACGATACAATTCTAAATTAGCATTGTAAATTAATTCCAAATTACCTGCGTTTTTTTGATATTGTAACGATTTCAAAAAATAATCTTCAGCTACTTTTGCATTTCCTAACTTTTGTTCAACTAAGCCCTTCCAATAATAAACTAAACCATAAGAATCTAAATCATTCAATTCTATTGCATAATTAAATCCTTTATTTATATAAAATGAAGCACTATCAATTGTGTTAATATCCAAGTAAATTGCTCCCAATAATTTGTAACTATTAATTAAATCAGATTTATTTTCAAGCCCCTCTTTTATTGAAATGCTCTTTTTTGCATAATAAATCGCACTATCATTTTTATTTAAACCTCTGTATGCAAATGAAATATTATTATAATCAAGTGCAATATCCTCCATGTTCTTAGAAATAATATCATACTTTAAATTCTTATTAAAAATAGAAATTGCTTTTTCGTAATTTTTTAATGCTAAATAAACAGTGGCTAAATTATTATATGAGCTAACTAATAAGGAGGTGTCTAAATGAGATTTTTCGAGCATTAAAATTGACTTCATTGAAAAATCTTCAGCTTTTGGATATAACGATAACTTAAAAAAATAATAACTTAAATTATTATTGGCTCTTGCCTCTTCAACAATTAAAGTATTATCATTTTCTTTTTTTTGTGTTGGACTAAGCTTTGAAATTAAATTTAAACTTTGATTACTATAATCTTCAATTTCATTGAATTCGCAATTACTAGCCAGTTGGCCCAAAATCTTAATTTTTTTAATAGGGTCTTTTTCTGAATTTAATACTATTCTTAAAGAATCTATGTTTTGAGATTTAATTTGATTTAATAAGCATAATAAGCCTATTAATACTAATCCCCACTTACTTAAGTATATTGATAATAAATTCCTCATATATATAATATTAATCTATGTAAATATATTACATAAATTAATGAATTTAAAGGATATTGAAATAAATTTTCATCATTGTAAAATCAAAAAATGTAAATTTTTATCACAAAATCATGCTAAAAAATCTAATTTCATTGATAAACTAAACAAGATTTTAAATTTTGAAATGTAATATTTGAAAAATATTACTAATTAATTAACAATACTCTATTGATTTTTGAAAATTATTTATCTAAGTTTAAATAATAAAATATTTAATTAAATCAATTGCAAATATGAATAAGCTTTCTATATCATCAATTTTAATTACGTTCTTATTTACTATTTTTTTAAACACTAATTCATACTCACAAGCGCCAACAATTGCAGCTGGTGATTTGTATTTAGTGAATTTGAGTTCTGTGCCAACTTCTTCGTGCGTTTTTACAAATGCTGTGTGTTGGAAGCAAGTTGGACTTAGTGGCATCCCAAGCCCTGGCACTGACCCAAATGCATCTCCTAGCGCAACAACAACGTGTTTTTTAGATATTGACAACCTAGCAGGAAAACCAATCCAAATAAATTCTGGAAGCATTTGTAAAAATTTAATCATAACAGATGGTGTTGCAACAACAATAGTAGGTTCTGTATTGCAAATGAATGCAGCTCTTGAAATTAGAGGAGGCGCTTCTGGCACAAGCTCAACTACGTTATGCGTTGCTCCAACTGCTACTATAAACGGTAGTGGCTATATGCAGCTAACATCTAACATGGGCGGAGTTATCTCATCAACATCATCAGGATCTTTAATTAATATACCCTATTTGCAAATAAACTCCACAAATTACACCAATGATTTTAAAATAACAGATTCTTTAAAATGTAATGTGCTTCATGTCGCAAATGGTTTTTTTAATTCAAATAGTAAGCGAATAATTAATACAGGTACATTTTATTTTGGAAATACTTCTTCTCTTATATCTTCCACCAATGCCAGAATGCTACTTGATAATTCAATAATTGATCTTTATGGTGCAATGTGGTGGAATTTTTATAATGCTATTTCTCCTTCCTCTTTGTTCAATTATTCTGGAATTAATACTATAATTAACATTCAAAACAGTTCTGTTAATAATGATGGGCATTTAATTGGTGGTAAACTTAATAATAATACAATTTACTCTATACAAATAATAAATAATTATAGAGATAAACCATTTACATTAACTACTTCATGCGCTGGTGGAGAACAAATACCAATTGGCACAATAAATTGCACAAATTCTTTTCAAAATTTTAATTATACTGGGGTTGGTCTTAAGCTTGGAACTTTACAAGTTGATAAAGGGTTAGTATCATTTACTGGTTTAGCAAATGCTTTTACTCCTACAACCCGATTTGAAATTTCTAATCTGCTTTTAGGTAACGCATGTTCAAATAATTCTCTTCTAATTGATGGCTTAGGTAATGCGAATTTATGGCTAGTTAATCCTATAAATGTTAGTAATGTGGGTGTAAAAAATATAATTGCAAATAACAATGTATTGAATTGCTCAAATTCAACTAATCTTGGTGGAAATTCAGCTTCTGTTACATTCTCTGGCACTCCAATTACAAATGATTACTATTGGAAAGGCTCATTAGGGAACTCTAATTGGAACGACCCAATTAATTGGAGAACAGACGCTGCCTTAACAGTTACAACAACTTGCATTCCTGGATTAAACTCTAATGTTTATTTTACAGATTTAGCTACAACAAAAACTGTAACTACCGATGGTGTAGCTCTTTGTAAAGACATGCTTTGGAATAATACAACCTCTGTAATTACTTTCACTGCTAAATCAAATTCATATTTTTCAGGAACTTATTATGAAGGGTATTTTGGCAATAAAGTTTATGTAAATGGAAGTTTAAAATTTCCAACTACATATACAAATATTGTTAACAATAACGAGTCCTCGTTTACTTTTTGCGGAAAGGGCACACATTCAATAACCGCAAACAGAACCACTTTTAAACATTCAATTATACTTGATAGTGATGGTGGCTTTTATACTTTAATGGATACATTAAAAACTAAAACTTCACTTTCATATTTGCTTGGATTTTTAAATATTACAAAAGGAAACTTTAACAGTAATGGTAAAGTTATAGATGTTAATTCACTCTATTCATATGGGACAAATGTAAATTTAAACAATAGTAATATTTTTATAAATCATTATTCTGCTGGAGTGGGTTGGGCGGTATATTTAAATTCTACAACATCATACACTGCTAATAATAATACTAATTGGTTTATGAACTGTAATGGTGGCATTTATTCTGATTTTGGTTCATTAATTTATAACAAATTTTTAGGAAATATAATAAGTAATCAAAGCTCCGATGCATCATTTGTTAATGTTCGCAATCTTTCCGGAAACCCTTCTTTCCCCATAGTTTTAGGCAAGATTATAAGAAATAAGGGAGACATTCAATTTGCTCCTTATAATTGCACGTACTCTGCACCAGGATCATTATACAAAATGGACTCATTGTGTTTTAGAACTTCAGGAAATGTAATTATTTCTAGTGAAGGTCCATCTTATCCTAGTTATTCACTTACAATAAATTTAGGCATAAATACACCAAACTTATGTAGTAATAATTATAAGATTACAGGTGTAAGTGGATCCTCTGTAACTACCCCAACCTTAATTTTTTCATCAACACAAAATGTTCATAATAGTGTTATTGAGAATATTTTTGCTCAAAACTCATCTACTTCATTTGCAAATAACAGTGTATTATTTGGTACAAGCGCAGGTTGGACTGTAAGTTCTCCGCTATCCCAAACATTTTATTGGACTGGTGAAGCTACTACAGCTAATTGGAATGATTGGCAAAATTGGAAATTAACTTCACCTCCCTTAATTGGCGCATCAGACGATTTACCTACAGGGAATCCAGGTCATTGCCTGCCAAGTTTTAACGACAACGTAATTTTTCACGCAAATTCATTTCCAAAAGTTGACTCTGTAAATATAAAAACCAATATTAGTTTTAATGACATGACTTGGTTAAACTCAGGCACAGGTGCAGTTACAGGATTGAATAAAAAATTTGTATGCAATGGTTCAAATATCTCTGTTTATGGAAGCTTATTTTTTTGTAACAAGTTAGATAATAGTGCTTTTAACTCAAAAATTAATCTATTAGCAAATGATGCTGGTAATGTAATTAGCTCTAGAGGTTCTGTTTTTTTGAATGGAAGTTCAGTTAATTATTTTTCCTTTAATGGAAATGGGCAATGGCAAATTACAGATTCTCTAATTGCTCCTAATTTTAGAATATATCATAGCAAGGGTAATTTAAATATGGCAAGTAGTTTAACTAACACAATTCATGTTAATTGTTATACGTTTAATTCCACAAGTGCTTTTACACGAACATTAAATATAAGTGGAACAATTATAGATGCTCATTCTTGGGGCTATGGTGCAGCAAACTTTGGAATAATTACAACAAACTTAACCTATATAGACAACTACAAAACCTTTGTTAGATTATACAATGGATATAGTTCTTCTTTACCAATGACAGTTGAAATAACAGGATCAACCTCTTTAAATTTTAAAGGTACAATTAGGTATTTTAAAACTGCATATTTAGGTTTTCTGCTTCAAAACACAACCGTACGATCTAAATTTCACAATATTATTGTTGATGATATAAATTTATTTGTTGGTCAAGCAAGTATGGATCGTTTCCCTGGATATGGTGCAAATGATACAGAAATAGATAGCTTGATCTTTTCTCCAAATGGTGGTAAAGATTTAATTTTAGCAAATGGAAAGACATTAAGTATAAATCAAAATTTTGAAGTTAGTGGTACATATTGTAACAAAAACTATATCCACAGTTTTTCTCCTGGCATACAAACTAATATTTGTGGGACAAGCAGCTTAGCTTTACAAAGTAAATATATAGATTTACAAGATATAAATTCTGCTTCTTGCCTTGGCTTTTCAAGCACATACACAGCAGTTGTAAATTCAACAGACGGAGGCAATAATACTGGCTGGACATTTGGACCAACATATTCACCTCTTCCTGGTTTTGGTCCCAACCCAACTTTACTATGTAATCAGTTTCCTACAACAATTACAACAACTGGATTTTATACTACGCCAAGTACTACTTTTTCTTGGACCTCAGGAACAGGTACACTAACACCTACACAAATAGCGAACGATAGTTTGCCAATTACATTAGCTGGCACCTATTCGGTAATGGTTACGTATGGAACTAGTTGCTTTATTACTGGCACTACAACCTATTCTGTAAATAATAATTTAACTTATACTTTTACACCTTCAAATGTAAAATGTAATTTAGGTAGTTCGGGGTCTGCAACCCTTAATGTAAGTAATACTTCTTCACTTACAAACTATTCTTGGAATTTAACCTCTGCAGGCTTAGGAACTTTAACTACTGTTACAAATACATTTGTTACAGGTTTAACAGCTGGTAATTATACTGTTAATATTAAAGACCCCAATTGTGCAAGAACCCAAACATTTACAATTACTCAACCTACTGCATTTACTGTAACACCTTCTACAAATAGTGTTTCGTGTTTTGGGGCTGCAACTGGTAGTGGAACTGTTGCTGTAAGCGGGGCAACGCCTGCATATACTTATAGCTGGGCTCCAGCAATTGCATCAACAACAAATTCAGCATCTGGCTTAAGCTCTGGCTCAATTTACACAGTTACCGTTAAAGATTTAAACAATTGTATTACCACAAAAACACTATCTGTAATTCAACCAACAAGTGCCGTTAATTCAGTTGCAGTTGGTATTAGTAGTGTAACTTGTTTTGGGGCATCAACAGGTTCAGCTCAAGTAAATGCAAGTGGCGGCACGCCAGGTTATACTTATAGCTGGTCTCCAAGTGTTTCGTCTACTACAAATACTGCTAGTGCACTTAGTGCTGGTATTTTTACAGCTACTGTTAAAGATGCTAATGGATGTATTTCTACTAAAACAATTTCTATTACACAACCAACAAGTGCTGTAAGTGTTGCCGCTACAACTCAAACTAATGTTTTGTGTTTTGGTGGAAATAGTGGAACTGCTAGTTTAATTGCAGCTGGTGGTACTCCGGGTTATACTTATAGTTGGACTCCTAGTGTTCTATCAACTACAAACACTGCTTCGGGCCTTGGTATAGGTAATTATACAGCTACTATTAAAGATGCTAAAGGTTGCATTCGAACACAAACTTTTTCTATTACACAACCTCCAATTTTAAATGCAACAGTTACTAATACTTCTACCTCCAATTGTGGTTTAGCTAATGGTTCTGCAACAATTACTACTACGGGCGGAACTCCTTCTTACACTTATTCTTGGTCTCCACCTGCTCCTTTTCCTACCTATACATCTACATCAGCTATTACCAATAGTCTTCCTGCTGGTAATAATAATTTAACTGTTTTTGATGGAAATGGCTGCACTTACACTTTAACTGCTTCTATCACTAATCCTACAGCTCCATCTGTAACTGTGAGTACCAACAGCGTACTATGTAATGGGCAAGCTAGTGGCAGTGCTAGCGTTATTGCTAGTGGTGGAACACCAGCCTATTCATACACTTGGAGTAATAGCAGTAATAGCACTTCCATTTCAAGTTTAACTGCAGGTAACTATAGCATTGTTGTTATGGATGCAAGTTTATGCCAATCTACTCAAACCTTTGTAATTACTGAACCAACAGTATTAGCAACTGCTATTAGTAACATTATTAATGTAAATTGTTTTGGTGGTAATAATGGCTCTGCTTCAGTTACTACTACTGGTGGCACTCCTATCTATTCATATAACTGGTTACCGAGTGGTGGTTCTACTAGCACAGGTACAAATCTAGCACAAGGCATTTACACAGTTACAATTACAGATAATAATAATTGTACTAAAACCAATACCGTTGAAATTCTTGGGATTTCTCAAGATATGAATATTAGCATTACAGACACTGTTAAACCTGATTGTGGCAACTATACAAATGGGTCCCTTACTGTTGGAGTAACTGGTGGCACTCCAACATACACATACCTTTGGAACAATGGTAGCACAACTCCAAGTAATACTAATATTACGAACTCTACTTATACTGTTACTGTTACTGATGCTAATAATTGCAGTAAACAACTAGAAATTACTTTAGATTGCTTTACATCCTTCTTTATTCCTGAAATTTTCTCTCCTAACAACGATGGCAAAAATGATGTATTTGAAATTAAAGGCATTTATCAATTCCCTAACAACAAGCTCACTATTTTTAATAGATGGGGAAACGTAGTTTATCAAAAAGAAAAATACAACAATGAGTGGGATGGAAAACCTAACGTAAATACTGGAACAGGTAGTGATTTGCTCCCACAAGGCACATACTATGTTTTATTTGATTTTGGTGATGATGGAAAAAATGAAACTTACAAAGGATATGTGCAGTTGGAGTATTAATTTTTGCAGTAAACTGACTTAAAAAAAATATTTTAAAAAAATTATTAATCATTGTATAAATATTATATCTTTAACAAAGCGTTAAATTAA
>ERZ724520.290-NODE-290-length-27139-cov-6.753877_pt1 | contig 27139 bp, 19 predicted proteins | sample MGYA00376053_ERZ724520 | MGnify/ENA primary metagenome ERZ724520 (study PRJEB28724, sample SAMN07190886) | activated sludge metagenome | isolation source: activated sludge of sewage treatment plant in Hong Hong | place: USA: Christiansburg, Virginia | collected...
CATTACGTTGACAGCAGGTACATCACCATTAGTAGGACAAATCACAATGAACGGTGATGGAACAATCACGGTAGCAGCAGGCACCCCAGCAGGCACCTATAATTATCCATATACTATCTGTGAGAACTTGAATCCGACAAACTGTGACAATGCAGTAGCAACAGTTTTTGTTATGGTTCCAAGTATTACGTTGTTGAAGAGTGGTTCATATGTAGATGCGAACAGTGATGGCGTAGTAAATGTAGGAGATGCGATCCACTATACGTTTACGGTAACGAATACTGGCAATGTAACGGTAAGCAATATCGTAGTTACCGATCCATTAGTAACGGTAGTAGGCGGACCAATAACGTTGAGTCCACAAGGAGTAGATAACAGCACGTTTACGGGCACGTATGCGATAACGCAAACAGACATAGATAATGGCGGTGTATATAACTTAGCGACAGCGACGGGACAAGATCCGAAAGGAGAAGATGTTACAGCGACGTCAAAAGATCCGAATCCATTAGAACCGAATGATCCACACATTGATCCAAACTGTCCAGATTGTACCTACACACCATTGACCCCAACGCCAAGTATTACGTTGTTGAAGAGTGGTTCATATGTAGATGCGAACAGTGATGGCGTAGTAAATGTAGGAGATGCGATCCACTATACGTTTACGGTAACGAATACTGGCAATGTAACGGTAAGCAATATCGTAGTTACCGATCCATTAGTAACGGTAGTAGGCGGACCAATAACGTTGAGTCCACAAGGAGTAGATAACAGCACGTTTACGGCTACTTACACTATTACTCAAGTAGATATTAATGCTGGTCATTTTGTAAATACAGCATTGGTAACAGGGAATGACCCTAAGGGTAATGAAGTAAGCGATAATGGTACTGCTGATACTCCATTAAGACAAAACCCATCAATTGACTTAACTAAGAGTGGTGAGTATGTAGATGCAAATGGTGATGGTTTTGTTAACCTAGGCGATGCTATCCATTATACTTTTACAGTGACAAACACGGGTAATGTTAGTTTAACTAATATTATAGTTACTGACCCTAAAGTAACGGTAATAGGAGCAGCTATTAACTTAGAACCAGGTGAAATCGATAGCACTACATTCACTGGAACGTATGCTATTACAGAAGCTGACTTACAATTAGGAGGTGTGTATAACTTAGCAACCGCAACAGGTAAAGATCCGAAAGACAATCCGGTTACTGACGATTCTAGAGATCCGAATCCATTAGAACCAGGTGATCCACATATCGATCCAAACTGTCCAGATTGTACCTACACCCCAACGCCACATTCTATTATAGATGCTGTAAATGATACTTACGGCCCGATAAATGGAGTAATTGGTGGAATAACAGCGAGTGTATTAGATAATGATTCTTTACAACATCATGTTGTAAATCCAGCAACAATTGTTTTAACACCAGGTGCGCCAAGCAGTCCAGTGTTGACAATGAACCCTGATGGTACTATTACTATTGCACCGGGCACGCCAGTAGGTATTTACACATATCCTTATACTATATGTGAAAAATTAAATCCATCAAATTGTGATGCAGCGGTAGCTACTATTACTGTTACACATCCTAAAGATACTATCGTTGATAGTTTATGCACCACATGTATAGACGTTGTTTGTTTAGACAATCCATTTGGAGAAAATAGTGTTATAACAACAACATTATGCGATGGCAGTACAACTATTAGCGGTACTGTAATAGATGCAACGGTAGATGACAATGGTTGTGTGGTTATAAAAACTAAAGAAATTGTTGGAAGAGATACAATATGTGTTATCCAATGTGATAAAATAAGTGGATTGTGCGATACTACTGTAATAGTAGTAGTAACACCTCCAAATTTGGATGAGATAATTGATACCTTGCCAACAGGAACACACAAAACAGTATGTGTTGAGGTAGAACCGGATATGAATCCTGCAAATACGATATATACATTCTGCGATGGCAGTACAGAAAGCTACACCAGCTCACTAGGATTTGTAGAATTAGATGCTAATGGTTGTGTGACTTATACAGCAGGCAATACAGTAGGAAACGAAATGCCTATCTGTGTAGTAGCATGTGATACAATATTAGGAATGTGTGATACAACAATCATTAAATTCACTATAATTCCACATGTTGATGTTATAAAAGACACGAACTATATTAATACGAATACTACTGTTTGTGTTCCTATTGAAAATGGCTTCGGAAGCTCTGTGACTACAGCCATCATAGATTGTGGATATGCTAACAACAGTGGTAATACCTATGCAGTTCTTTCTGTTAATCCACCTTGTTTGTTAGTGGTACGCAGTAGCACACTTGGGTATGACTTAGATACAGTATGTGTGGTAACTTGTAACGAAATAGGAATGTGTGATACCACAAGAATTATTGTTTCTAATATCGTTAAGCACGATGTTATCTTAGATACATTACCTATCAAGACCACTACTACTATCTGTGATTATCTACCAAAAGAATCTAACATCACTGTAACAAATTGTGATAGAGAAACTACTACGGGAACTACTCAGCACGGAGGTACATGGACTATTAATCCACAAACTAAGTGTTTAGAGTACACAGCAGGTTCATTGAAAACAAATGACACATTATGTTTGACAATTTGTGATAACGCTTCTAAAGTTTGTAAAGAAGATACTATCATTATTACGGTAACAGGATTACCTCCAATTGCAGTGAGAGATGATGTATTGACAGATCCAAATACTCCGGTAACAATACCAGTATTAGGAAACGACATTCAAACAGATGAAGATCCACTTAAATTATGTTCAGATGGTGCTATTGTTATTAGACCAGCAAATGGTACAGTTGTTGTTGATCATAACAGTGGAACAATTACTTATACACCAAATCCAGGATTCAGCGGTATTGATAGCTTCGTTTATCAAATCTGTGACCCAGAAGGCTCTGATACAGCGATAGTATATATCAAAGTTTCTGAGTGTGAATTACCTACGGTAATTACACCAAACGGTGATGGTATCAATGATAGATTTGAATTGCCTTGTCCGGCATTATCTCCGATATCCTTCTTTGTGTTCAACAGATGGGGTATAGAGGTATTCAGAAGTGAAAGTTATGGTGCTAGCTCGAATTATTTCGACGGTACGTATAAAGGCTCTCCTTTACCAGATGGTACTTACTATTATGTGATAAAATACACGAATGTACATAATGAACAAGTAAACAAAGCTAATTACCTAACCATTCATAGATAGAAAATAAAGGAAAGGAAGAGGGATTCCACCCTCTTCCTACCTAATAATGTAAAAAATGATAAAAGTTTAAACCGATGATAAAATACATTAGCAAAAACTTGCTGGCAATCGCGGCACTAATTAGTGTATGTTCTGTATCGTATGCACAACAAGATCCACAGTACACTCAATTTATGTATAATAAATTGCCTCAGAATGCCGGTTATACAGGCGCAAGAGAAGTACTAAGTATCCGTGCTTTGTATAGAGCACAATGGGTAGGTAATAAAAACGATGGAATTCCAAGAGCACCTCAAACGGCCTCTTTTACGATCCATAGCCCATTGAAAAGAGAACATTTTGCATTAGGATTTTCTTATATGAATGACCGTCTTGGGCAAGAACATAAAAATCAATTCGATTTATCTTATGCGTATAGAGTTGCTTTAGGCAAAGGGGTTAAATTAAGTATTGGGCTTAATGCTGGAATCTATTGGTATAAGTGGAATGCACAAAATGAAATTGCAAATAATATTTCAGACCCAGTATTGCAACAAAACGTCAGCAAAGTATTGCCAGATGTTGGAGCAGGTATTTATCTATATCACAAGAATTTTTATTTTGGAGCAAGTGTTCCTAATTTTATCAAAGGTGACTTAAATGTAAAAGGAGCTTCATACGGTGAAGGAAAACGTACTCCACATTTTGTTTTAATGGCGGGAGGCGCCATACCAGCAGGTAAAGTGTTGTACATAAGACCGCAAATACAATATAGATATGTTGCCAATGCTTTCAATCGCATGCCCCATACACTAGATTTTAATTTAAGTTTGTTGTTTTATAACAGAGTTAATATTGGAGGTCAGTATCGTACTTCTTTTGGTAATAAAAATATAGGATTAAAACTAAAAGATCCAGATAGTTTTGATTTTATGGTAGAAGTTTGGCCAACCAAACAATTAATGATTGGTTATGCTTACGATTATACGCTTACAAAAATTGGGGACTACAATAGAGGTAGCCATGAAATTATACTTGGGTATGATTTAGGTTTTTCTAAGAAAAGAGTTATTACACCAAGATATTTTTAATGATGTACTAAAGTTAAAATCATAAACCCACCAAAGCATACTAAATAAAAGAATATTGTACTTATGAATACTACTAAAATAACCAGTTCTGTCACTAAGCTATTGTTAGCCCTTTTGCTATTTGCCGTGTCAACCGGTCAACTAAAAGCACAAGATATCGAAGGAGGTGACTTTCAGTTAGGAACCATAGGAAGTGTAAAAAAAGCAGAAAAATTATACAGAGATATGGCTTATCACGATGCGATACCATTGTATGAAGCCTATCTGAAAAAGCATGACAGTACACGATTAATGGCACAATTAGGAGATTGTTATCGCCTTACTTCAAAATTTGACAAAGCAGAATATTGGTATGGAAAAGCGACCGATAAGGGAGATGCAGATCCAAAATACAAACTCTTTTATGCACAAATGCTTCAAGTAAATGGTAAATATGATGATGCTGCAAAATGGTATGCACAATACAAAAATGATGTACCTGAAGATAGAAGATCTACCAATGAAATGAAAGCATGTTCTGACTATGGACAATTTTTATTATCTAGAGATAGATTTACAGTAACAGACTTAAGTTTCAATAGCCCTGGTTATGACTTTAGTTCTGTAAAATTTGACAACGGTTTGATTTTTGCCTCTTCTCGAGATAGCAATAGAGCAATCAGTAGAGAATCCTCTTGGACGGGCACACAGTTTTTTGATATGTGGTATGTGAAAGGGGATAAAACAAAATTTGAAAAACCACAACGTATAAAAGGAGATGCCTCTACAAAATTCCACGAAGGAGTCGCAACGTTTAGTAGTGATTACAAAAAAGTATTTTATACTAGAAATAATTACTTAAACGGAAAAACAAAATCTAGTACAGATAAAATAATCAAACTTAAAATCTATGAATCTACCGTTGATGGCAAAACATGGAAAGATGATAAAAATTTTCCATATAATAATAATGAATACAGCGTAGGGCATCCGGCATTAACTCCAGATGGAAATACCTTATACTTTGTGAGCGATATGCCTGGAGGTTATGGCGCAACAGATGTTTATGTATCAACAAGAGAAGGAGATAGCTGGGGTATTCCTAAAAACTTAGGAGCTGACATCAATACAGAAGGACGTGAAATGTTTCCTTATGTGGACAGTGATGGCGAGTTGTATTTTGCTTCTGATGGACATGGTGGCTTAGGTGGTTTGGATATTTTCAGAGTAAAACAGAATTCAAAAACAGGCAAATGGGGTAAGATACGCAATGTAGGTGCACCAATAAACAGTAGTTATGATGACTTTGGAATGCATTATGGAAGTGACAGAAGTTACGGATATTTTACCTCCAACCGTCCTGATGGAAGAGGATTAGATGATATTTACAGCTTTTCGGATGAAGGTATTTATTTAGAAGGTATTGTAGTAGATGCAGAAACAGGAAAACCTATTTGTAATAGCAATGTATTAATGAATGCAAAAGTAGATGGAAGTGAGCGAGGTAGAACTTCTACCGAATGTGATGGAGAATTCGAATTTAGCGTTGTTAAAAATACAGATTATAAATTTACAGGAAGCGCAGATGGATATGTTCCAAATGATGCAGTAACAGCCACTACAAAAGGAGTTACACCTGGTGGTAAAGTATATGTTAGAATTCCTTTGACTAAGAAAAAAGATTACGCTATGAGTATTACCGTCTTAGGAAAAACTCCTAAAGTATCAGATAGCAAATCCGTAGAAGGGGATGATAAAACACCTAAATCACCAGGAGATAGAGGTTTAAAAATATTAGCAAATGCTAAAATATTATTATCTAGCCAATGTGAAGGCTGGACAAAAGCCTTAACAACCGATGAAAATGGAAAAATTTGCGAAGTGGTAAGATGTGATTGTGATTATATTGTAGTAGCAAATGCAACTGGATATTTGCCAGGTAGTACTTCTGTAATAAAAGATAATGGAGAATGTGTGATTGATAGAAAATGCGGTGTAAATCCAAAAGAAGTAGAAGTAATCTTAGACAAAATACCAGGAACAGGTGAAGATGGTGATGGTGCAAGCGTAGAATTGAAAGATATTTACTACGACTTTGACAAATGGAACATCCGTCCTGAAAGTGAACCAGAATTGAAAAAATTATTAGGTTTCTTACAAGAAAATCCAGATGCAATTGTAGAAATTGGTTCACATACAGATGCGCGTGCACCATTTGACTATAACATTAGATTATCACAAAGACGTGCACAAAGCGTGGTGGATTGGTTAATAGCAAGAGGAGTTTCAAAAAATCGTTTAAAACCTAAAGGTTATGGCGAAACAAAACCAAGAAATGGTTGTACAGATGGCGTACCTTGTACAGAATACGAACACCAAAGAAACCGTAGAACAGAATTTAGAGTGATTGGTGGAAATATTAACATGAAATCATTAGAACGTTTTGATATGCAAGTGGATCCATGTAAAGTATGTCCATTCTAATATTAAAATATTGAATTAAATAAAAGCCCTCCAAATATCGGAGGGCTTTTTATTAAGAATACTATCAGAAAAATGCAGCAAACTGCTATATAGGAAAAACCTAGGTCGCATAAATAGTATAAATTTTATGGAATTTCGTTCCAGTCGGTCTCTCAATACTGGAGAAACAAATTGATATGAAAGAACAATTATTGCATTTTGTCTGGCAGCACAAACTATTTAACACTAGAGACCTAAAATCAGCAGATGGTCAAGCATTGCATATTGTTGATTTCGGACGATACAATAAAGACGGTGGTCCTGACTTTTGGAATGCTAAGATTAAATTAGACGATATTGTTTTAGTAGGGAATATTGAAATCCATGTTTCCGCCTCCGATTGGAAATTACATCAACATGATAAAGACAATAAATATAAAAATGTCATTTTACATGTAGTGTATTTTAATGATGATACAATTACACAGCTTCCAACCCTTGAGCTAAACAGCCGCATTCCACCTGTTCTGTTAAATAAATATCAAAATATGATGCAGTCGCATCAACCATTAGTATGCCTACCAGTGTCAAATATGATAGATGATTTTACCTTGGAAAAATGGAAAGAACGTTTGCTGATAGAACGATTAGAGCGAAAGTCTGACGAGATATTAAACGCAGTCAAACAATCCCAAAATGATTGGGAACAGGTTTGTTATCATTTGTTAGGACGCTATTTTGGAAGTCATATTAATAAAGAACCCTTTGAATTATTGACAACAAATATAGATTATAAAATATTGCAAAAACACTCCAACGATTTATTCCAATTGGAAGCATTATTGTTTGGTACAGCCGGTTTTTTGAATAAAGATTTCGTAGAAATATATCCAAGAGAAATAAAACAAGAATTTCAATTTTTGCAACATAAATATCAATTAAAACCACTACAAGAACACCATTGGCAGTTTCTGCGTATTCGTCCCATTTCCTTTCCTACCATCAGGTTGGCTTGGTTTGCAAAATTGATGCAGCAGTTACCTTTGTTTCAAACTATTTTAGAAGATGTCGGAAGTTTTCATTTTTTAGACTCTGTTAGTGTGTCTGATTATTGGACAAACCATTATACATTGGATAAATTAAGTAAATACAAACAAAAAACAATAGGCGATGAATTTAAAAACGTATTGAAAATAAATGTGTTTGCACCGTTATTATACGCCTATGGGAAATATACTAATGATGATAAATGGATAGATAAATCATTCTATATACTACACCATGCCGAAGCAGAAAAAAACCATAAAACATCAATATTTGCACCCGCAAAATGGCAGCAAAAGCACGCACACGATTCGCAAGCATATATTGAATTATATGATTATTATTGCGCCAAAAAACGCTGCTTAGAATGTAGCATAGGGCATAGAATATTAAACGAAAACAATCAGTGATTTTCTGTAAAATAATATTTAATTTTATATCGCAATGACAGCTTGCTTAAAATAGAACTAAAAACAAGAATAAGTAAAAATATAAATATTTGTTTTAGGTATTAATTAGTGTTATGGGAAAAACTTCGAAACTGCTAAAATATCATTCTCTAAGAGATATTATAGAAATGAATGTCTATGGTGTATGTGCTTATTTGGGAAGAAAATTATCCATGCCATCTAAAAAAGTACGCCTGTTTTTTATATATACCTCTTTTATTACATTCGGTTCGCCTGTTATTATTTATTTGATTCTTACATTCGTTCTCAATATGCGTTATATGATTAATAACAAACGCAATCCTGTTTGGGATATTTAGGAATATACAACCATGCATCCCAAATTTATTCAACCATTTACTGAAGAACAGATTATCCAAAAATTGGAATCGTATTGCGCCTACCGTGAACGTTGTGAAATAGAAGTTAAACAGAAGTTATTTACTCTTGGCGTGGAAGAAGAGCGGATTCATTTTTTTTTAAATTATTTAAAAGAGAATAATTTTTTGAATGAAGAACGATTTACTGCCTCATTTACAAGAGGAAAATTTAATATTAAACACTGGGGCAAAAGGAAAATTACACAAGCATTACAACAGAAAAAAATTGACACCAAAAAAATTCAACACAACATAGGAAATTTAGATGAAGGCTTGTATTTTTTGACATTGCAGGATTTATTAGAAAAAAAATCCAATACGATAAAAGAAAAAGATGAATTTAAAAAAAAACAAAAACTGTTTCAATATGCATTGCAAAAAGGATATGAATCGGAACTTATTTTTGAAGCACTAAAATTTATTAAAATTTCTTAAAGGAAATATGGTAACCATGCTACATGAAAGAAATTCACTATCTTTATAATATGAAATTTAAAAACGTTATTTATTCACTGTTATTGCTTTTTAGCTTTACCATCATTAGTTCCTGCCATAAAGGAGTAGGTTGCCCTGCCGACCAATATAATGACTGGAAAAAAATTGAAGCCAATAGAAAACAGCAGCTCAAAAGCCCTAAAGATCCCCATAAAGGCTCCAAAAGAGGAAAACCAAAAGTAGAAGGAAATGGCGTAGTGCCTCATTGATACATTATGAGTAAATGGATATACTTACTAATCGTTGTCGTTGTATTTGCTTGTAAAAAAAACACAGAAGAGCCACGAATCAATATACGCCAACAACCCTCCAAAATTGAAATATTTTCAGTAGATACTAGCTCGGGAGTTACCACCCTACAGTCGTCCATCCACTATTTTTATAACGACACCACCAATCGATTTGATAGTGTACAAGTGGCAGGAAAGATATATCGATTTGATTACGCTGCGCTTACTTCCAATCATAAGGTTCTGATAAATTATACAACACCTGATGTTGCTCACGATGAAATTATATTCAATACAGATTTTTATGCACTTACTAATTATAATCAAATCCTAGCAGTAGGAGATACCAATACGAATGTATTGCAATTTGATGCCTATAAGCGTATTACCAATTTCTCATTTAAAGAAAAAAATACTGTCGGAAATTTTTCTCAAAATTTCCTATATAAAAATGACTCTATCTTTATTACAACCAATAAACCCTTTGATAATTGTATTCAAAAAGATACCATCATGAATACCGCAAAAGATATGAGCACTCATTTGCCTTATCTCTTATTTGTAAATCCACAAAATAATTGTGGCGCCGACTCTTTTAATTTAATGAAAGCGATGTCTATCTCCAACTATATGAATAAATTGCCATATAAAATTTGGAATGAAATTTATGAAAGTAGTTATATTTATAAAGGAGATTCAAAACAAAGATTAAGTGAAGTTACTATAATTACACGCCTCAGAGTAGATAATACTACGTATAAAAAAACTAAAATAGTAGTGACTTATTAAGTGCGGTTAGAAATCATTTACTAACTAATTTTTCCCCAAATACCGCCATGATTTTTTTGATGTTGTAAGAAATAGTGCAAGTTTTTGTGTTCAGGATTTTTTAAAGTAGCATCTTTTTCTAATAAATCAATAGCCGTTTTTCTTGCTTCTTCTATAATAGGGCCATCCGTTGCAAGGTTGGCAATTTTTAAGTCAATATTGCCACTTTGTTGCGTGCCTTCCATATCGCCCGGGCCGCGCAGCTGTAAATCTACTTCCGAAATTTTAAATCCGTCATTCGTTTCGCACATCGTATGAATGCGTTTTTTACCATCTGCCGTTAGTTTATGCGAAGACATCAAAATACAAAAAGATTGCTCCCCACCACGACCCACACGACCTCTAAGCTGATGCAATTGCGACAACCCGAAACGTTCTGCATTTTCTATAATCATCACGCTGGCATTAGGTACATTTACGCCTACTTCGATAACGGTAGTTGCTACCATAATTTGCGTTTCACCTTTTACAAATCGAGCCATTTCAAAGTCTTTACTTTCTGCCTTCATTTTGCCATGCACAATACTGACATTATACTGTGGCAATGGAAATGCTCTCGAAATGCTTTCAAATCCATTTTGTAAATCTATCAAATCGAGTTTTTCACTTTCTTCAATTAATGGGTAAACAATATAAATTTGCCTGCCTTTAGCAATTTCCTCTCGCATAAAACCAAAAACAGCCAAGCGTTGTGATTCATACCGATGCACTGTTTTTATTGGTTTTCTTCCAGGCGGTAATTCATCTAAAATAGACACATCCAAATCGCCGTATAACGTCATTGCCAGTGTGCGTGGAATAGGTGTAGCCGTCATTACTAAAATATGTGGTGGCGTAATATTTTTTTTCCACAGTTTAGCTCGTTGCGCTACGCCAAAACGATGTTGTTCATCAATAACTACTATGCCCAAATTATTAAATTGAACACTGTCTTCCAATAGTGCATGGGTACCTAATAAAATATGGATGTTTCCATTTTTTAACTCTTCCAAAATTTCCTTACGCTCTTTGCTTTTAGAGGAGCCAGTAAGCAAGGCAATCCGTACTCCAATTTTGTCGCATAATTCTTTTAAACTAATAAAATGTTGTTGAGCCAAAATTTCCGTTGGCGCCATCAATGCTGCTTGATAATTGTTGTCAGAAGCCATCAGCATAGTAAGCAAAGCAACAATAGTTTTCCCACTACCTACGTCGCCTTGTAATAGTCGATTCATTTGTGCGCCCGATAAAGTATCTCTGCGTATTTCTTTGAGTACACGTTTCTGCGCATTCGTTAATTCAAAAGGTAAAGCGTGTTCATAACAGTTTTTAAAATACACTTCTACTTTTTCTAATAAAATACCACGCTCTCGCTTATGAATAATTTTACGTTGTAAAAGATTTAGTTGTATTAGAAAAAGCTCTTCAAATTTTAAACGCTTCACGGCTTTATCTTGTATGGATAATGAAGCTGGTAAGTGAATATTTTTTATAGCATCATATCTTGGTAGTAAATTATATTTAGAAAGAATAGAAGTGGGCAAATTTTCAAAAATATGTTCTGGTTTTAAGTGTATAAAAAGAGTTTGAATAAGTTTTGAAATACCTTTACTATCCAATCCTTTGGTTTTCATTTTTTCCGAAGTATTATACATTGCCCTAAAGACGCCTGTTTGCTCCGCATTAAAAGAAGAAAATTTTTCTAGTTCAGGATGTGTGATATTGAATTTACCATTAAACCAAGAGGGTTTCCCATACAATACATACGTTTCCTTTATATCCAAACTTTTTACTATCCATTTTATTCCTTGAAACCAAACAAGTTCTATCGTACCATCGTCATCATAAAATAATGCTGTTAAGCGTTTGCCACGTCCTTCGCCAATTTCCCGCACATCCCGTATTTTTCCTTTTAGTTGAATATAAGTTTGTGTGTTGTCGATGTGTTGGGTAGAATAAAATTGAGTACGATCTATATAGCGATATGGATATAGTTTTAATAAATCACCAAAAACAAAAATGGCGGCTTCTTTTTTTAAAACATCCGCACGCTCCGGACCCACTCCTTTTAGAAATTCTATAGGCGTATGTAAGTATGAAGAATCGTAGTTTGGATGCATCAGAACAAAGATAGAAAAGCAATTTAATTTTGAAGAATGTAGAATTATAATATGCTATTGAATTTATAATAGAATTTTTTTCTTAAATTTATAATATGGGAAAAAAAATAAATGCCTTTGCTGATGATGCACTTGGTACAATGGATGCCGTAGCACTTGCAGAGGCTATTGCTACTAAAAAAATATCAACACAAGAAGCAACGGAAGCTGCAATTAATAGAGCAGAACAAGTTAACCCAGCATTGAATGGGATTGTTGTAAAAATGTACAATGAAGCAAGGCAGCAACAAAATATGAATACAAAAGGTATTTTCTTTGGTGTGCCTACATTTGTAAAAGATAATGACCCAATAAAAGGTTATCCCACACAAAGAGGAGTGGACAGAACTGTTTTTGCCCCCAAACCAGCCAAAAGAAACGGTAAATATATAGATCAATTTTTTTCTACCGGAGTAAATTGTTTGGGTAAAACTACCCTTCCTGAATTTGGTTTTATTTGTAGTACAGAAAATGAACGATGGGGAATCACGCGCAATCCATGGGATACTGACTATACAACCGGTGGTTCTTCCTCTGGCTCTGCTGCCATGGTGGCAAGCGGCGTAGTGCCCATTGCCACCGCAAATGATGGCGCAGGCTCTACGCGTATTCCAGCTTCTTGCTGTGGTTTAGTTGGATTAAAACCAACACGAGCACGTTTACATTTTATGCATGGTACCGAATCGTTGCCCGTGAATATTGTATATGAAGGCGTATTGACGAGAACAGTTCGGGATACAGCAGCCTTTTACGCCGCCGCAGAGCAATTCCATTACAATAATAAATTACCAAGAATAGGACATGTAAAAGACCCTTTAAAACGACGATTGCGTATTGCTATTTTTGAAAATCAACCCGAAGGAAAGCAAGGGCACATGGATGAAGATACTTTTCGTGTGCAACTAGAAACCGCTAAATTGTTGGAAACATTAGGCCATCAAGTGGAGATGATAAAAATACCATTAGATGCAGAAACGATGACAGAACATTATATTCAGTATTATGGTTTTTTATCCTACATGACTATTCATTTAGGAAGATTATCTAATGGAGCAAGTGTAAATAAAACAAATTTAGAACCTTTTACTTTGGGCTTGGCAAATACTTTTGCCAATAATAAATTAAAACTCTTTAAGAGTTTAAGAATATTAACTCAATCAGCGAAAAAAGCTGAAGCAGAATTAAATCAAAAATATGATTTGGTGCTGACCGCCGTTACGGCAAAGAGAACACCAGAAATAGGCTATTTTTCGCCTAATATAAATTATGAAGAAGTTGCATGGCGTGCTTCTGATTTTGCTACTTATTTGCCATTGTTCAATATATCTGGTGCTCCCGCAATTTCATTGCCATTGGGTATTGCTTCTAATAATATGCCAGTAGGCGTGCAATTGGTGGCACCACACGGGCAAGATAAATTATTATTGGAAATAGCCTTGGAGTTAGAAGCCGCCAATCCGTGGAGATTTATGTATAATAGTTGATGCACCATAGGTTTTAGATGGATGTTATCGGTTCGAAAATTGGCGAAGAAGCGGACTTTTAGCACCAAATTTCTTGCGAAGTTCAACATTCAAATTTTGTACAACAATTTCAAACGGAGACGATACCCCGCTTTTTTATCCATTTTTTTGTAACCCTATTTTAGGACAAGACACTATTTTGCAAGTATGGCTTTGTACGGTTGGTTTGTGCGACTTGCGAATATGTGTGCTTGTGTGGTAAAAAAATACATTTTTTCTTGTCAGTTTCAAATTTGTCCGTAAATTTGTCCGTGTCCGTAAAAATGTCCGCAATATGGTAAATGTCAAATTTTATTTAGATAAGGCTGATAAGTCAAAGCACTTTCCAATTCATTTGGTTATAAGGCAAAAAGATGTTCAAGTCAAAGTGGCGACTGGCGAAAAGGTTTTGAAAAAAGATTGGGATGCCAAAAATCAATTGGTTAAGGAAACGGAGTACACCCATAAGTCAATCAATAAATTTTTGGCGTTTTTAAAACAAGAAGTCGAAAAGCATTTTGAAACCGCTCCACACAGCCAGTTTACTGATAAAAAAGTGAAAGAAAATATCTTGTCGCTTGTTAATAGTCGGAGGCAAAATACTGATATTTCAATGGTTTGCGAAGATGCGACACCTTATAAAAAGATGCAAAAAATCGCTTTTCTGGATTTATTTGCAGGTGCAGGTGGTTTTAGCGAAGGCTTTTTACAAGCCGAACACGGAAATAAATTTTACGACTTTCGTTTGGGAAGTGATATAAATGAAAATTGCGAATTGACACATTTGGCTCGTTATAATCATCAGTTAGGAATGGATGCCGAATTTCTTCGTCAAGATATTACTGAACCCGATTTTTTGGACAATCTTTTAAAGAAAATACAAGGTCAAACCATAGACGTTGTGTGTGGCGGACCTCCTTGTCAGAGTTTTAGTTTGGCTGGAAAACGGAAAAAATTTGACAAGAAAGATGATTTGTTTGCTCATTATTTGAATGTGATAAAAATGCTCCGTCCCAAATATTTTGTAATGGAAAATGTGAAAGGCATTTTGACAAAAGAGGGTGGAAAAATCAGAGAAATGATTTTACAAGAAATCCGCTCAATTATTGATTTGAAAGAATTTCATCAGTTAATTCACTTTGTTGCCAATCTCAAAAAATCAAGTTCCGAAAATCAATTTATACTCGATTGTTATTTACAACGCTTGAATTTTGAGAAAGCGGTTGATAAGGATTTAGACACGATTAGGGAAAGTTACATTCAGAATATTGAAAATAAATTTCGGACACTTGCTCCCAAAATTGCAGATTACAAAACGAGCAAAACGGATATGAATTTTGCCACCATTCGTCACGGCTTTAATTTATTGAAACGAGCGAAAGAATTGGCTTATATCCGCAAAAAGGTTATTCAAGAAAAAAATCACAGCGATTTGGATAATGACTTTTTTGCTCCAAAATTTGATGATTTTTTGGTGTCGATTGAGCCAAATAATATTATCGAAGAAGTACATAACGCTTTTCAAAAATTAAATCTTGCTTCAGCTTTTAAAAGCGAAATTGTAGATATTATTTTGGCTTTAGAAATCTACAATTATTCGTTTGATGAATGTGTACAAGGCTTAACAGAAATTGCTAAAAAGCAAAAAAGTGAAGAGAAATTAAATGAAATCCTCACACATATTCGCTTGTATAATATCGAACAACCTTTTGTCGCTTTGGCTTCTGATTACGGTGTTCCGCAAAATCGGGAAAGAGTTTTGTTTATCGGTTGTAGGAAAGACCAGAAATTGATTAAAACAGTTCCTGCAACGGTTTCTCCAAATGAAAAAGTTACGGTTTTTGAAGCTTTGTATGATTTGGATTTCATCGGAAATGACGATGAAAAATTTAATTATGAAAATATTGATTTAAAAGCAAAATACAACGGAACGACCGAGCAAATGAAAGCCTTGCTAAAAAAACGATCTGTTGACGGAAAACCCGATTCCCAAAAGGGAATGACGTATGCCGAATGGTCAAGAAAAGGAAGATTGAACGGCAGATTTACCAATGCTAAAAATCCGTTTTATGTGCGGAATTTTGAAGAGTTGGAAAACGTCTTAACACACGTTGTAGCACCATTGCAAAATCATAAAACCAGTAAACAAAATGATGACGTTGTTAAACGTTTGGACGTAATTCTAAATGCTGGAAACTACAATGATGCAAAGGAAGAATTGAAAAAAATAGGGCTTACTTCTGAAAAAAGAAATTACAATGTTTTAAAGGCAGACGGTCAGAGTTCAACCATTATGACCATTGCTGATGACTATATACATTTTGCAAGTCCAAGAGCTTTGACTGTTCGTGAAATGGCTCGTTTGCAGTCATTTGACGATAGTTTTGTTTTTCAAGGAAAACGTTCTACAGGTGGTAATAAAAGAAAATTTGAAGTGCCACAATTTACATTGGTAGGTAACGCTGTTCCACCACTTATGGCAAGAGCTATTGCTTTGGAAATATTAAAAAATATTGATTAAGAATGAGGCAATTAACTAACGTAGAAATTGAGCGAATAAAACTTTTAACGGAGAAATCAGTAGAGGTAACATTGATTGAACCAACAGGAACAGGTTTGGAAAAATCTATTATGGATGCGACTGGTTCTGTTCGGGTATATTTGAAAGATAAAAATATTCACGATTATGAACTTCAAAATCAAGGTCAAGAAAGCAAAATACAAGTCAATTCATATTTGATTAGTTCAGACGGATTGATACAGTCCGTTGCTTCTTTATACCGACCAAACACGAAGAAAGGCGACCCAAGAATTTGGTTCAAAGGCTTGGGGACTTATGCAAATGCAAATGATATTTTAGGAATAATTTCTTACAATGATGATTTGTATGTAGTCAATGTTTCGCAACTCGATTTTGAAAGTTTGATTAATGGAATTGCTGATAATCCGTTGAAAGAATTGGTAAATGAGATTAGTTCATTGTCAAGAGAAGTTGCTGATGAATTACTAATGTTATTGAGAAAAATAAGTTTGCAAGGTGCAATACCAGCAATGCTACAAGCAGATACGGCAATTGGACGAACATTGGAAACTTTGTTGGGTATCAATATCAATTCGTCCAAGCAACCAGATTACAAGGGTATTGAGTTAAAATCTTTCCGAGATAAAAAAGGAAATAGAAAAAACTTGTTTGCACAAGTTCCAGATTGGGGTTTGAGTAAGTTTAAGAGTTCTGCGGAAATTTTGAACGAATTTGGTTATAATCGTGGTGATGATTTTAAATTGTATTGTACAGTTTCTGCAATTGTCCGAAATTCACAAGGTTTGAAGCTGAAATTAGATGCCGATGTTCGTCATTTAATCGAAAATTCTGATAAAGCCACAGTTGGCGATTTTGTTGTTTGGGGATTAGAAACCTTACACAAACGTTTACTTGAAAAACACAGTGAAACTTTTTGGGTTGCAACCGATACTTTGATAATTGACAATAAAGAGCATTTCATTTATAAGTCAGTCGAACATACCAAAAAGCCGATTGTGTCGCAATTTGATATTTTGTTGGAACAGGGAATTATTACGCTTGACCATTTGATAAGGCGTACTCCAGTTGGAAAGGTTGTCGAAAAAGGTCCGATATTCAAGATTAAGCCAAATGCTTTGAATATGTTATTTCCGCCAAGTCAGACTTATGATTTGTTAGCAAAGTAAATTTAGGCGTAGGGAAAACCAAATGTGCTTGAATGTGCGTTCAGGAGTTGCCGCTAACGGTTGGCTAAAAGATGTCACGCCGAAGGAAATGGAAGTAACTAACGCCATAGAAAAACATCCATTTGGTTTAATTAGTAACTCTTTTTTTGCTTGTTATTTGTCAGAAATCAATACCAAAATTAAGGATGCTACACACCAAAATGGTGTGAAATTTGCAAGGTGTAATTCGGATAAAATTTTTTAAAATACTTTAAGAACCAACCAAAACAGCACCGTTTTTCTTAGCCCAATCCATATTTAAACCTTTGGTGTTTTTATTGTATTTTGCCCCTTTAATTAGTACAGGAATTGTGATTCCTTTTTCTTGTAAATCTATGGCTTTACCCAATGCTTCTGTTTCAATTAATTCGGGGGTGCCGCTTCCTGTAGAAATGGTATAATCTAAATATGCATTTGTAAGATTGGTGCTTTTTAAATCGGCATTACTTAAATTCGATAAGATAAAATTAGCAGACTGAGCATCGGCATTGACTAATAATGCATATTGCAAATTGGCTTCTTGAAACATGGCTTGTTTCAAGTTTGCTTTATATAAATTTGTATATTGCAGGGTAGCACCTAAAAAATTTGCATTCGAAAGATTTGCATTGGAAAAATCTGTGCCAGTTAAATTACAATGATTAAAATCTGTCCCTTCTAAATTGGCATTTTTCAAATTAGCTCCAGTTAAATTAGCTCCAGTTAGATTGGCGCCGTGCAGGTCGATTCCTTCTAAATTGACGCCTGTTAAATTAGCGCCGTTTAAATCTCTTTCACCACCCTTTATCATTGCTGTCCATTGTGTAGCGGTAGTTTGAGCAAATAGGGTATTGCCTCCAATGCACAAAGCAATAATGAATGAAAAAACGTAGAGTTCTTTTTTGACTTTAGGAAATAAACTTTTCATAAAATAAAGGGTTAGGGTTTAAACAAAATTAACAAAATTTCTTTTATAATCTTCAATATTCTATTTTTTTTGAATATTTATAAATGAATCGCTTCACCATAAGCAGCGGCAGCAGCTTCCATAATCGCTTCACTCATGGTAGGATGTGGATGTATAGATTGTACTATTTGCATAGCCGTTGTTTCTAATTTTCGGGCAACAATTATTTCGGCTATCATTTCTGTTACATTTTCTCCAATAAAATGCGCTCCTAAAATTTCACCATATTTTTTATCAATGATTAGTTTTACGAAACCATCTGTTTTTCCTGCTGCTTTTGCTTTTCCACTGGCAGAAAAAGGAAACTTGCCTACTAAAATTTCCAACCCTTGTTCTTTTGCTTTTTGCTCTGTAATGCCAACGCTGGCAACTTCTGGAGAACAATAAGTACAGCCCGGAATGTTTGAATAATCTAATGCTTGTGGTTGATACCCTGCAAGATGTTCTGCTGCAATAATTCCCTCTGCACTTGCCACGTGCGCCAAAGCGGGTCCTTTCACAATATCGCCAATCGCATAAATGCCATCTACATTTGTTTGGTAAAATTCGTTTACTTTTATTTTATCATTTTCTTTTTGAATTCCACACAGTTCAATTCCAATATTTTCTATATTAGCAACCACTCCAGTAGCACTTAGTACTATGTCTGCTTCTATTATTTTTTCTCCATCTTTAGAGTTCACCAATAATTGTACTTTTCCGTTTTCTCTTTTTGATTGCAATACTCTGGAGGAAGTTAGAATCTGCATGCCATTCTTGCTGTATATTTTTTCTAACGTTTTTCCTACCTCTTTATCTTCTGATGGAAGTATGGTGTCAAAAAATTCTATCAATGTTACTTGTGCGCCCATGGATTGGTAGAAGTAGGCAAACTCTACCCCAATGGCGCCTGCTCCAACAATTACCATCGTTTTAGGCAATGTAGATAATGCTAATGCGCCTCTATAGTCGATAATTTTTTTACCGTCTATGGGTAAAGCAGATAATTGTTTTGCTCTGCCTCCTGTAGCTAATAAAATAAAATTTGATTTGTAAATTTTTATACCACCTTCATTTAAGGTGACTTCTACCCGTTTGCCGGGTAATGCTTTTCCATATCCGTAAATAATATCAATGTTGTTTTTCTTCATTAAGAATTGAACACCTTTGCTCATGCTTTCAGCAATGTTTCTACTGCGATTGATGACTGCCGTAAAATTTGTTTTAATAGTTGAAATTTCAATGCCATATTCTTTAGCATGATTTAAATAATTAAAAACTTGGGCAGATTTTAATAATGCTTTTGTTGGGATACAGCCCCAATTCAGGCAGATACCGCCTAAGTTTTCCTTTTCTATAATGGCTACTTTTAAACCTAACTGTGCGGCTCGAATAGCAGCCACATAACCACCGGGTCCAGAACCTATAATTATTAAATCGTACTTATTCATACCTAATTTATTAGATAAATTTAGGTAATATTTATTTAGGCGGGATGAAATATTTATTGATAATTATAAATAAGGGAGCGAAAAATTAGTAGTGTATTGAGTGATATTTTAAACCTTAACATTTCCTGTTCTTTTCAATGCTCCCCATCCTTGCAGTTCTCCTTTTAGTGCTTTGTTGAATGATTTTATTAAAATAAAATACATCAACTGCCGATAAATAAATCGCTGTGGAATCATCCACCAAAGTTTATTGTATTTTTCTTTTTCAAAAGCAAATGCTAAAGCTGCGCCTGCAATATCTACTATTGAAAATATTAGATAATAAAGTAGGATATGACCAGGGCTTGCTGGTATAATATTGATTCCTGCAGCAATTAAACTAAGCACTAATAATATGTCTGCGAGCGGAGCTAAGAAGGGCAATAGGATTTGGTAGATCAGAATATTTGGCATTGCCACTAATCCCAAGAATTTATATTCTGGATTGAAGACAGTATCTCGATGCTTCCAGAAGCATTGCATTACCCCAAAACTCCATCTAAAACGTTGTTTGTAAAATTGTTGAAGTGTTTCCGGTGCTTCTGTATAAGAAATGGCATCTGTGCAATTGCGTACGGTATATCCCAACCGAAGAATACGTATGGTTAAATCACAATCCTCCGCAAGTGTGTCGGTGGTAAGTCCCCCTGCTTCCATGATAATATCTTTTTTGAAAGCCCCTATAGCACCTGGAACTACGGTAATGCAATTTAAAAAATCAAAGGCTCTTCTGTCAAAATTTTGTGAGGTAATATATTCAATACTTTGCCATTTTGTAATCATATTCACCTCATTTCCTACTTTTACATTTCCTGCCACGGCGGCTACTTCATCTTTATTATCTGCATTGTTTTTTTTATTAAACATCCGCATTAGTTGAGTAATGGCATCTGTTTTAAATTGCGAGTCAGCATCGATACAAACAACATATTCGCCTTTTGCTTGCTGTATTCCTACGTTTAATGCACTTGCTTTGCCACCATTTTCTTTGGATACAATAGTTACATTATTGTTGTTTGAAAAAGCATCTGTAACAACCTTTAAAGTATTGTCTTTACTGCCATCGTCCACAAATACGAGTTCTAATTCGGGATAATCTTGCTGTAATAAACTATTGATGGTGTGTACTGCATTTATCTCTTCATTATAGGCGGGGATGATTACACTTACCAGCCCTTGATGGGCTGAATAAAGTTGTTTGTCTTCCTTTGTTTTTTGTTGCCATGCCAATATTGCCATAAATATCATTCGCAACACAGATAAAAATATGCCTACCAAAAAAAGAGAAAAAATAAAATTACTTAATAAATTGGTGGCTGTTGCAAAGAAGGAACTGATTTGCATTTCCCAAGTTTTCTTAACTTTAGGCATTACTTCCTCTCTGGTTTTTCCCATTAATTCGGCAACCGTAGAAAATTGACATCCTCTGTCTTTGAAATATTTAATGATGCGAGGAAGAGCGTCCAAAGTAGCTTGCCTGGATTCTCCACCAGCATCATGCAATAGAATGATACTTGCCTTATTTTCCTCTGCCAAACGGATGGTTCTATTTACAATAGTATCGGCATTATCGGTAGCCCAATCATTTGGGTCTATGCTTTCTCCAACTGTAATATAATTATCATTTTTTCCAATTGCCAATGGTTTTATTTCTTCATACGTTTCTGGCTGGCTATCTGCATTGTAAGGAGCTCTAAATAATAAAGTGGTGTGTCCGGTGGCTGCTTCAATTAAAACGCGGGTAGTTTTTAATTCCCAAGAAGCTCTGTTGGGAGACATCAATGCTAAATTATGATGAGTGAAAGTATGATTGCCAATTTCATGTCCTTCTTTATAAATTCTTTTTAATATTCCAATATTTTTTTCAGCTTCTAATCCAACTACAAAAAAGGTAGCTTTGATTTTTTCTTTCTTTAGAAGGTCTAATATTTTAGGAGTGTATTCGCTACTTGGTCCATCGTCAAATGTGAGAATAATTTTATGACCAGGGCCAATCGGTGTGGTGTCTTCTGCAAATTTTTGATAGACAAATCCAGAGGGGAGTTGGGTGTAATTTTGCTCCGTAATGATTTGTTCTGCAGTATCTATTGCTAAATTTATTTTACCTGGTTGGGGTGGATAAATAATATTCAATAACTCACCCTCTCCTACAGAGGTAGGTTTTTGATTTGGATTAATAGGGATAGTTTTTAAAGCATTATAGTCAAATGGTTTTTCTTTAATAGAAGCATCGTTTAATGATCTGTTATAAAATTTCCAAATTCGTGGGTCTTCATTTCCCAATCGCCAGAGAGCCGTTCCTGCTAATCCATATTCATCTGAGAAGCGCAAAAAATTATAGGTAGTGGCAGCATCTACCAACCATACTTCATGTTTAATAGTTGTTTTTGCTTCGGTATTTAGATTTTCTTCATAGGTATAATGTAAGTTGTATGAATTATCATCATAATCAATTTTTGATCCACTTATTTTTGCTCTATCTATTGCTTTTGCATAACTAACATCCTCTACTCTTTCGTCGTCCCATTCAGGAGGATTTGTTTTCCAGTCATATCCATATCCTGCTAATCCTAAAATAATTTTATCACTCTGCATTTTTGCCGCTGCCAAATCCACCATTTTCTCCACCCATTTTTCACCAGCTATTGGCCCCGGTTGGGTATTGTTGTTATATTGGTCATAAGCCATTAAAACAATGTAATCATTGTAGTTTATAAGTTTTTCAAAATCATAATCTGCATTGTCAACTGCAACATCTTGTGTGACAATGAGTCCTTTGGAATGTAATGTATTGTATAATTTTTGCTGAAAATTATTTAAAGGTTCATTGGTTTTTTCTATTAATTCTTCAAAATCGACATTGATTCCTTGTAGTTTATATAACGAAAGGGTATCTACTAAATTTTGAATAAATTGTTGTTGTATGTTTGGGTTTATTAATATTTCATGTAATAATTTACCATCAAAACTTTGTTTGTCGGAATTAAAATTAGACAACATGGGCATAATTTTTATGCCTTTGCTACGCATGGTGTCTAATGCCTCCAGGTCAATCTTATTTATGATTCTACTCGGGTTTTTTGGGTCTATAAAAAACCATTCCGGAAATATGATATTGATTTTATTGCCATACTTTTGTAGCGAAGCCATGGAAGCTGCTTTGTCCCACGCCGTAAAAAATGCAGCTCTAACATATTTTGTAGTAGCCTTGTTTTTTTGTACAGTTGGTTTATAAGAATGGTCTTCTTTTATAACTTTCTTCAATAAAAAATCTTTGATTCCCTTGTATTTCACGTTTTTAATGTGCTTTGTTTTTGCATTGTCCGCAGGAATAGTGAAATTGCTTCTGTAGCTATCTACTTCGTTCTGATAATCTAAAGCAGTCGGATTTTTTTCTTTGTAAAAGGTAATTCCAACTACGATAAATAAAAAGACGGACAAAAATAAAAATATCCTTCCTGCCCATTTAAAGCTATAATATCTAACCTTGTTGTCTGTTTGGAATATTTGACCTTTGTGTTGCATTTGGATATAGTATTAAAAATAGTAACATACAAAGATAATGTAAGATTAAGGTACGAAGTGTGTAAATGAATACCCCACAAATTATAAATAAACTTAATAAATATTTAGGGGCGTTGTAATGCCTATAAAATAGTAGCTATAGAAACTTTTTTTGTAATTTTACTTTCGCAATGAAAGAAATAATACAATCCTTAGCTACTCAATATCAGAAAGAATTAATCGCTGTCCGCAGGTACTTGCACGCCCACCCCGAATTAAGTTTTGAAGAAGTAGAAACCGCCAAATTTATTGCTTCTAAATTGCAAGAATTCGGCATTGAACATCAAACAAACATCGGTGGAAACGGAATTGTAGGATATATAAAAGGAAAAAATCCCGATAGCAAAACAATAGCACTTCGTGCAGATATAGATGCTTTGCCTATTTTTGAAAAAAATAATTGTTCTTATACTTCACAAAACGAAGGTGTCATGCACGCCTGTGGCCATGATGTACATACTACCTGTTTGTTGGGCGCAGCAAAAATCTTGAACCAAATAAAAGAAGAATTAAATGGAACGATTAAGCTGATATTTCAACCAGCAGAAGAAAAACTTCCCGGAGGTGCCTCTATTATGATAAAAGAAGGCGTATTAAAAAATCCAACAGTAGAAAGTATTTATGGGCAACATGTATTGCCGCAATTGGAAACAGGAAAAGTGGCGTTCAAGTCTGGTATTTCTATGGCGAGTTGTGATGAGATTTTTATCACCGTAAAAGGCAAAGGCGGACATGGTGCCGTACCGCATTTAGCAGTGGACCCCATTTTGATTGCGTCTAACATTGTTATCGCATTGCAACAAATAGTGAGCAGAAACGCCAATCCTCTAATGCCGAGTGTGCTGTCTATCGGAAAATTTATTGCAAATGGTGCAACCAATATTATCCCGGAAGAAGTAAAAATGGAAGGCACTTTCCGAACATTTGATGAGAAATGGAGAAAAGAAGCACACGAAAAAATAAAAACCATTTGTGAATCTATTGCAGAAGGTTTTGGAGGCACTTGTGATGTGTTGATAGATGTTGGTTATCCGTTTTTAAATAACGATGAAATATTGACAAATAATGCTTTTCAATTAGCCAAAGAATATTTAGGAGAGGAGCATGTGGAGGAAATGCCAGCACGCATGACTGCCGAAGATTTTAGTTATTATTCGCAAGTAGTTCCTGCTTGTTTTTATCGCTTAGGAACAGGCAATGCCGCCAAAGGGATTACCTCTCCCGTGCATACCCCAACATTTGATGTAGATGAAAATTGCTTAAAAATTGGTGCAGGATTAATGGCATGGATTGCCGCTAATACGTTAAAATAAAATGTGACCACGACTGGACTCGAACCAGCACGCCGTTTCCGGCACTACCACCTCAAAGTAGCTTGTCTACCAATTTCAACACGTGGCCAATAAGTGAAAGAAGATTGCAAAGATAATTTATTTAAGGAATATTTTGTCAATAACAATGAAATAACAAGACAGAAACATTGCAGCCACATTCTAAAAAAGATTGGCAGCAATTTTGATTATAATACCTAAACAAGAAAAAATATCAGCATGAAAAAATTATTCTTTGCTTCACTTTTGACAGGATTGTCAATGGTAGCATTAGCAGCAACGCCAACATCAGTAAAATCGCAACAAAAAAAAATAGAAATAGACATGTTTCCTAAAGCTCCAGTAGGATACAAACAAGTATATATTCAAGTACCGACTCAAAAAAATGAAAATGATTTTAAAGTAGAAGTTTATGTAGGAAAAAATCAATTAGTGGATTGTAATAAACATTTCCTCACAGGTGAAATGAAAGAAGAGAATTTAGATGGATGGGGATACACTTATTATACCATAAAATCAGACGGAAATATAGCCGGAACGATGATGGCATGTCCGGATAATATAAAAACGACTAAGTTTATTCATTTACAACCACAATTATTGAGATATAACAGCAAATTGCCCATCGTGCTTTATGTTCCCGAAAATCTTGAAGTGAAATACAAAATTTGGAGTGCGGGAAAGGTAATGCAAAAAGCAAAAACAGTGGCTGCACTTACAACCACTATCAATTCAGTAAATAATATTGAAAATAAAAGATGGAAATTAATTGAGCTAAATGGCAAAAATGTGAATGGCAATGCTGAAACACACTATATTATTTTCCATTCAAAAAATGGTAAAGTAGAAGCAAAAGCCAACTGTAATATCCTTTTGCGTGATTATAAAATTAAAAATGAATTTCAATTGAAAATTGCGGACGGCATATCCACCCTGATGGCGTGCCCAGATAATATGGAACAAGATTTTTCAGCAGTATTGTCTTTAGCAGACAATTTTACTACAGATGGAAAAACACTGTCGCTTAATAAAGCAAGAATGGCGCCATTAGCAAGATTTGAATTAGCAAAATAATTTAGTATAACAACCTTCTTTGGATTTTCCTTCTAGGTGATATTCAAAGAAGGTTTTTTATTTATATCAAAATGAAAACATTTTTTCTTTTATTTTTTTGGTCGATTTTTGGAATGACCATGGCGAAAACTCCTACTTGCAAGAATATACTCGACAGCAACGCTGTTTTGAAACTGGTAAAACAAAAAGGACTATTGCTAAAAACTTATGATTCACCGGAAGACCAATTAGATATAAACCATCCACCAAAAATTACTTTTGATGCAATAAAATGCCAATGGATGGTGGTTTCTGCAAAATATACCACCACTAAAAAAGGAAAATGTAAATACACGAATGGTTGTACCATTGCTACAGAATTATTGGTTACAATAGATGCTAAAACAGCAAAAATTTTGAGTAAGAAAAAAACACAAAAAACATATCCTAATTACGAATAAAGAATTTGGATAGAAATAATAGAGTATGCTTTAACTTCAAAAAGTTAGTATCTTTATAAATTCATTTATTGACTATTTTAATTTAAACACTATGAGTAAATTGATTATAAACAAATTGGATTATGCTAGAATTAAAAGAAGCATAGAGGATGCAAGACAATTTAGAGCCATTAACGCTGCTGAGTCAGAGAAATTGATGAAAGAATTAGACTCGGCAGAAATAGTAGCACCAGAGGCAATACCCTCCAATGTGGTAACGATGAACTCGATAGTAAAGTTGACTTTTTTGAATAATAATAAACCTATACAATTTCAAATTGTATATCCTGATAAGGCCAATATGAAAGAAAATAAAATTTCTATTTTTTCACCTATTGCAACGGCTTTAATTGGATATAAAGTAGGCGATGAGATAGATTGGATGGTGCCTGCCGGAATGACTCATATTCGAATTGATGAAATTGTGTATCAACCAGAGGCCTCCGGCGATTTTACCCTGTAATTTTTTATTCAATTCAATAAACGCTTGGCGTTTTCTACTGCTTCTTTTGGAGGGTTGTTGCCGCTGAGCATTACTGCTATTTCATGCAGGCGTTCATCGCCCAACAATACTTTTATTTCTGTATATGTTTTTTCTTTTTCGTGGTTTTTGTAAACGAAAAAATGACGATTCGCTTTGGCAGCCACTTGTGACAAGTGAGTAATAGAAACTA
>ERZ724520.296-NODE-296-length-27025-cov-12.575825_pt1 | contig 27025 bp, 22 predicted proteins | sample MGYA00376053_ERZ724520 | MGnify/ENA primary metagenome ERZ724520 (study PRJEB28724, sample SAMN07190886) | activated sludge metagenome | isolation source: activated sludge of sewage treatment plant in Hong Hong | place: USA: Christiansburg, Virginia | collected...
TTGAAGGATGCGGTGGCTATAAAGCCCTTTTTGCGTAATGACATTTATATCCTGGAGACGTGCCGCTTCAATGGCACGTGCCATTGAAATATCCAGTTCACTCCGGTCCGATGACAGAAGTTGTATGCCTAATTCAGAGGGTGGTGTGCTGGTGTTATCACTCCCTGAGCCGCTGCTACCACCAGATCCTATGTTGCCTTGACCGGATTGAGCCGGAGGGGGAGCAGAAGCACTGTCTTTTGAACTATCTTCGGCATCAATGCTAGAAAACTGAAAAAATAGATCAAAGCAACGCTCGAAGGTTAGGCTGTCTTGCAGACTCTTTGCTAGCGTACAAGACAGTGCGTCGTGAAAGCGGCGGCGATCGGTATAGCCAATGACGGCAATGGCATGTACGGCATCTGCTAGTTCTGGAGGGGATACGAGCAGTCCGTTATTGCGCAAAAGTGCCGCGAACTCAGTGAGCTTCCGTTCCATGTATTCTTCTCCCCTCGGAAGAGGCTGCTTATCGCTTCTTTAGAAGCGAAGGAAGCTTTTCGCGAATTCGCTCTACATCATCTTGATGTTTAAGTAGGACGGCCAGAGTTTTTTCAACCCATACGGCATCAAGGGCCTCAACATTCAGCAGTAAGAGTGTTCGTGCCCAGTCAATTGTTTCACTTATGGCAGGTGCTTTGCGTAGATCCTGCGCACGCAGGCTCTGCACGAAACTAACGAGAGGTTCACGTAATTTCTCAGGAAGTGATGGCACTTGGCTGGCCAGAATTTTGCATTCCAGCGATTGGTCAGGATAAGAAATATAAAGGTGCAAGCAGCGACGCTTTAAGGCATCGGACAGTTCGCGCTGGTTGTTGCTGGTCAAAAGTACCAGTGGTTTTTTGTGGGCTTTTACTGTGCCTATTTCAGGAATAGAAATTTGGTAGTCAGATAGTAGCTCAAGAAGAAACGCTTCAAACTCTTGGTCAGATTTGTCAATTTCATCAATCAGAAGTACAGCGCCTTCGTCAGATTGCAGTGCAGATAGCAGTGGTCGTGGCTCTAGAAACTCAGTGGAATAAAAAATATCACCGAACTGATGTAAGCGCTCAACGGATTCAGAAAGCCCTTGAGCTCCACGAAGAATATCACCTAATTGTTCTTTAAGGACTTGCGTATAAAGTAGCTGCTTACCGTACTTCCACTCATAGAGGGCTTTGCTTTCATCAAGCCCTTCGTAGCACTGTAGGCGAATCAGAGGGCGCTGGAAGAGAGCACTTGCTGCTTTGGCTAACTCGGTTTTTCCGACGCCGGGAGGGCCTTCTACCAAAATCGGCTTTTCCAATTGAGCCGCCAAAAAAAGTGTCAGTGCAACATTCTCTGAAGCGATATAGCCATGGCTTTCAAGGTCTTTACGCAGGCTATCGGCAGTGAAGTTTTTACTGGAAAAAAGAGCCATTAATTATTCCTGCGTTATTCAGCCATTACCCAAGGGCGGCCATCAACGGGATGATGTGTCACGTAGAACGGCACATCAAATATGCGCTCTAGTAAGGCTTTGTCTGAGAAGTCATCTGGTGAAGCATCCGCGCAGAGCACGCCATTGCGTAATGCAATCAATCGGTCAGCGGTACGTAAGGCAAAGTTGATATCATGGGTGGAGAAAAATACCGTTGCACCTTCGGCAGACTCCTGACGCAAGTGGTCACGTAGTCGTCGCTGATGCGGCAGATCGAGGGCGGTTTGAGGTTCATCAAGCAGCCATAATCGTTCGGAAGCGATAGGGTGCAGGCGCATTTGTAACCAGGTGCGCGCCAGTTGCACTCGCTGCCGCTCTCCTCCGGACAGGTCGTCGTAATGACGGCAAGCTAATGAATCAAGCTCCCAGATAGAGAGTGCCTGTTGGTAAAGCGCTACGGCATGGTCTCCGCCGCCACCATGTGGATACATAGCCAAGCACATGATATCGCGCACACAGCCATGTAGTTGGTCAGCATGCTGCTGAGGTAGAAATGATCGGCGCTTGGCCAGATCCTGCAATGGCCATGAGGCTAGGGGTGTGCCGTTCAGGAATATTTCCCCATCCGGTTTTAACCCATGCAGGTAGCGTCCTTCACCCGCACATAACCGGAGCAGTGTGGATTTACCCGCGCCGTTTGCTCCAATCAGCGCTGTGCAGCCAGCCGATACAGCGATAGAGATATCATGCAGAACTTTCGTATTACCGTGGTGGCAGCCAACATTTTCCAGTACCAGTGTCACGACCGATTTCTCCTCAGAAACAGTAGAAGAAATGCCGGTGCTCCAACCAGTGCGGTCAGTACACCAACAGGTAGCTCCATTGGGTAAATCAGGCGTCGTGCCAACAGATCAGACAATACGGCCAATGTCATGCCAAGGGCTAGGGTGGCAGGTAAGAGCAGACGGTGCTGAGCCAGTCCGAGTCGTCGGGCCATATGAGGTGCCAACAGACCGATAAAGCCGATCCCACCGGATTGAGCGACAGCAAGTGCCACCAGCAGTGATGTCACCCCAAGGATCTGTCGGCGAAAGTGATGAATGTTGATGCCCAGATGGATTGCTTCAGATTCACCCAATTGCCAGACATCAAGTGCTTGGGTCTTTCGTGCTGTCCAAATGATGCAGGCGGTCAATGCTGCCATGCTGGCTAAAAGTAATGGCCATTCGGACAACGTGAAACTGCCCATCAACCAGAAAATAGCGCTACGAAGTGTGGTTGCATCGCCAACACTCAGAATCAAATTAATCAGTGCCGCAGCAAGTGAGTTGATGGCAACCCCCGCCAGCAATAGTTCTGCATTGTTACCGCGCAGCTGCCGGCCCAGCAAAAGAATCAGTGCCAGTGTCCCTAGTGCTCCAGCAAAGGCACTTAATGGCAATAGCCATAATCCACCCAAGCCAAGGCTGATGGCGATAACAGCCCCTAGGCCAGCGCCGGCAGAGATACCGAGCAGTCCAGGCTCTACCAATGGATTACGGAAGAAGGTCTGCAATAGCAGGCCAGCCAGTGCCAATGCGGCACCTGTAAAGGCCGCCAACAGTATTCGCGGGAGCCGTAGCTGCATCCAGACCTCGTTTGGCAAGGCAGCAAAATCACTTGCCGCCAAGCCTAGAGTGACCGTAGCAGATACGAAAAGTAGGAAAAGGGCAGTACGTGAATTTATCACGGCAAGAATGACAGAGAGGATGATAAAAGATGCCATAGCCTAGCTGTGACGAGCATGCTAAACCAGTGCTTATTGCTCAATTGGAGTCAAGACATGCTAAGCGGTTTCGTTAAACCCGAATTTACTGCGGTTGCCGATGCCTTTTATCGGACGCTGCCAGAAGGGCAAAAGGCAGGTGGGGCTGCACTGTGTGTTTATTACCGTGGTCAGCCGGTAGTGGATATATGGGCAGGCTCTCGTAACCGACAGAATGAGGCTTGGGCTGCCGATACGCTCTCGCTGTCATTTTCTACTACCAAGGGCATTATTTCGACGCTGCTACATCAGTTGGTGGATCAGGGCGCGGTCAGCTATGACGCCCCCGTAGCGCATTACTGGCCTGCTTTTGCTGGAAGAGACAAAAGTAATATTACCGTTAGGCATCTGCTCACACATGAGGCGGGCCTGTATGGCATTCGCTCTCTCATCGCAGACGCATCAGAGATGCGTGACTGGGAGCACATGCTTCGCACTATGGAAGCAGCATCACCGGCTCATCATCCTGGGCAGCAAAATGGATACCATGCGCTGACCTACGGATGGCTGGTGGGTGGCTTGATTGAAAAAGTGACAAGTCAGCCACTGGCAAACACTTTGAAGGAGTTACTGGCAGATCCGCTTAATCTTGATGGCTGTTACATTGGCGTGCCCGATGACGAGCTAGAGCGATGTGCTGATCTGATTGTGCCTGAGCGAAAACCCCGGGTGGAGAGTGGCAATGTGCCACGCAAGTCGCTTATGAAAAAAGCCTCTGCTCAAATGATGGATGCAGGGTTAGCGTTAGTCGGTTTTGATGCCGACACGTTTCAGGAGGCGATGATTCCCAAAGGTATGAGTCGATTCGACTGGAATGCCACTGAAACAAGGCAAGCAGTGATTCCTGGTGCCGGAGGTATGTTTACAGCACGCTCACTGGCGCGTATTTATTCCGCGCTTGCAAACAATGGCGAATATGACGGGGGTCGAATTCTTTCGCCAAATAGTTTAGGTGCCATTTCAGTTGTCCAAAATACTAAACGAGGTGTCGTTATTCCACTGCCTATGCGTTGGCGTTTGGGATATCACCGTGTATTTACGACGGGGCCGCGCACCCCTAATGCTTTTGGTCATTTTGGTTATGGGGGATCTGGCGCATGGTGTGATCCCTCGCGAGAATTGGCAGTAGGCTATACCGTAAATTATGGCAGCGGTTCTCCATTTGGAGATTTGCGAATTTCACGCATTAATACTGCGACGATCAATGCAGCGGAGCGAGTTTCTGCACAGTGAATGCATTACTTTAACCCATTAAAAACGCCCGGAAAGGGCGTTTTTAATGGGTTAAAGATCATGGATATCAGATGGTCTGAATTGATCCAGAAAGATGTGGCTTACCACTGCGCTGATCATTCAAGCCAAAAGTGAAGCTGCCATCACCCTGAGGCTCAGAATGGAAAGCTACTTTTGCCGGCAGTAATACCGGTAGTTTGAACTGAACATCAATTTTACAGGCATCAGGAATACGTCCTTCCATCGCAGCCAGACAGCGGGCTTTGGACCACATGCCGTGTGCAATAGCGCTTGGAAACCCAAAGAGCTTGGCTGTAAAAGCATAGAGATGGATGGGATTACGATCACCTGCAATGGCGCCATAGCGACGACCTATATCACCAGGAACATTCCACTGCACAATTGCGGTTGGTGATACGACTGACTTTTCCTTTCGGGGTGATGTGGATTTGCCGCTTTCAGCTCCACCAGCCTGTCGGCGCAGCATTGTACTAACACACTCCCAGACCACCTCATTGCCCGAAACAAGGGTAGTGAGAATGTCGAACTGCATCCCTTTTTCATGCGAGCGCAGATTCGCTGGTTTTGCGATGATGGTCAGAATTTCCGATGCACTGACAGGGCGATGCTGGGTAATCAGGTTCTGAATATGCACCAAGCCCATAGCCGCAAAGGGGAAAGATGAATCTGTTATCAGGCTCATGTGCAATGGGAATGCCAGCACAAAGCCGTAAGTTACCGGTAAAGTTTCACGCTGGCTAAAGCCACAAACACGGTTGTAGGCAGCCAGATTCTCGCGATCAATTTTTACATCACGCAAGACCAGCTCGAGCGCAGGTAGCTCGGTACCTTTCTTTCCCGACAAGCTTCCCAGTAAGGCGCGCGAGTAGAGTGCGAGTGTGCTCGGGAGGGCATTAAATTCACGTACAGCCATTATCAAGACTCCAGTGAGGGTATAAAAAGGAGAGAGCAATTGCTCTCTCACAATTCATTTGTATCAGGCACCGATCAGCGACTGGCCACACACACGGACAATGTTGCCATTGACGCCGGAAGAGGCAGGAGAGGCATACCAGGCAATTGCTTCAGCAACATCTATAGGCAGGCCGCCCTGAGACATCGAGTTCATACGACGTCCAGCTTCACGGATAGCAAATGGAATGGCCGCTGTCATCTGTGTTTCGATGAATCCAGGTGCCACAGCATTGATAGTAATGTTTTTGGCAAACAGTATCGGAGCCATCGAGTTCACCATGCCGATAACGCCAGCCTTACTCATGCCATAGTTGCTTTGCCCCATATTGCCGGCAATACCGGAGATGGAGGACACGCAAATAATACGGCCGTTGTCGCGGATGACACCTGCAGCGAGAAGTGCGTCGTTGATGCGCTCTTCAGAAGACAGGTTGATGTTCATCACCATGTCCCACTGCTGCTGTGTCATGTTGGCCAATGTTTTGTCACGAGTGATGCCTGCATTGTGAACAATAATGTCCACGCCACCATGATGGGCCTTCACGTGTTCAGCAATCTTCAACGGCGCATCGGCGGCAGTGATGTCTAATGCCAAAGCGGAGCCGCCGATCAGGCTGGTGACTACTCGTAAGTCATCCGCCAGTGCAGGAATATCGAGACCAATCACGTGAGCGCCATCACGCGCCAATGTTTTGGCAATTGCTTCACCGATTCCGCGAGAAGCCCCTGTAACTAATACAACCTTGCCTGCCAATGGCTTTGCCCAATCCAGCTTGGCTTTAGTGGTGCATGCTGAGATGCGTACAACCTGTGCGGATACATAGGCAGAGCGAGGCGACAAGAAGAAACGTAAAGAAGACTCTAGTTGGTCTTCAGCGCCAGGGGCCGCATATACAAGCTGTGCTGCGCCACCTTTTTTCACTTCTTTGCCGAGCGAACGAATGAATCCTTCCAATGCGCGCTGTGCAGTCGCCTGGCGAGGGGTATCACACGATTCAGGTGTGCGGCCAAGTACGATGATGCGGCTGCATTCAGCCAACTTGCGCATGACTGGGTGGAAGAAGTGATAGACCTGTACAAGGTCATCGCTGCAAGTAATACCACTGGCATCAAATATCAGCGCCTTGAACTTTTGCTCCGTATCCACTTCAGGATTCCAGACCTTGGCATTAAGGCCAGAAGCAGTTGCTATCTTGGTGACCTGATCCTGCGCATAGGTGTGCACTTCAGCCTGAATGTTGTTCAGAGTGGACGCTGCAGCGCCGGTTAACTGGCCGCCGGGAGCAGCCCCCAAAAGGACGGCTCCGGAAATGACAGGCATGCCCGGCTGAAAGCGATCCAGATTAAGAGGCATCGGCAGGCCAAGGTTCTTGGCCAGCAGGCGGCCAAGTGCGGAGTTCGCGAACAGGGTATAACGGTCACTCATGACATCGTCCTTTGGTTTCTGGCGCAGGGAGCGCAAGGCGGAGGGAGGGCTTCCGGAAGTGGCCGGATTAAGGGGGCGCACTTTAGCAGAACCCAGGCGCACTGGCATTGACCGGAATATGGCAAAATATCTGCCGCCAGACAGGCAGAGCCTTTTTCCGTGCTCATTCTGTCCAGTGCGGAGCGCAGGCTAGCAAAGGCCATCTCGCAGTTCATTTGCCGTAACGCCCTTTAATTTCTGTTTTTAATGCCAATTCCAGTGGCGGTTTCTATGCTAGGGTGCCGTCATCGTAAAACCAGCAGGAGTCTCCCCGCATGTCTTCCATTCGTCGTGTCGCCATCATCGGTGGTAATCGTATTCCCTTCGCCCGCTCCAATGGTGCCTATGGCACTGCGTCCAACCTGGACATGCTGACAGCGGCCATTGATGGACTGGTCAGTCGCTATAAGCTGGAGGGTGAGCGTCTCGGTGAGGTGGCTGCCGGAGCGGTGCTTAAGCTGTCCCGCGATTTCAACATGACCCGTGAAGTGGTGCTGAGTACCAAGCTAGCACCAGAAACCCCTGCATGCGATATGCAGCAAGCATGTGGAACCGGTCTTCAGGCACTCAATTACATTGCCAACAAGATTGCTACTGGCCAAATTGAGTGTGGTATTGGCGGCGGGGTTGATACCACCTCCGATGCACCGATTGCTGTTAGCGACGAGTTGCGTCAGTTCTTGCTGTCACTGAACCGTTGCAAGGACAACAAGCAGCGCCTTAAGGCGCTAACCAAGTTTCGCCCTAGCATGATGGGTATTGAAGTCCCCAATAATGGCGAGCCACGTACCGGTCTGTCCATGGGCGATCATCAGGCTCTCACGACCGCCGAGTGGGGCATTTCTCGTGAAGCTCAGGATGAGCTGGCTTTCCTGTCGCATAAAAATATGGCAGCGGCGTATGAGCGTGGTTTCTTCAAAGATTTGATCACCCCATACATGGGTTTGGAGCGTGACGATAATTTGCGTCCTGGCTCCACGATGGAGAAACTGGCGACATTGAAGCCCTGCTTTGGTGACAAAGAAAAGGGCACAATGACCCCTGGAAATTCGACGCCGCTAACAGATGGTGCATCGGCTGTGCTGTTGGCATCCGAAGAGTGGGCCAAAGCCCATAACTTTCCAGTGCTGGCTTATTTAAGCACTGTAGAGGTAGCGGCTATCGATTTTGTGCACAAGAAAGAAGGCCTGCTGATGGCTCCTGCTTATGCCGTTGCTCGCTTACTGGCCCGTACCGGCCTGACGTTGCAGGATTTTGATTACTACGAAATTCATGAGGCTTTTGCGGGTCAAGTTCTGTCCACGCTCAAGGCATGGGAAGATGCAAAATTCTGCAAAGAGCGTCTGGGTCTCGACAAGCCATTGGGCAGTATTGACCGTAGCAAGCTCAACGTGAACGGCTCCTCACTGGCAGCAGGGCATCCTTTTGCGGCTACTGGTGGTCGTATCGTTGCGTCAGCGGCAAAAATGCTCAATGAAAAGGGCAGTGGCCGTGTCTTGGTTTCCATTTGCGCAGCGGGTGGTCAGGGTGTTGTGGCGATCATCGAAAGATGATGGTTGATTGATACAAAAAAGCCCGCTTAATTGCGGGCTTTTTTGTGGGTCTAGTTATCGTGAAGATCACTATTAAAATTATGGGTGGTATTAATTATTTTTTATGCAGTCGTCCATGAAAACAGTTCGCGCATCTCCAGACATTTCACCGGCCTTGCGGTTGCACTCACTAACTTTTGCAAATATGGGTGGTACATTGGTCGCTTGAGTTTTCTTGCGCACACAAATAGCTATTGCTTGACGACGAGCCTCGCCAGTCAGGTCATCTGACATTTCGTTGCAGGCATTACGCGCAGAGTGACTAATGCTGGCCTGAGAAGCCATCACGCTATTTGCCAAGCCAAGAGTCGCTAGCAAAAGAAGAAAGCGGCATCCGTTGATTAATGTTATTTTTTTCATGACGTCCATTCCATGGGGATCGCGTATACAACTATCAATCAGTTTATAAATTATGTCGATCTGATTCTAGAAGGCTGGCTGGAATTTAGCATTTATTCAGTTATTTCCGATGAACGGCTTTATTTCCGGGTTATAACTTGTGATCTGCGCCTTGTTATTCTTTTCTCTGTAGTCTAGCTAGCAGGCTAGAGGTATCCCAGCGTCCTCCGCCCATTGCCTGAACTTCAGCGTAAAACTGGTCTACCAAGGCAGTGATGGGCAGTGTGGCCCCTGTCAGTCGGGCCTCGTTTTGGCAAATAGCCAGATCCTTCCGCATCCAGTCCACGGCAAACCCGTGTTCATATTCACCGGCTATCATGGTTTTATGGCGATTTAGCATCTGCCAGCTGGAAGCAGCCCCCTGAGAAACCGCTTCCATTGCCTTCTCCACATCAAGGTTGGCCTTTTCTGCGAAATGCATTCCCTCTGCTAAAGCTTGTACCAAGCCCGCTACGCATATCTGATTGACCATCTTGGTGAGCTGTCCATTACCGACTGGGCCCATATGGGTAATGGCGCGCGCGTAATGCCGAATAATGAGCTCAGCATCGGTAACATCAGTCTCAGATCCACCGCACATGATGGTCAGTTGGCCGTTAACGGCGCCTTGCTGGCCTCCAGAGACCGGGGCATCAACAAAGCGCGCCCCTGCGCTAGCAACACTGCTGGCAAGCTCTCGGCTAACGGAGGCAGATACCGTTGAATGGTCAATCAGTAGTGCTCTCGGTTTAAGGCCGTACAGCGCACCCTCTGGGCCCGTAATGACCTCACGTAGATCATCATCATTACCAACGCAGGTAATCAAAATATCCGCATTTTTGGCGGCACTGGCAGGTGATGGCGCCTTATTTCCGCTAAATTCGCTGCACCAAGCTTCGGCCTTGCAGAGTGTTCTATTAAACACCGTGACGCTGAGTCCGGCGCGGGCAAGATGGCCGGCCATGGGGTAGCCCATCGTGCCAAGTCCGATAAAGGCGATTGTGGTCATGATTTGATTCCTTTGTTGGCCAGCCCATCAAAACTACGTTGCTGAAGCGTTTATGCCAATCAGCAGACACAAAAAAGGCCGCATTAAGCGGCCCATTTTGAGGGTTCGGCGGTTAACGCTTACCCAGATCAGTAAAGTCACGTTGCGTGTGGCCAGTGTAGAGCTGACGCGGGCGACCGATCTTGTAAGGAGCCGAATGCATTTCCAGCCAGTGTGCGATCCAGCCAGGTGTACGGCCGAGAGCAAAAATGACCGTAAACATGCTAGGTGGAATGCCAATAGCCTTGAGGATGATGCCGGAGTAAAAATCTACATTCGGATACAGGCGGCGAGACACAAAGTAATCGTCCTTGAGGGCGATTTCTTCCAGCTTCATGGCAAGTTCAAGCTGCGGATCTTCGATACCCAGTGCGCTAAGAACTTCATCACACGTCTGCTTCATCACCTTGGCGCGAGGGTCAAAGTTTTTGTACACGCGATGACCAAACCCCATCAGTTTGGTGCTGTCGTTTTTGTCTTTTACGCGACGTATAAAGTCATCCAAGTTGGAGACGTCACCAATTTCATCGAGCATCTTCAGTACAGCTTCGTTGGCTCCGCCGTGTGAAGGACCCCAGAGTGCGGCAATACCAGCTGCGATACAGGCGTAAGGATTTGCACCGGTAGAGCCCGTCAGTCGTACTGTGGAGGTAGAGGCATTCTGCTCGTGGTCAGCATGAAGGATGAAAATGCGATCCATTGCCTTGGCTAGAACCGGATTCACTACGTAATCGGCACAAGGGGTGGCAAACATCATGTGCAGGAAATTTTCGGCGTAGCTCAGATCGTTGCGTGGATACACAAAAGGCTGGCCAGCGTTGTATTTATAGCTCATGGCTGCAATTGTCGGCATTTTCGCGATTAGGCGAATGGCGGCAATACGGCGATGCTCCGGATTATTAATGTCCAGATTGTCATGATAGAAAGCAGATAGGGCACCCACAACGCCACACATAACTGCCATCGGATGAGCATCACGACGGAAGCCACGATAGAAAAACTGTAGCTGCTCGTGAACCATAGTGTGATTGGTCACGCGGCCGACAAAGTCTTCCTTTTGTGCGGTATTCGGGAGTTCACCGTTCAGCAGCAGGTAGCAGGTTTCCAAGTAGTCGGACTTTTCTGCCAACTGCTCGATAGGATAACCGCGGTGCAGCAGTACACCCTTATCACCATCAATGAAGGTGATTTTTGATTCGCAGGCTGCAGTGGACATGAAGCCTGGGTCATAGGTGAAAAAGCCTTGGGCAAGGACTTCTTTCACATCAATAACGTCTGGTCCCATGGTGCCGGACGTGACGGGAAGATCAATCGACTTGTCGTCGATGGTCAGTGTGACTTTTTTACCCGACATGGCAGTCTCCTATACGAGCCATTTAATTCATGACTCTGGCTTCAGCGCGATCGAAGGTGATTTGCAAGCTTGGCTCTCCGGGGTCCGGAATGCGAAGACGGGGCAAAAACGCTTCGGGGAAGGCGCGCTAGCATAATTTGTGAGGGGATTTTGTCAACAAACGGTTACAGAAGAACTGTCTCTTTCTGCGCTAGATCAGTCCAAATGATCATCTTTATAGCGTGACTGACGAGTTCCTTTGATTTTGACCTCTCCTTGTTATGTTGACGGCTAGGAGCGACCCGGTAATAAAGGGTGCAGCAGAACCGAATATCAAACAACCGAGGGGGTGCCACACAATCATGTTACCCGTTTGTAATTCGGGGGGGGCAGGATTATACTTTGCGCCCGGTTTTGCGCTGGCACTTGTTTTTTCTTAAAGTCAAAGAAATTCAACGGCTTGGCGTTTTAAACCATGCTCTCCCTTAGGTCTGCCTCCACCGAGGCCCCGAACAGGAAACCCGCAGTGAAAAGCAATCGACCAGTCAATCTCAGCCTGTCGACCGTTTTGGCCGTCAATTCATCTCCGGTTGCCATCGCCTCAATTCTTCATCGTATATCTGGCGTGGTGATCTTCCTTCTTATCCCTGTTCTGCTTTATGTGCTGCAGCAGTCCTTGGCATCCGAGGCCGCTTTTGCAGCCATGAAAACGGATATCTTGGGCGGCTTGGTAGGGGGCTTTCTGGTATTTGTTGCCCTTGCTGGCCTGATTTTTCATTTGGTCGCCGGTATCAAACACCTTATTCAGGATTTCGGTGTGGCTGAGTCCTTGCAAGGCGGTCGCCTCTTTGCCTCATTGGCAATAGTGGTGGCAGGCATCCTCATTCTTTGTGCGTTAGCTTGGATGGTGCTCTGATGAGATACAGCGCAACGAGTTTTAGTCGTTCTGGCGTGTCCGACTGGCTGGCACAGCGTGTCAGTGCTTATATTCTGGCCGCCTATTTTGTGGTGATCGTCGGTTTTTTGCTATGCAATCCTGGCCTTGAATACGCGCAGTGGAAAGAGTTCATGAGCGGTAATGCCATGCGCCTCTTTTCATTGACGGCGCTTCTGGCACTGGCCGCCCATGCGTGGGTAGGTATGTGGACGGTCTTTACCGATTACTTGACCGAGCGTCAGATGGGAGCCAAGGCAACCATCATTCGCCTTGCTCTACAGACAGGCATGGTTATTGGTGTTTTTGTTTACGTGGTCTGGGGTATCCAGATCTTGTGGGGGAACTGATTCATGGCCGACGCAATCAACGCGACCAATATTCCGACTCTGACCTTTGACGCTGTAATTGTTGGTGGTGGTGGCTCTGGCATGCGTGCCTCGCTACAGCTAGCCCGTGCAGGTCTGAAAGTTGCGGTACTGACCAAAGTATTTCCAACTCGTTCGCATACCGTTGCAGCACAGGGTGGTATCGGCGCTTCGCTCGGCAACATGAACGAAGACAATTGGCATTATCATTTTTACGACACCATCAAGGGTTCCGATTGGCTCGGTGACCAAGATGCTATCGAGTTTATGTGCCGCGAAGCGCCAAAAATGGTGTATGAGCTGGAACATCTTGGTATGCCGTTTGATCGTAATGAAGACGGTACTATTTACCAGCGCCCGTTCGGTGGTCATACCGCTAACTATGGTGAAAAACCGGTTCAGCGCGCGTGTGCTGCAGCTGACCGTACGGGTCATGCACTGCTGCATACGCTGTATCAAGCCAATCTGGCAGCCAAGACAGAGTTCTTTGTTGAGTGGATTGCTCTTGATCTGATCCGTGACGAAGACGGTGATGTGCTGGGTGTGTCAGCCATCGATCTAGCAACGGGCAACGTGGCAATTTTTCAGGCCAAGTGCACGCTGTTTGCCACGGGTGGTGCAGGGCGTATTTATCAAGCATCGACCAATGCGTTCATCAATACCGGCGATGGCCTCGGTATGGCAGCTCGTGCCGGTATCCCGCTGGAAGACATGGAGTTCTGGCAGTTCCACCCAACTGGCGTAGCCGGTGCTGGTGTGTTGCTGACCGAGGGCTGTCGCGGAGAAGGTGGTCTGCTGCGTAACAAGAATGGCGAGCGTTTCATGGAGCGTTACGCGCCAAACCTGAAAGACTTGGCTCCGCGAGACTTCGTGTCCCGCTCCATGGATCAAGAGATTAAAGAAGGCCGTGGCTGCGGCCCGAACGGTGATTATGTAGTTCTCGATCTAACCCATCTGGGTGCCGAGACGATCCATAAGCGCCTGCCGTCCGTGTATGAAATTGGCAAGAACTTTGCCAACGTTGATTGCACTAAGGAACCGATTCCTGTGGTGCCGACCATTCACTATCAAATGGGTGGTATCCCGACCAATATCAATGGTCAGGTGGTAGTGCCAAAAGATGGCAACCCCAACACCGTGGTGAAGGGCTTCTATGCCATTGGTGAGTGCTCCTGCGTGTCTGTGCATGGCGCCAACCGCCTTGGTACCAACTCGCTGCTTGATCTCATTGTGTTTGGTAAGGCCGCAGGTGATCACATCATCGAGACGGTTGCCAAGGCGCCGGCTGCCCAAAAGCCGCTTCCTGTGGATGCTTTGGACAAGACACTGGCCCGCATTGCTCGTCTCGACAACTCCACTGGTGGCGAGTACAGCCAAGACGTAGCTAACGATATGCGTCGTGCCATGCAAACGCATGCGGGTGTATTCCGTACCCAGGCGTTGCTGGATGAAGGTATCGATAAGATCCTCGATATTGAAAAGCGTATTGCCAATATTCACCTTAAGGATAAGTCCAAGGTGTTCAATACCGGGCGCATTGAGGCACTGGAACTCGAAAATCTGATCGAAGCTGCTAAGGCCACGATCATCTCTGCTGCTGCCCGTAAGGAATGTCGTGGTGCTCACACAATGGTGGACTACGAGCGCCCAGTGGATGATCCCGAGTGCCCATTGGGTCGTAACGACAAAGAGTGGATGAAGCACACTTTGTGGTTCAAGGAAGATAATCGTCTTGACTACAAGCCAGTGAAGATGAAGCCGCTGACGGTGGATACTGTGCCACCCATGCCGCGTACCTTCTAAAGCTGTTCCGTTGCCCTCGTTAAGAAGAGGGTGACTGCGAGAGGGGAGGGAATTGAGATTTCCTCCCCCCGATCCGAGAATTGAAGAGGCACACCATGAGCGACGTGCGTATTTTTGAAATCTACCGCTACGATCCGGACAAGGACGAAGCGCCCTATATGCAAACCTATGAGCTTGAGCTAGATGGCTCCGAGCGTATGCTGCTCGATGCGCTGATCAAGCTGAAGGAAAAAGATGAATCGCTGAGCTTCCGTCGCTCTTGCCGTGAAGGCATTTGTGGTTCTGACGGCATGAACATCAATGGCAAGAATGGTTTGGCTTGTCTGGTCAATCTTAAGACGCTGCCAAAAAAGATTGTTGTTCGCCCACTGCCAGGCCTACCAGTGATCCGTGATCTGGTTGTTGACATGTACATGTTTTACAACCAGTACGAGAAGGTTCAGCCTTATTTGGTCAACAATACGCCACCTCCTGCTAAAGAGCGTCTGCAGTCACCGGAGCAGCGTGAAAAACTGGATGGCCTGTATGAGTGCATTCTGTGTGCTTGCTGTTCAACCAGCTGCCCATCTTTCTGGTGGAATCCAGAGAAATTCTTGGGGCCTGCTGCGCTGGTTCAAGCCTATCGCTTTTTGATCGATAGTCGCGATACGGCAACAGCTGAGCGTTTGGGCAAGTTGGATGACCCGTTTAGTGTATTCCGTTGCCGCGGCATCATGAACTGCGTAAGTGTTTGTCCTAAGGGGCTTAACCCTACTCGGGCAATTGGACATATTCGTACGATGTTGTTGAAGCAGGGGACCTGATCCCGTTAAAACCCGCCAGTTGGCGGGTTTTTTTTGATAGAGATCAATGGATTTCTAAGCGAGTGGGCCTGTACCCGTATCTGGGTAGCTCTTAATCAGGAACCGGTGCACAATACTTGCTAGGTGACGGTAGCTAGAGCGTAGCTACTGTTATCATGAGCATCGTCATTCAGTCTATATCAAGGTCTGAAAGCCGTTTCAGCCCACGTTTGATAGACTCAATTAGGGTATAGGGTCGCGAGGTCTTATCCAGACATCGCGGGTCATTGTGCAGAGAAGGCGAAACAGCACCGTTGCAGGTCAATATGGGCCGCTGCGGACTTCTCTCTATGGAAAATGAACATGCAAGACGGCCTCATGCTGCGACAGTGGAGCACTTCGCAGCTTTCAGCAGAAAATGCAGCTTACGTCGAAGAACTTTACGAGCAATTCCTCGTTTCTCCTCAATCCGTACCGGAAGACTGGCGCAGCTATTTTGAAAAGCTGCCGCGTGTTGCCGGTATCGCTCAGGACACTCCGCACAAGGGGGTCCGTGAACAGTTTCTGCTGCTTGCCAAGAACTCTACAAGAGCACGAGCTCTCCCAACTAGCCGTGTCAGTACTGAGCATGAGCGCCGCCAAGTGGCGGTGTTGCAGCTGATTGCAGGCTATCGAAATCGTGGACACCAACGAGCAAAGCTCGATCCGCTCGGCTTGATGCCGCGTGAAGACGTGCCCGATCTTGATTTGGTCGCACATGGGCTGAATAAGACGGATCTGGATACCGTGTTCAATACCGGTAACCTGGCCATAGGGAAGGAAGAATGTACGCTGGGCGAAATGGTCCAAGCGATGGAGGCCATTTATTGTGGCGCCATTGGTACAGAGTACATGCACATTGTGAATACAGCTGAGAAGCGCTGGATTCAGCAGCGCCTCGAAAGTGTGCGTGGTAATCCGAATTTTTCTGCCGAAACACGCAAGCATATTCTTGAACGAGTGACCGCAGCCGAAGGGATCGAAAAATATCTTGGCACCAAGTATGCCGGAGCTAAGCGGTTTGGCCTTGAAGGCGGCGAATCACTGATTCCCCTTCTCGACGGGCTGATTCAGCGTGGTGGTTCCTACGGTGTTAAAGAAGTCGTTATTGGTATGGCCCACCGCGGCCGTCTCAACGTTCTGGTCAATATTCTTGGCAAAAATCCTGGGGATCTGTTTAACGAATTCGAAGGGAAAGCCGTTACCAAGCATGGTTCCGGTGATGTGAAATATCATCAGGGTTATTCGTCGAATGTCATGACATCCGGCGGCGAGGTCCATCTGGCACTTGCGTTCAATCCCTCGCATCTTGAAATTGTATCGCCTGTGGTAGAAGGGTCGGTGCGTGCGCGCCAAGATCGACGGAATGATGAGCATGGTCGCCAAGTACTCCCCGTTAGCATTCACGGCGATGCTGCTTTTGCTGGTCAAGGCGTGGTTATGGAGACATTTCAGATGTCTCAGACCCGCGGTTACAAGACCGGTGGCACGATACATATTGTTGTAAATAATCAGGTGGGCTTCACCACCAGTATCAAGGAAGACTCGCGCTCGACTGAATATTGCACCAGTGTGGCCAAGATGGTGCAAGCACCAATCTTTCACGTGAATGGTGACGATCCGGAAGCGGTCTTTTTTGTAACGCAGCTGGCGCTGGATTTCCGTATGGAGTTCCGGAAAGATGTTGTCGTTGATATTGTTTGCTACCGTCGTCGCGGCCATAACGAAGCAGATGAGCCATCTTCTACGCAGCCACTGATGTATCAGGTAATTTCCAAGCTGCCGACTACGCGTGCCATCTACGCAGATCATTTGGTTAAGAGCTCAGTGCTCAGTCAAGTGCAGGCGGATGACATGGTCGAGGAATATCGCAAAGCCCTTGAAGCCGGCCGTCACGTGGTTGAGGCACTGGTGCGTGAGCCGAATAAGACATTGTTCGTCGACTGGACACCTTACTTGGGTCATGCGGTTGTGGATGAGTGGGATACTGGTGTTCCCATCAAGACATTGCAGGAGCTTGGTAAGAAGCTGGAGAAATTGCCAGAAACCTTTGTTGTGCAAAAGCAAGTTCAGAAAGTATTAGAAGATCGGACAAAAATGTGGTCGGGTAATCTCGAGTTCAATTGGGGTGCCGCGGAGACATTAGCATATGCCACCGTGCTTAATGACGGCCATCTGATTCGTATTACTGGGCAGGATGTTGGCCGTGGCACGTTCTCGCATCGTCATGCGATTTTGTACAGTCAATTAGATAATACGGCGTATGTGCCGCTAAAAAATATCGATCCAGCCCAGCCGTCTTTCGAGATGTATGACTCGCTACTTTCCGAAGAGGCTGTACTGGCATTCGAGTACGGCTATTCAACGACTGCGCCAGAGTGCCTGAATATATGGGAAGCCCAGTTTGGTGATTTTGCCAATGGCGCACAGGTTGTTATTGATCAGTTCATTTCTTCCGGTGAAACCAAGTGGGAGCGTTTGTGCGGTTTGACGCTTCTATTGCCTCATGGTTTTGAAGGGCAAGGGCCAGAGCACTCATCTGCACGTCTGGAACGCTTCCTGCAGTTGTGTGCTGAGCACAATATGCAAGTTTGTACGCCGACAACACCAGCCCAAATTTTTCATCTGTTACGTCGTCAAGTTGTGCGCCCGTTACGCAAGCCTCTGATAATCATGTCGCCCAAGAGCTTGCTGCGTCACAAGTTGGCCGTCAGTACTCTTGAAGATTTAGCACATGGTCAATTTCAGACAGTGATTCCTGAAGTTGATGCAATCAAGCCCGCCGACGTGACACATGTCATTCTGTGTGGTGGTAAGGTGTATTACGATCTTTTGGAGAAGCGTCGCGAGTTGAATCGTGATGATGTTGCCATCATTCGTATTGAGCAGCTTTATCCTTTTCCTGAGAAAAAGCTCGCAGAAGCACTGGCCCCCTACAAGAAGGCAAAGAGCATTGTCTGGTGTCAGGAAGAGCCAATGAACCAAGGAGCTTGGTTCTGCTCCCAGCATCATATTCATAGTGTTGTCCGTGAGTGGAACGATAAGCTGCGCACGCGCTATGCAGGTCGTCCATCATCGGCTGCACCTGCATGCGGATCTGTGTATCTGCATGCCAAGGAGCAGGCTGCGCTGGTTGAAGACGCATTAAAATCCTGAGCATTGAAGAAATTACAAAAGGAACTCAGAAAATGGCCATCGAAATCAAGGCTCCGGTTTTTCCCGAATCTGTCGCGGACGGTACGGTTGCTACCTGGCACAAGAAGCCGGGGGAGGCCGTTGCCCGTGATGAGCTGATTGTTGATATTGAAACTGACAAGGTCGTGCTTGAAGTGCTTGCTCCTGCGGATGGAGTGATTTCCAAAGTACTGAAGAATGAAGGCGATACCGTATTGTCACAGGAAGTCTTGGCGATTTTTGAGGAGGGTGCTGCTGCGGCCGCTCCGGTTGCCGCGACTAAAGTGGCTCCTGCATCAGAGCCTTCAGTGACCGCAGATGATGCTTTGAGTCCTGCTGTGCGCAAGATGATTGCCGAGCACAACCTTGATCCAGCGAAAATTTCTGCTACGGGTAAGGGTGGACGTCTTACCAAGGAAGATGTTGATAATCATCTCAAGAAACCTGCTGCTCCTGCAGTAGTAGCTCCTGCTGCTGTGCCTGCACCTGCCGCACAGGCTATTGCCATGGCAGTGGGCGATCGTGTTGAGAAACGCGTGCCCATGACGCGCTTACGTGCCAAAGTGGCTGAGCGATTGCTTGAGGCCAAGCAATCGACTGCCATGCTCACGACTTTTAACGAAGTAAATATGAAGCCGGTCATGGAACTGCGCAAGCAGCATGCCGAGAAGTTTGAGAAGGTTCATGGCGTACGCTTGGGCTTTATGTCCTTTTTTGTTAAAGCGGCGACAGAGGCTCTTAAACGTTTTCCTGCAGTAAATGCCTCTATCGACGGTACCGACATTGTTTATCACGGCTTTTATGACGTGGGTGTGGCAGTGTCATCTGATCGAGGCTTGGTTGTGCCCATTCTGCGCAATACAGAGCAGATGAGCCTCGCTGAAGTCGAAAAAACAATTGGTGACTTTGGTAAGAAGGCAAAAGACGGCAAGTTGACGATTGAGGAAATGACTGGAGGCACCTTCACCATTTCTAATGGCGGCGTATTCGGTTCGCTTCTGTCTACTCCAATCCTGAATCTCCCGCAGACCGCTATTCTCGGTATGCACAAGATTCAAGAGCGACCAATGGCCGTAAATGGTCAGGTTGTCATTCAGCCGATGATGTATCTGGCACTGTCGTATGATCACCGCATGATTGATGGCAAAGAGGCAGTTAGTTTCCTCGTTGCGATTAAGGAACTAGTGGAAGATCCAGCCCGACTGTTGCTGGAAATCTGATGTGATGTGCCCTGCCTAAGGCAGGGTATGTTTGTCGTTACGTTCACACGAAAGGGAACGGATCCATGTCACAAAGTTATGATTTGGTCGTGATTGGCGGCGGACCGGGTGGTTATGAAGCGGCTATTCGCGCTGCTCAGCTCGGTATGAAGGTTGCCTGCATCGAAAAACGTTTGCATAAAGGTAAGCCGGCTCTCGGTGGTACCTGCCTGAATGTCGGTTGTATTCCTTCTAAGGCACTGCTTGATTCGACGCATAAGTATCATGATGCAGCGCATGAATATGCCATACATGGCATCAAGATCGAAAAGATCAGTTTTGATGTCAGCGCCATGCAGGCGCGTAAAGATACCGTTGTGGGTAACCTGACCGGAGGCATTGCTCAGCTTTTCAAAGGAAATGGTATTACTTGGTTGCAGGGCACGGGCAAGCTGCTAGCCGGTCGTCGAGTTGAGTTCACTCCGCTGGATGGTACGGTAGAAGTCATTGAAGCAAAGAATGTCATTCTGGCCAGCGGTTCGGTACCGGTAAATATTCCTGTCGCCCAGTTGGTAGAAGATCGCATTGTTGACTCAACCGGTGCGCTTGAGTTTAAGAGTGTGCCCAAGCGCCTTGGGGTAATCGGTGCCGGTGTGATTGGCCTGGAGTTGGGGTCGGTTTGGAATCGCCTTGGGACTGAGGTTGTTGTGCTTGAGGCTGTAGATGCCTTCTTGCCAGTTTGTGATAAGGCTATTTCCAAAGAAGCACTAAAAATTCTTGGAAAACAGGGACTGGATATTCGGTTAGGAGCGCGTGTTACGGGCTCTGAAGTTAAGGGTGACAGCGTTCTGGTCAAGTACACTGACAAGGCAGGCGATCATGAAGAAGTCTTTGATAAGCTGATCGTTGCTGTTGGTCGGCATCCGTATACGGAAGGTCTGTTAGCGGCTGACTGTGGCATCAGTCTTGATGAGCGCCGCTTTGTTCATGTTGATGATCAATGCCGTACATCGGTCCCCGGTGTATACGCAATTGGTGATCTGGTGCGAGGCCCGATGCTGGCACATAAGGCCATGGAAGAGGGCATGATGGTAGCTGAGGTCATGAATGACCATCATGCTCAGGTCAATTACGACACCATCATTGGCGTTATATATACTCATCCTGAAATTGCGTGGGTCGGCAAGACTGAAGATCAGGCAAAAAGCGAAGGAATTGAAGTAAAAACAGGTCAGTTTGCCTTCGCTGTGAATGGTCGTGCGCTTGCATCAAATGATAGTGCGGGTTTTGTAAAGTTTGTCGCAGATGCCAAAACTGATCGATTGCTGGGTATGCATATCATTGGTCCGGGAGCGGGCGATATGGTGCATCAAGGCATGATCTCTTTGGAGTTCGGTGCATCAGTTGAAGACCTGCAATTAATGACCTTTGCACATCCGACTCTGTCTGAGGTGGTGCATGAGGCGGCATTGTCAGTAGATGGACGAGCCATTCACGCAGTACAACGTAAACGTAAGTAATAAAAAAGTGAGTCGGGTAACCGGCTCACTTTTTTATTGGGCAATAAATTGGTTTCCTGACGCCTTTTGAGGCGGCAGGACAAGGCGATGCAGCGATCCTGCGTCAAACATGCAACAGAAGATGGTACTCACTCAATGAACCTTCACGAATACCAAGGCAAACAGCTTTTTGCCGAGTATGGACTGCCAGTATCCAAGGGATTTGCTGCAAGCACTCCGGCAGAGGCACGTGCAGCTGCCGAAAAGATTGGTGGCACTAAGTGGGTAGTAAAGGCCCAAGTGCACGCGGGTGGCCGAGGTAAGGCCGGTGGTGTCAAGCTGGTCACTACGCTTGATGAAGTAGAAGCATTCGCCAAGGCTCAGCTCGGCACTAACTTGGTGACCTACCAGACGGATTCTCGCGGTCAGCCTGTTGGTAAGATTTTAGTAGAGACCTGCACTGATATTGCAAAGGAGCTTTATCTGGGAGCAGTGGTAGATCGTGCCACACGCCGTATTGTTTTCATGGCATCCACTGAAGGTGGCGTGGAGATTGAAAAAGTTGCCCACGAAACGCCTGAGAAAATTCATAAAGCCATTATCGATCCGCTGATTGGTGCAGGTGGCTATCAGGGCCGTGATCTTGGATACAAACTTGGTCTTAATCATGATCAGGTAAAGCAGTTTGTGAAAGTTTTCCAGACATTGGCAAAAATGTTTGTTGATCTTGATATGGCACTGTTGGAAGTCAATCCTCTGGTTATCACGAGTGAAGGCAATCTGCATTGCCTTGATGCAAAAATTGTCATCGATTCTAATGCCTTATTCCGTCATCCAAAGCTCAAGGCTATGTACGATCCTTCACAGGAAGATGAGCGGGAGCGTCGTGCTGCGGAGTGGGATCTGAACTATGTTGCGCTTGAGGGTAACATTGGCTGCATGGTGAATGGTGCCGGTCTGGCCATGGCAACGATGGATATCATCAAGCTCAAGGGTGGCCAACCAGCTAACTTTCTTGATGTTGGCGGTGGCGCTACTAAGGAGCGTGTGACTGAAGCTTTCAAAATCATTCTTTCGGATGATGCTGTGCAAGGTGTTCTGGTCAATATCTTTGGCGGCATTGTGCGTTGCGACATGATTGCTGAAGGCATTATCGGTGCTGTTCAGGAAGTCGGCGTGAAGGTGCCTGTTGTTGTCCGTCTCGAAGGCAACAATGCTGAACTGGGCGCGAAGAAACTTAAAGAAAGCGGTTTGAACATTATTCCGGCAACATCGCTTAATGAAGCAGGTGATCTTGTTGTGAAGGCAGTGGGGACAAAATCATGAGCGTGCTGATCAATAAAGATACTAAAGTTATTTGTCAGGGTATCACGGGCTCACAGGGCACTCTTCATACAGAGCAGTCGATTGCCTACGGTACAAAAATGGTGGGCGGCGTTACACCAGGTAAGGGTGGTTCAACTCATCTGGGTTTGCCGGTTTTCGATACCGTTGCCGAAGCGGTCGCTAAGACTGGCGCCGAGGCTTCCGTTATCTATGTACCAGCTTCACTGTGCAAAGACGCGATTCTCGAAGCGGTGGATGCTGGTATCAAACTGGTGGTTTGTATTACCGAAGGTGTGCCAACCATCGACATGCTCTATGTGAAGGAGTACGTCGTTCGTAAGGGTGGTGTGCGTCTTGTCGGGCCTAATTGCCCAGGTGTTATTACGCCGGGCGAGTGCAAGATAGGCATCATGCCTGGGCATATTCATCTGCCTGGAAAGGTAGGTATTGTGTCCCGCTCCGGCACGTTGACCTATGAAGCAGTAAAGCAGACGACAGACCTTGGCTTTGGCCAGTCGACTTGTATCGGTATTGGTGGTGATCCGATTCCTGGTACAACCTTTATTGATGCGTTAGAGCTTTTTCAGAACGATCCACAAACTGAAGCCATCATCATGGTGGGTGAGATTGGAGGAAGCGCTGAAGAAGAAGCGGCTGCCTATATCAAAGCCAATGTAACCAAGCCAGTGGTGTCCTACATTGCAGGCGTTACTGCACCCCCAGGCAAGCGCATGGGCCATGCGGGCGCTATTATTTCTGGTGGTAAGGGTACGGCAGACGAAAAGTTTGCTGCACTGCAAGCTGCTGGCGTGAAGACAGTTAATAACCCGGCTGAGATGGGCAAGGCACTCGCTGAGCTGACCGGCTGGAAGTAACTTTCCTGTCGCATTGAAAAAGGCCGCTTGATGCGGCCTTTTTCAATGCTTCTATTTTATAGACGTGCAGCGAGCTCCGAACCTTCCTTGATGGCGCGTTTAGCATCCAGCTCACCTGCAAACTTTGCACCACCAATAACATGGAAGCGTTTGTCGGTGATTTTTCCCTTGGTATCTGTAGGTAGCAAGTCGCGCACGGATTCCTGCCCTGCGCAGAGAATCACGTGATCGACATCCAGAATCTGTTCTTCATCACCAACACGGATGTGCAGTCCAAGATCATCAACTTTTAGATACTCAACATCACCCATCATTTTGACTTGATGATGTTGGAGAGCCAGACGATGAACCCAGCCAGAGGTTTTGCCTGGCCCTTGTCCCATTTTTTTGGCAGGTTTGCGCTGTAACAGAAAAATCTGGCGTAGTGGGGCTTCGCGCTTGGGAGCACGGAGCCCACCAGCTTCGCTGACAGTCAGATCAACACCCCACTCATCCAGCCAGTGCGCAAGGGGCTGGGGAGAGTGCTCGGCTAACAAAAACTCACTGACATCAATGCCGATACCACCCGCACCGATGACGGCTACCTTGTGGCCCACCTTTATGCCATGACGTAATACATCCGGGTAGTTGAGCACCTTGGGGTGATCAATGCCGGCAATTTTCGGAGTGCGTGGTGCTACGCCAGTGGCAATCACGATCTCATCGAAACCGGCGGCGGTTAACTCTGAAGAATTAGCTTTCTTATTCAACTGAACTTTAACGCCTGTTTTTTTCAGCAGGTTACGGAAGTAGCGAACCGTTTCTCTAAACTCCTCCTTGCCCGGTACATTCATGGCCATCGTGAATTGCCCACCGATGTCATCACTGGCTTCAAACAGAGTAACATCATGACCACGCTCAGCCGCTACGGTGGCGCATGAAAGGCCGGCCATGCCTGCGCCAATGACGGCAATCTTTTTAGGGCGATTGGTTTTCAGGTAAACCAGTTCTGTTTCATAACAGGCGCGCGGATTGACTAAGCAGGTAGAGCGCTTGCCAGAAAACGTCATGTCCAAGCAGCCTTGGTTACAAGCGATGCAAGTATTGATCTCATCCGCTTTACCCGCCGCCGCTTTACTGACGAAATAAGCATCGGCAAGAAGAGGGCGTGCCATTGAGATCAGATCAGCATCACCATTAGCAACAATCGATTCGCCATCTTCGGGCGTGTTAATGCGATTGGATGCCATGACGGGAATCGTCAGTTCTTTTTTCATGCGCGCGGTCACCTCACGGAAAGCGGCACGGGGAACGGATGTCACAATAGTGGGGACACGAGCTTCGTGCCAGCCAATACCTGTATTAAGGATGGTGATACCGGCGGACTCTAGTGCCTTGGCAATCAGCACAATTTCATCCCAGCTATTGCCCCCTTCAACCAAGTCGATAAGGGAAAGGCGATAGGCGATGATGAAGTTTTTACCTACTTCTTTTCGCACCTGCTTCACAATCTCAATAGGTAAGCGCATCCGGTTTTCCAGGCTGCCACCCCATTGATCTTTACGGTTGTTAGTTCGAGAGCAGATGAACTGGTTAAGCATGTAACCTTCGCTGCCCATCAGTTCAACACCGTCATAATTCGCCAGCTTGGCCAGCTTGGCGCAACGGCCATAATCACTAATAGTTTTCAGAACCTCTTTTTCCGTCATGGCACGAGGCTTGAACATCGATATGGGGGATTTGATGTTGGAAGCGGACACCACAAAAGGGTGATAGCCATAGCGTCCCGCATGCAGGATTTGCATTAGGATTTTGCCGTCTTCCTTATGTACGGCAGAGGTGACGCGGCGATGATTGATCACATCAGCGTAATGATTCAGCGTGCCACCGAATGGCAATAGCCAGCCTTGGCGGTTTGGGGAAATGCCACCAGTAATAATAAGGCCAGTGCCTCCCCGCGCACGTTCAGCAAAATACGCCGCCAGCTTGCCGTAGTTGTAGAAACGATCTTCAAGGCCGGTATGCATCGACCCCATGACCACTCTATTTTTCAGTTGAGTAAATCCAAGATCAAGTGGCTTTAGCAGATTGGGGTAGTGGCTGGCAGTCATCACGAACTCCTCGTCAAACCCGTGGCGGGTATGTAAACTTAACGGCGTTAAGATACTAGGGATCAGGCCAATGTCAACACGTCCGGCTGCAAGTGGCAAAACTTACCATCATGGCGGCCTGAGTCATCGGTTGGTGGAAGAGGCCATTCTGATGATGCAGGAGGGGGGGCTGGCGGCATTAAATCTACGCCGTCTTGGGATGCGTGTTGGTGTTTCCCAGACGGCCCTGTATCACCACTTTAAGGATAAGCAGGGCCTGTTGTGTGCACTAGGGGAAGAGGGAATTCGACGGTTTGATGCATCACTTCAGCAGGGATCTGGTGTTGCGGACACAACTGAGGAGCGATTGGCGGGCTTTATTAAGTCTTACGTGCAGTTTGCGTTGGCATACCCGGAGTTGTACGAGCTTATGTTTGGTCGTACCACTTGGAGGGGAGGAACAACAGCTACTTTTGAGCAGGCTGCCCGTAGCTCCTTTCGCAGTTATGCTCAAATGATTGCCGAGCTGCAGCAGTCAGGCCAGCTGTCCTCTGGAATCAATTCGCTGCGATTGGCGCAGGTAATCTGGGGCATGCTGCATGGCCTGTGCCGTATGCATAATGATGGCCTGCTTTTTAGCCCTGGCGACGTTGAGGAAATCAGCCGTCATGCATTATGGCTAGTCAGAAACATTCGTTCTGATGGAGTGGGTAGCTGACAGGCAAAAAAACGCCCGCCATGTGGGCGAGCGTAGCTAGTTCTATAAGAGGAATGACAGGGGGTGTCTAAACACCATCGCCACGAATTCATGAGACCAATTTCGTTAGTTCAGCGCAAAAACGTTGGGGGAACTTGGAGGCTATCCCAAACATGTCGACTAGCGACTGCTCAACTGTGGCTTTCACTGTCTCTGCGAAAAAAGACCGGTCATCACGACTGGGTTCGCAGGATCTAGCTGGTTATTAATATAGCACAATCGTACCAAGTAGATGTTTAGATTGTCGGACAATGTACTGAGTATGGCTAGTTAGAGGATTCTTGTTTGTCTAAAGCACGGGTATAAAAAAAGGCGACTCATGGTCGCCTTTTTAGATCCATCAAGATGGAGATCAGTGGTGGTGGCCACCGGCGCCATGCACATGGCCGTGCTCTAGTTCTTCTTCAGAGGCGGCTCGTACTTCAATGATCTTTACATCGAATTTCAAAGTTTGGCCTGCCAGAGGGTGATTTCCATCAACCGTGATGTTGTCACCTTCTACCGCAGCAACAGTAATAACCTGCATGCCATGATCGGTTTGAGCGTGGAACTGCATGCCGGCTTCAATGTTGTCTACACCCTGGAACATGTCCTTGGGAACAACCTGAATCAGGCCGTCGTTCTTTTCACCATAGCCATCTTCAGGGGCAACAGTAACGGTCAGGCTGTCGCCTGCTTTCTTGCCTTCCAAAGCGTTTTCCAGGCCAGGGATGATATTGCCTGCGCCATGGAGGTAGGCTAGAGGCTCGTTGCCAACGGAGCTGTCAATGACGGCGCCAGCGGCGTCTGTCAGCGTGTATTCAATGCTGGCAACAAGATCTTTTGCGATTTGCATGTTAAATGCCCTTGGAGGGTTAAGGCAGTAGCGCCGAGGGCCCATATGATAACGGATACTATTGTGCAGGGCTTGTGAATTTCAGAAGTAATGAATCCAGCC